>PVBE012735148.1_pt1 | contig 17915 bp, 17 predicted proteins | sample 1631181 | NCBI WGS metagenome assembly PVBE01 (sample SAMN08397723, study PRJNA350692) | Marine metagenome, whole genome shotgun sequencing project. | isolation source: water | place: Pacific Ocean | collected 2012-04
ACTTACCGGACGACGCGGTGGGTACTCCAAGGGCAAGGGTGGCTCCATGCATATGTTCAGCCGCGAGAAGAATTTCTTTGGCGGCCATGGCATTGTCGGTGCCTCGGTGCCGCTTGGCGCCGGTCTCGCCTTCGCCCACCGTTATCGCGAGGACGGCGGGCTTTGCTATTGCTATTTTGGCGACGGCGCCGCCAACCAGGGCCAAGTGTACGAGTCCTATAATATGGCGGCGCTGTGGAAACTGCCGATCATCTTTGTCATCGAAAACAACCGCTACGGCATGGGCACTTCCATCGATCGGGCCTCGGCCACCACGGATTTCTATCGCCGCGGTGAAATTTACGGCATTCCCGGCATGCAGGTGGACGGCATGAATGTCCTTGAGGTCAAGGCCGCCGGCGACAAGGCCGCGGCCCATTGCCGCGCCGGCAAGGGCCCTTACCTCTTGGAAATGGAGACCTATCGCTATCGCGGTCATTCCATGTCGGACCCGGCCAAGTATCGTTCCAAAGAGGAAGTCAGCAAGGTACGCAAAGAAAGCGATGCCATCGATAATCTGCGCGAAATCCTTGTGGAACGGGGAGTCGCTGACGAGGCGGCGCTCAAGGAAATCGACCGCCACACCAAATCCGTCGTAACCGAGGCCGCTGAATTCGCGCAGCAAAGCCCGGAACCGGATCCCGATGAACTTTACACAGATATCTTGGTTGATGCCTGACGGCTTGCGGAGCGGAGAGTAACCATGCCGATAAACATTCTAATGCCGGCCCTTTCACCCACCATGACCGAGGGCAAGTTGGCCAGTTGGGTGAAGAAAGAGGGGGATCCGGTGACGTCTGGCGATATTCTTGCCGAAATAGAGACCGACAAGGCAACCATGGAGGTCGAAGCCGTCGACGAAGGCGTATTGGGCCAGATCTTGGTCGCCGAAGGTACCGAAGGCGTGGCTGTCAATACGCCCATCGCCGTTATCGTCGAGGACGGCGAGGAACTCTCGACCGCCGCCGCTCCGACCGTTCAACAACCCGCACCCCCCACGCCCGCACCGACCCCACAAACCGCCGCGCCGCCACCACAGGTGGTGCCGGTGGAGACGGAATTTAGCGGGCCGACGGTGACCTTGAGCGTGCGCGAGGCCCTGCGCGACGCCATGGCCGAGGAAATGCGCCTCGACGACACCGTCTTCCTCATGGGCGAGGAGGTCGCCGAATACCAAGGCGCTTATAAGGTGAGCCAGGGATTATTGCAGGAGTTTGGCCCCCGGCGCGTCATCGACACGCCGATCACCGAACAGGGTTTCGCCGGCCTTGGTGTTGGCGCTGCCTTTGCCGGACTGCGCCCGATCGTCGAGTTCATGACGTTTAACTTCGCCATGCAGGCGATCGACCAACTTATCAATTCGGCGGCCAAGACGCTCTACATGTCGGGCGGCCAAATGGGCTGCCCCATTGTTTTCCGCGGCCCCAACGGCCCTGCCTCGCGGGTCGGTGCACAGCACTCCCAGTGCTACGCCAGTTGGTACGCCCACTGCCCGGGGCTAAAGGTGGTGATGCCCTTCTCAGCGGCCGACGCCAAGGGCTTGCTCAAAGCGGCTATCCGCGATCCCAACCCGGTCATCGTACTGGAACACGAGATTCTCTACGGACAAAGCGCCGATGTGCCGGACGATCCGGACTTCTTGGTTCCCATTGGCAAGGCCAAAGTGGAACGCACTGGTAACGATGTCAGCATCGCCGCTTTTTCGCGCATGGTGCAGGTCTCCCTTGAGGCGGCTGAATTGCTGGCCGCCGATGGTATCGAGGCGGAGGTTATAAACCTGCGTAGCCTGAGACCCCTGGATTCCACCACAATCGTCGAATCGGTGAGCAAGACCAATCGTTTGGTTACCGTTGAGGAAGGCTGGCCATATGCCGGCATTGGCGCCGAGATCGCAGCCGTGGCGATGGAGCAGGCCTTCGATCACCTGGACGCCCCGGTGACCAGGGTCACGGGGACCGACGTTCCCATGCCCTACGCCGCTAACCTGGAGCGACTGGCTTTGCCCCAGCCCGAAGATGTGGCCCAGGCCGCCAAGTCCGTCTACTACCGATAAGTGAGCGGGGGGAAACCATGCCCATCCAAATTTTAATGCCGGCGCTGTCACCGACCATGACCGAAGGCAATCTCGTCAAATGGCTGAAAAAGGAAGGGGAAGCCGTCGCATCGGGCGACGTCCTGGCCGAGATTGAGACCGACAAGGCGACAATGGAAGTCGAGTCCATCGGTGAGGGGGTATTGGCCAAAATCGTCGTCCCTGATGCCACCGAAGGGGTCAAGGTGAACGAATTGATCGCAATTATCTTGGAAGAGGGCGAGGACACCGCGGCATTAAACGAAACGGCGCCAACTCCACAGGCCGCCGCCGCGCCCCCACCGACAGCGCAAGCGGAGTCCGTGCCAGCGCCTGACGCGGCCAAGCCCGTTGCGACCAAGTCCGGCGAACGCGTATTCGCCAGTCCACTGGCCCGGCGCATGGCCCAGCAGTCCGGACTGGATCTTACCACCATCGTGGGCAGTGGACCCGAAGGGCGTATCGTCAAGAGCGATATCGAGGCGGCGCTCAGCGGTGGCGGCGCAGTGACGGTACCCGCCGCACCGCCTGTTGCCGCGCCTTCGCCTGCTCCGGCCTCGGTTCCCACCGTGGCGGCGGCGGGCGAAGCCGCCTATAGCGAGGTCCCCAACTCCATGATGCGCAAGGTCATCGCCCAACGCCTCGGCCAGGCCAAGCGCGATATTCCGCATTTTTATCTCAGCGTCGATTGCGCCGTCGACGCGCTTTTGGCCTTGCGCGAAGACCTCAACGCCAAGGCGCCAGAAGGCGAGGGGGCCTACAAGCTATCGCTCAATGATTTCGTCGTCCGCGCCGTTGCCTTGACGCTGCGTAAAGTGCCGGCCGCCAACGCCACTTGGACCGACGAGGCGATACAGTTTTATTCCTCTATCGACATTTCGGTGGCGGTGGCGACACCGGGCGGCCTCATCACGCCGATCGTCCGCGATGCCGACAACAAGGGCCTGGCCAGGATTTCCGCCGAGACGCGCGATATGGCGGAACGGGCCCGTGGAGGTAAACTGATGCCCGAGGAATACCAGGGCGGCGGTTTTACCATTTCCAACATGGGCATGTACGGGGTTAAGGAATTCGCCGCCATCATCAATCCGCCGCAATCTTGCATTCTTGCCATTGGCGCCGCTGAGCAACGCCCGGTGGTTAAGGACGGCGCGCTGGCCATCGCCACCGTCATGACTTGCACACTGTCTGTCGATCATCGTTCGGTCGATGGCGCGCTGGGGGCCGAGTTCATGGCCGCTTTCAAGGCCCTGATCGAGGAACCCCTGACCATGCTGCTCTAGGAGGGGCTCATGGCGGAACAACCCTACGACCTGATTGTTATCGGCGGCGGTCCCGGCGGTTACGTCGCTGCCATCCGTGCGGCCCAATTGGGCATGAAGACGGCGGTGGTCGAGCGCGAGCACCTGGGCGGCATTTGCCTCAACTGGGGCTGCATTCCAACCAAAGCCCTGCTGCGCACCGCCGAGGTCTATCACCTCATAGGGGATGCGGAGGAATTTGGCCTAAAGGTCAAAGGGGTAGAGTTCGATATTAAGAAAGTAATTCAACGTTCGCGCAAGGTTGCAGAGCGCCTTTCCGCCGGTGTCGCCCATCTTTTGAAGAAGAACAAGATAACGGTAATTGACGGCCAAGCCCGCCTTGCCGGCGCCGCCAAGGTCCAGGTCGAAAAGGACGGCAAAGATATTGCCGAATTGACGGCCCAGCATATCATCTTAGCCACCGGTGCCAGAGCGCGGACGCTACCGGGAATGGAGCCCGACGGCGAACTTATCTGGACCTACAAGGAAGCCATGGTGCCTAAGACCTTGCCCAAGTCATTGCTGGTCATCGGCTCGGGCGCCATCGGCATTGAGTTCGCAAGCTTCTACCGAACCCTTGGCTCGGAAGTCACCGTGGTCGAGGTCCTGCCCAAGGTTCTGCCCGTCGAGGACGACGAGATATCCGCTTTGGCCCACAAAGCCTTCGAAGGCCAGGGTATGACCATTCATACCTCGGCGACGGTTAAATCCTTGAATAAAGGAAAGAATTCCGTCACCGCCACGGTCGCCAAAGATGGGAAAACTTTCGAGATAGTAGCGGAACGCATTATTTTGGCGGTCGGCATCGTCGGCAACGTGGAAAACATCGGTATCAAACAGACGGCCGTGAAGGTGGAAAGCACCCACGTCGTCACCGATGAGTGGAGCGCCACTGGCGAGCCTGGCATCTACGCCATCGGCGACCTATGCGGGCCACCGTGGCTCGCCCACAAGGCTATGCACGAGGGCGTCGTTTGTGTCGAAAAAATCGCTGGTCAGACCGGCGTCCATCCTCTCGACGTCAGCCGCATACCGGGTTGCACCTATTGCCGGCCTCAAGTCGCCAGTATTGGTCTGACCGAGCAGGGGGCAGCCGAAAAGGGCCTTGCTGTACGGATTGGGCGTTTTCCGTTCCTCGGCAACGGCAAGGCCCTGGCCATGGGTGAACCTGAAGGCCTGATCAAGACCCTGTTCGATGCCACCACCGGCGAGCTTGTCGGCGCCCACATGATCGGCGCCGAGGTTACCGAGCTGATCCAGGGGTACGCTATCGCCCAGACGCTCGAGACCACCGAAAAAGAACTGATCCAGACTGTCTTCCCCCACCCAACCCTTTCCGAGATGATGCACGAGTCGGTGCTTGACGCCTATGGCCAGAACCTCCATTTCTGAATCATGAATAAGACCCAGACGCTCCGCCACCCCGAGAAACGAAATCGTCCGGCGTCGCCGTCGCCGCGCAAGCCGCCGTGGATCCGCGTCAAGGCCCCAACCAGCCGCGTTTATGGCGAAACGCGCCAATTAATGCGTCGTCACAACTTGCACACGGTCTGCGAGGAGGCAGCCTGCCCCAACATTGGTGAATGCTGGTCGCGCCGCCACGTCACGGTGATGATCCTGGGCGATACCTGCACCCGTGCCTGCGCCTTTTGCAATGTCAAGACAGGCCGGCCGGGCCCGGTCGATGCAGTGGAGCCCGAGAACCTGGCAATCAGTATCGCTGAGCTGAACCTCAAGCATGTCGTCATCACCTCGGTTGACCGCGACGACCTGGATGACGGAGGGGCGTCTCAGTTCGTTCGCTGTATTGAACGCATCCGGAATGCCGCGCCGGCCACGACCATCGAAGTCCTGACTCCCGACTTCCGCGACAAAGCGGGTGCCCTGGAAGCGGTAATTGAAGCCAAGCCCGATGTCTTCAACCACAATCTGGAAACGGTTCCCCGGCTCTATCCGACAATTCGCCCCGGCGCACGCTATTTCCATTCTCTCAGCATCCTGCAACGGGCCAAGCAGATGGATCCGACACTCTTTACCAAATCAGGGCTCATGGTGGGCTTGGGCGAAGATCGCGAAGAGATCCTTCAGGTCATGGACGACCAGCGTTCGGCGGACATCGACTTTTTGACCATTGGCCAGTATCTGCAACCGACACCGCGCCACGCGCCGATTGCGCGCTTCGTCACTCCCGATGAGTTTGACGAATACCGGCGACTGGCACTGACGAAGGGTTTTCTCCTGGCCTCGGCGTCGCCGATGACCCGGTCGTCTTACCATGCCGACGCGGATTTCGAGACGTTGAGAAAAGCGCGGCTGGAGAGAGTGGCGCGTCAGGAGCTTATCTGAGTATTCATGATGTGCTGCGTTGATCCCGGAAGCCCGAGTGTTAGGAGCGGAGGCGCTGACGATGCTGGGCGCATCGTCAAGCCTTCGCGACGCGGCAATCGGGCTTCCGGGATCAACCCGAAGGGCCGCGCTTTCAAGGCCTTGGGACGTCGTCGGCCGACGCTTGCGATGCGCAAGGCGTCGCGGCGCGCCGGCTTCCTAGCCCAAGACCTTGAAAGCGCGGCGCAGTGCGTCATGAATACTCAGATAGGCTCCTAATGCCGACCCACGCGGAAAAACGAGTCCTGCCCTTCACGCCCGATCAGCTGTTCGATGTTGTTGCCGATATCGAAAAATATCCCGAATTTCTGCCCTGGTGCATCGCGACGCGCATTCGTCGGCGCGAGGGTAAGGTCATTCACGCTGATATGGTGATCGGTTTTAAGATGTTCCGCGAACGCTTCACCACCAAGGATGTGCTCGACCCTCCACGGCGCATCGACGTCTCTTACCACGACGGACCTTTCAGGTACCTCAACAACCACTGGATATTCGAGCCCCACGGTGAAGGGCACTGCGAACTCGACTTCTTCATCGACTTTGAATTCCATTCACGCCTGTTTCAGAAGATGATGGGTGTTATTTTCAATGAGGCCGTAAAGATCATGGTCACCTCCTTTGAGAAGCGAGCGAGAGAGATTTACGGCTCTTCTTGATCCGCCAGCTGTTTGACCATAGTCAGCGCGCTAATGACCGCGCTGAGGCGTACCTGGGCGCGGTCGCCAGCGAAAACGTGTCGCTCGTGGTGCGTCTGGCGACCGCGACGCAGCGCCGCCAAGTGAACCAGCCCGACCGGTTTCTCGGGCGTGGCGCCGCCGGGCCCGGCAATGCCGGTGACCGCTACGGAGACGTCGGCCGGCGAGTGCTCCAATGCTCCGGCGGCCATGGCGCGAGCAACGGGTTCGCTAACTGCTCCGTGGGCGATGATGAGCGCAGAGGGCACACCCAGCATGTCCGTCTTGGCCTGATCGGCGTAAGTTACGAAGCCGCGCTCGACGACATCCGACGAACCGGCGATTTCGGTCAAAGTGGCCGCGATCAGACCACCCGTGCATGATTCTGCGATGGCCAAAGTAAGGCCGGACACGCGGTACAATCCAAGGATTTCGGCGGCGAGCGCCGCTTGCTCGGACATTATCCGCCTCCCATCCAGCCGCTCAGGACGTATAACGCCACCCCGGCATAGAGTGCCGCCGCCGTATCGTCGAGCATTACACCAAGGCCGCCCTTAACCGTACGATCAATCCACGATGCGGGCCACGGCTTGAATATATCTGCGATGCGAAACAAGACGAAACCGATGCCATAAAGGATGAAATCGGGCGGCACCGCGACCAGTACCAGCCATTGACCGGCCACCTCGTCAATCACCACGGCGCCGGGATCGGCTTCGCCATCTCGGCGGACATATACCGAAGCCGCCCACAGACCGATGACGAAGATGCCGGCGGTGGCAATCGCCAAGCCCACTACGCCAAAAGCATCATGGATAAACCAAGCGAAGGGAAGGGCGGCCAGGGACCCCCAGGTTCCCGGTGCCCAGGGAAGCAGGCCGGCGCCGAACCAGGTGGCCAGCAGGACCACCGGGTGTCCAGGCCCCAATCCGTCTGGCAAGATCGAATTTTGCTTCACGCGCGTATGCCCCGTTCGAAGGCGCCCATTCGCTGGCCGACGGCTACCTTAACCGCTGGTCAGCGGTTTTTGCACGGATCAATTGCGACGCGAAGGGAACGCACACCGAGGCGCAGCACGAAGGCCTCGATTATGGTGCATTAGAGTCTTGCGTGGCGTCTTTGGAATCGATACGGTCTAGCCTTGCCGGAGGCGGTTAAAAATACCTGTAACCTCCGATATGGTGGACAGACATACCCGGGGGCGGGGGAATACCAATAAAATTGGGAATGGGCCTCCTTGTGAGGGTTAGCGGAATGATGAGGAACGGAGATCGGCAAATCCAAGCTTCGGGACGGTTGGCTCGCTTGACTCGCCGCCTTTTCCCGGAACGCCAGCTTCATCTCCGAACCGAGGGGCGTGTAACATTTATCCGCTTTTCGAGGCGCTCGCAGATTGCTTTGGTGGCGCTCTTAGCGATGGCCAGCGGTTGGATGGCGTTTTCCTCGGCCAGTTATTTATTGCATGACAAGGTGCTCGCCTCCAAAGAAGTCGAGATTGCCAATGCCCGCCTGGCTTACCGCAGCGTTCTCATCCAGGTCGCTGAATACCAGAAGCGGTTCACCGCCATCACTCGCGATCTGGAAGAAAATCACACATTGATGTTGAGCCTGGTGGAACAGAACACGGTCCTTCAGCGAAACCTCAAAGCGGTGGAAGGCGACCTGCAATCGACCGAGAAAGACCGTGCCCGGGTAATCATAACGCGTGAGGAACTGCGGACACGCCTGACCGACATTCAAGACCGGATGCGCGACCTTGGCTCACATAATTTCGCCCTGCGCGGCAACCTCGACACTGTTGAAAAAGGTCTGCGCCTTGCCATGTCGGAGCGCAATAAAGCCCTCGAAGACGGCGTTCAAATGCGTGTTCATATCAAGGGCTTGGAGAATTCACTCGTCGAACTCGCGCGATCCCAAAAGGACGCGGTGCAACGTTTGACGGACCATACTCTCGCCAACATTGATGGTGTCGAGAAACTGATCGACATCACGGGTTTAAAGGCCAAGAACCTGGTTTCGTCGGTCACCGGCCAGTCGCCGGCCCAAGGCGGCCCTTTCATTGCCGCCCTTCAGGATGGCGAGCCGGCCGGAAGCCTAAAAGCCAGCCTGATCAACCTGGACTCCTATCTCGTGCAGTGGGACGCGTTGCAGGGCGCCGTGCGCAGGCTGCCCTTGACGGCGCCAATCGACTACTTCCAGCTGACCAGCCGATTTGGAAAACGTAAGGACCCAATCAACAGAAAATGGGCCATGCACTACGGGATCGACCTTGGGGGCATTTTTAAATCTTCGGTTTACGCGACGGCCCCCGGTGTGGTTTCCTATGTTGGCTGGAAAGGCAAAATTGGCAGACTTGTGGAAATTAACCACGGAGCAGGCATAAAAACCCGGTACGGTCATCTTCACAAGATCCTGGTCAAGAAAGGGCAGAAGATCGGGTTTCGCGATAAGATCGGGCTCCTCGGCAGCACCGGGCGTAGTACCGGTGCACATCTGCACTATGAGATCCAGTCAGGAGGACGCCCGCAAGACCCAATGAAATTTATCAAGGCAGGACGCTATGTTTTCCAAAACTAACAGGAAGTCTGGTGGCGACGCCGGATCTGGGACACCTCGGAAACCTGCGGTTCCGTCGATCATCAGCGCCGATCTGCGCATCGTTGGAGATCTTAACAGCGCTGGCGAAATTCATATCGACGGCTGTGTCGATGGCGACATCAAAAGCAAGATTCTGATGGTCGGCGAAAGTGCCGTCATCAAGGGAGAAATTATCGCCGAGACAATAAGCGTCCATGGCACCATCAACGGCCAGATCAATGCTCAAACGGTAAACCTGGCCAAGACGGCGCACGTGGCAGGCGATATTCTCCACAAGAATTTGTCCATCGAAACGGGCGCCTTCCTAGAAGGCCATTGCAAACGCATGGACGATAAAAAGGATTCCGCCGAGGGTAGGATCAATTTGGTGGTCAAGGATTCCGTAAGCCCCGCACCGGTTGTCCAATCAAAGGTTGGCGGCGAAGGCAAGAAGGTGGCGGCGGGAAACTGATCCGCTCTTAACCTTCCACGTCCAGGGCGGCGCGGAAAGCCTGGGCGTCGACATTGCCGCCGGAACACACAACAGCGACCGTCTTGCCCTTGATCGGGAATACCGCTTCGAGCACTGCGGCCAGTGCAACGGCGCCGCTTGGCTCGGCCACCACCTTGAGCTGAGAAAAGGCGGTCGCCATGGCCGCCGAAGCAGCATCGTCGTCAACCACTAGCCCGCCTGTTAACAGGCGGGCATTGATCGCAAACGTCGTTTCGCCGGGCGTTGGCATTTGCAGGGCATCGCAGATGGAACGTGCCGAGGCATCGTTCGTCAAACGATCGCCGGCAACCAGTGAGCGCGCCGTGTCATCAAATCCAAGGGGTTCGACGGAATAGATTTCCGCCCCCGGACAATCTTCGGCAAGAGCCAGGGCCGAACCGGCTGTCAGTCCACCGCCGCCGCAGGGCAATAATACGGCATCCAGTTGGGCGCCTGCATTGCGCGCCTGAGCGGCGATTTCCAGGCCCACTGTGCCCTGTCCTGCGATGACATAAGGGTCGTCGTAGGGACGCACCAGGGTGGCGCCGCGGTCCGCCGCCAGCCGTTCTCCAATTTCTTCGCGATTTTCCGTCAATCGGTCGTAGAACACCACCTCGGCGCCGTGCGCCCGGGTGCTGACAATTTTAATCTCGGGCGCGTCCCGGGGCATGACGATCAAGGCCGGCATGCGTAGAAGGCGCGCCGCCGCCGCCACTCCCTGGGCATGGTTGCCAGACGAATAGGCGACGACGCCAGCGGCGCGCTCCGCCTGCTCGATGCGCGAAATACGGTTGAAGGCGCCGCGGAACTTGAACGACCCCGTTCTTTGCAACATTTCCGGCTTAACAAATAAGCGGCCACCCAGCCGTTCGTTAAGCAGGTCTGATTCGAGCAACGGCGTGACCTGAGCATGATCGCTCAGGCGCTCAGCCGCGGCTGTAATGTCAGAGTATTGTGGCGAGCTAGATTTTGCGGAGGAGGGCATCAATGGCTTCCAGTACCTTGGGTTCGTCGAGGTCAGGGGGATGCCCGACGCCGGCCACGGTAATGTGATCCATATGCGGCATTTCCTCGGCCATTCGCAAGAAAGTTTCTTCGCTCAAAATGCGGGACCTCTCGCCGCGCACTGCCAGCAGCGGTACTTTTCTCAGGGCGCGAAAGAGAGACCACAGGTCGGCGGAGCGCCCCGAGGCGGCGGCGAAGCCTTTAACGATTTTTGGGTCCCAGTCAAAGCACAGGCTTCCGTCGGGCATCTCGCGATAGGTGTTGCGCACGATGGCCAGCCACTCGTCATCGGTTTCGGCCGGAAAGTCGGGAAAGGTCTCGCGCAGGTGGCGCGTCGCCGCTTCCCAATTCGGTTGGGGGCGGTCGTCCAACATGTAATCGATGACTGGCTGCAAACCGTCGGCCTCGACCCTTGGTCCCAGGTCATTGAGCAACGCACCGGCGACAGCGGTGGGCATGGCCACTGCCATGACCATGGCCAGCACGGCGCCAAGCGAAGTGCCGATGACCACCACCCGGTGAACGTCCGTCGCTGCTAGGAGTTGGCGAATGTCGTCGACGTAGGTGCGCGGTTGGTAGTGCCGCCAGTCAGGGTCATAGGCGGAGCGGCCGCGGCCGCGGTAATCAGGACACAATACGCGCCACCCGCCGGACAGGTGGCGGGCGAGGTCGTGAAAGTCCTTCGAATTACGAGTGACGCCGGGCAGGCAAAGAATTGCGGGACGACGGTCCCGGGGGTCGCCGTATTCGCGAAAGTAAAGTTCAAGCCCGTCTTGAGAATGAAAAGTCTGCTCGCGGTATCCGGAAGGGGGAGGGGGTCGGTGTGCGACCACGGAATGAATATATCCTCTAGCGGCTGAGATCGCGTTCCGGAGACAGGGCGACCTCAGTATCGTTAAGACGTGCTCGATAGACCTGAAGATTTTCCATGACCCGTTGTACGTAGTTGCGGGTCTCGTGGAAGGGGATTGTCTCGACCCAGTCGATCGCATCCACTCCTGCGTGGCGGGGATCGCCATTGCGACGCAACCACTGCCGTGCGCGAGCCGATCCGGCATTGTAAGCGGCCAAGGTGAGTACATATGAGCCGTTAAACTGGTTGAGCAGTTCCGACAAATAGGCTTGGCCCAGCTTAAGGTTTAATTTGGGTTCCGCCGTCAAACGTTGGCTGGAGTATGAGAGTTTTTGAGCTTGCGCCACTTTGAGGGCCGTCCGTGGCATCAATTGCATCAGGCCGCGGGCACCGGCGTGGCTGATCGCTTGGCTGTCAAAGGCACTTTCCTGGCGAACGATTGCCAAGACCAGAGGCGTTTCCACGGCAACACCCTTGGCGACCTTCGGATAGGAAAGGGAAGTCAATGTTGGATATCCGGCTTGAATAATTTGTCCGCCTTTCTGAATTGCCTTCTTGGCGATAGCTACTCCAATATCGGGGCGCCCGTGAGCCCGGGCCAGGGAAGCCGTCAGCACCCGCCAACCCGGCGAATCGTAAACCTCCCCTAGGGCCAGGACAAAGGGACGCAATCGCTCCTTCTCTCCGGCTTCGACCAAAAGGCTGACGGCGCGGACCAACTCGACCTTGGCGAACTTGGTAAGCTCCTTTTTGCTGGGTTTGGCTTCGGTGGGAAGCGATAGGCCCTGTCCCGGCCGTAGTCGACCTTGAGCCAGTTGGCCATAATAGGTGGTCGGGTGGCTCGCCGCCGCCAGGTACCAGTGCTGGGCCAGCTTGGGTGTGTTCAATGCTTCCGCCGCGCGCCCCGCCCAATAGGCGCCGCGGGCAAGGCTGACGGGGTAGCGGACGGCCTGGAACAGGGTGATGAAGTGACCCAGTGCTTCTTTACGGTCATTCAGAAAGCGCAATGCGATCCATCCGGCCAACCATTCTGCTTCGGCGAAGTTAACACCCGACTTGAGACCGTGATTGCGCGCAATGCGGTAAGCTTCTGAAACATGACCATCTTTTAGCGCGTTACGCGCCAAGATCGACCGTTCGATCCACCATTTTTCAGCCCAGAGCGGCCTTGCCGGCGCCCGGGCCAGCATCTCGCGCGCCGACAAATCCCGTCCCCTGCGACGGCGCCAGCGCAGCCGCTCGTAAATCAAGCCAGGGTCATCTTTCAGATGGTCGGGAACCTGGGCGATGGCATGGTCGACGTTTCCTTCGTTGCGCATAAGCATTAGACGGGCCTGGGATAAGGATCGGAAATCGGCCTTTACTTTCCACAACATGCGTCGGGCCGGCCAGTTGCGTTCCTCCCAGATCAGCCGGTCGAGCCTTGCCTTGTGATCGTCGCGCGTTAGATAGCCGCGATAGCGTTTGTAAAAACTTTTTTCTCGCTGCTTGGTAAAATTACCCTCCACCCAAGCCTTGCGCAGGACCGTCCGCGCCTCGACCGTCTTGCCGGCGGCCAGGAGGACGGCGCCCAAACGCTCCAGTCCGGCGGCACTGTCCGGAGCGTGACGATCGAACCAGTCAAGCATGGCGGTATGGGAGGCCCCCCTTGTCATGGCCTCTTCGGCGTTGCGTAAAAGACGCTTTTGGCCGGGCCAATCGGGATTGTCTTTAATGAACTGGGTGATCGCGTCGAAGGAAGCCCGTGTATCGTGCCGTTCAAAATCAATCCAGCGCACGATCTTGGCAAACAGGGGATCGCGAACGCCCGCTGCGGCGCTCTTGGCCTGCTTCCATTTTCCCGCCGAAATGGCCTGGAATGTCGCCTTGGCCCGAACGACTTCAGCGGCGCTCATTAATTGCGCCCTGGGACCCGTCGCCGAGGCTACGAGCAGGGCGCAAACAAGGGCAAAAAAGAGCGATGGACGAACCAAACTGCCTCCGCGAACATTCGACCTTCGGCTGATACCTGCCGGGGCGCTTCTCTTTCGGAATTTCGCCCCGAATTTGGAAACCTTAGGCCACGCCGACCTCATCGGCAAGTCACCACCGTTAGACGTCACCGCACCGCTTGCCCGGTGGTCCGACTTAGCGCTATGTTTCGCACTCTGGAATTTCACAAGACTAAGAGGAGGCCTCCATGTTCAAGGGATCGATCCCTGCCCTGGTCACTCCGTTCAAGGGTGGCGCGGTGGACGAGACCGCTTACCAGTCGTTGATCGAGTGGCAGATCGAGGAAGGCACCGACGCCGTCGTCACCTGCGGCACGACGGGCGAATCGGCCACCCTGCACCCCGAGGAGCAGTTCCGCGTAACCCAGCTTTGTGTCGAGGCGGTCGCCGGCAGGATTCCCGTGATGGCCGGCGGCGGCAGCAACTCGACGGAAAAAACCATCGAGCTCACGAAAGGCGCTAAGAAAGCCGGCGCCGACGCCGCCTTGGTGGTCACGCCCTATTACAACAAACCGTCCCAGGAGGGCGTCTTTCAACACTTCAAGGCGGTCAACGACGCTGTCGATATTCCGATCATCGTCTATAACATCCCCTCGCGCAGCGTCGTCGACATAACGGTGGAGACCATGACACGCCTGGCCACCCTACCCAACGTCGTCGGCGTCAAGGATTCTACCAACGATTTGACCCGGCCGCTGAGGGAGCGCCAGGCCATCGATAAGGACTTCTGCTGGCTGTCGGGCGACGATCCGACCGGCATTGCCTATCTGGCGTCGGGTGGCGTCGGCTGCATCTCTGTGACCGCCATCGTGGCGCCAAGACTGTCCGCCGATATGTACCGCGCCTGGCGTGAGGGCGACGTCAAGAAGGCGATGGCGCTACAGGACCGATTGATGCCGCTTCATACGGACTTGTTCTGCGACGCCAATCCGGGACCGGTGAAGTACGCCCTCAGTCTGCTTGGCAAGTGCGAGCCGGGATTGCGCCTGCCCATGACCGAGATATCGGACGCCGACAAGGAGACGGTGAGGCGCGCCATGGACGCCGTCGGCCTTTTGGTCAACAAGGCCGCCTAGGAAGACCGCCCTTTCATGGCGCGAAAAATCGCGCCCAGGGGACCGCTGGCGGCGCAGAACCGCAGGGCGCGCCGGGACTATGCCATCGAAGAGAGCTTCGAGGCGGGGCTCGTGCTCACGGGCACCGAGATCAAATCTTTGCGCGCCGGCAGCGCCAGCATCGCCGAATCTTACGCCGGCGACGTTGGCGGTGAATTGTTCCTGTTCAATGCGCATATCCCCGAATACAGCGCCGCCGGCCATTTCGGTCATGAACCCCGACGGCCGCGCAAATTGCTCCTCAAAAAACGTGAAATCGGAAAGTTGATTGGTGCCGTCCGCCGTCAGGGCATGACGCTGGTACCACTTTCGATATTCTTCAATCCACGCGGCATCGCCAAAGTGGAGCTGGCTCTGGCCCGGGGACGGCGCAACTATGACAAACGCGCCGCCGTCAAGGACCGCGACTGGAGCCGCCAGAAGGCGCGCCTGATGCGCGACAGGGGTTGAGCAGTTGCAATTCTACACGCTCCTGATGGTCCCGGCCGCGCGGCGCGCCACGACCGCCGAGAGCGTCCCGGCGAGCGACGCCAAAACGAGCAGGACAAAGGTCGCGGGGTAACTGCCAATCACCGCGTAGAGAGCGGCGAAGAGCGACGGCCCGATTAGGACGCCGGCAAAGATGATGGACAACGAACCGCCGGTCACCGTGCCGACCTTGCCCTCGGGGCTGAGACGGGCGAGCTCCGCTATATAGACGCCGTTCCAGCCGACGACAGAAGCACCGAACAGCAAGACAATGAGTTGAACGGCGATCGGTGGCCATGCCGACCCAAGCATCATCATGAGGCCCGATCCAAGGGCCATCAGGAGACCGAGGACGGCGAGCACACCGAGGCCATTGCCGACGCGGTCGGCCACCCAACCCCATGAGACGCGCCCAACGACTCCCGCCACCTGGGCAGTCGACAAAAGAAAGCCGGCCTCGACCAGGGAGTATCCCACGTCCTCGACCAGCAGGGTAACAAGGAAGCCGACAAAACAAAGCTGAGTTAGGGAAAACCAGAAACACGCATTGGAAAGCCATCTCAGCGACGGCAATCTCCAGACCAATCGCAGGCCGGCGAGGGGGCTCTCGCCGGCTGGCGCCTCGGGCTCGCGGTCCCGGTCCCATGATTTGCGGACCGTCTCCAGACCCGCCGCCATGAGAAACGCGAGCCCGCCCACGGTTGCCGGCGCCGCCCACCAGCCGAAGGCGAGGGCGACCGTGGGTGCGATCAAACCGGCCATCACCCCACCCAGGGGCACCCCGGTCTGCTTGATGGAAAAGATAAGATTACGCCGGTGTGGCGGCGCGAAGCGGACGAGGAGCGTCGATGCCGAAGGGTTGGTCATGCCATAGCCTGCCCCGATGACCAGCGAGGCCCCGATCAGGGTGCCCAGGGTGGGAACCGTGGCCAATGCACAGCCGGCGGCGATCAGCAGCATACTGAGTTGGCTGATTCGACAGGCGCCATAACGCGGCACCAGCGTGCCGGCAAAGAGCGAACTGGTCGCGGCACCGCCATAAACCAGGCTGATCTGATATCCGATCAACGACGTTGGCAGGTCCAGGGCGTCGCCAACCTCGGGCGCGATGGCGGCCAGGGCGAGGGCGGCGAAGGCCGCAATCGCCAGAACCAGGGTCGTCATCGCCAAAACCAGCCGGGCCGCCGGGGCCGCGCCGCGCTCATCTTGACGCCCTGATGCTTCCACCACCGCCGTCCTTCAACCAGCCGCGATGGCCGCCTTGGCTGCCAAGCCGTCAAAGAGGTCGAGCATGCGGTCCCGCCACTGGTGGAGTGGATCGTCGGCCATGAGGAGCTCGAACCGGCTCATACAGCGAGCCCACTGAAAAGCGCTAAAGACGATGTAATCGGCATAGGCCGGTGTCGCGCCGGATAAGAAGGGCTGCTCAGCAAGGATATCACGCAGGAATTCGAGGCCAGCGCGAAAGTTCTCGACCCGCTCCGCACGATCCGCCTGGACATCTTCGAGGGCCACGCCGAAACGTTGCTCGCGCGAGGTGCGGAAGTAGTCGTGATCCACCTCTTCGATGCCGTTATGGATATCAAGCACGATCATTCGCACGATGAGCGGATTCTGGGTCTTGTCCATCCAGGCGTTAAGGATGCGGCTAACGGAGCGCCCTCCGTCGCCACCAAACAAGGACGGCCGGTCGGCGTAAGTGTCCTCCAAGTAGCAAGCGATCGTCCAGCTATCACTCACCGTGGTCTCACCGTCGACCAGCACCGGCACCCGGGACTGACCGCTAAAGGCGATAATGTCCTTGTCGGTGAATCGAACCGGGATCAATTCCGCCTCCAACCCCTTGTGGGCGAGGGCCAGGCGCGTGCGCCAGCAATAGGGTGAAAAGCGGCATTCCCCGGCGCCCTTGAGTTCGTATAGTCGGATCGCCATGGCCTACCTGGACTTGTACTGTTCGTCGCCGAACATGACGGAGCGCGCCTTGTCGTCCATCTTGGCCGGGTCTTTGCGCTGGTCGGCCAACACCTCCAGGCCACGCTGTACCGCCGGTCGCGCGCCCAAGGCGTCGTACCAGCGTTTCACGTTGGGAAAATCGGCCAGGTCCTGCCCCTGTTTTTCGTGGGAGCGCAGCCAGGGCATGTTGGCCATGTCGGCGATAGAGTAGTCGCCGGCCAGGTATTCCACCTCGCCAAGACGGCGGTCAAGCACCCCATAAAGGCGCCCCGCCTCGCGGGTGTAGCGCTCAATGGCGTAGGGAAGCTTCTCCGGCGCGTAGTGACGGAAATGATGTGCCTGTCCGAGCATGGGGCCGATATTGCCCATTTGGAACATAAGCCACTGGATGGCCATGTAGTGTCCGGCCGGTTCGGTGGGCAGAAAGCGGCCGGTTTTTTCGGCCAGATAGAGCAAGATGGCACCGGATTCGAAGACCGAATAGGGCTCTCCGCCGGGGCCGTCCCGGTCCACGATGGCCGGCATCTTGTTATTGGGGCTGATCTTCAGGAATTCAGGCTCGAATTGGTCTCCCGCCTGAATATCGACGGGAATAACCGTATAGGGCAATCCGACTTCTTCGAGCATGATGGAAACCTTGAACCCGTTGGGAGTCGGCCAGGTATGAAGGTCAATCATTGTTTTTATCCTTTTCGGGGCGGCGCCGTTGGCGCGGTGGGGCGGAGCCGAGCGCTCGCCTCGGCGAAAGCGTCGAGAAGCGTGTCATAATCACGCACCACTGGAAAATCAGGAAATTCGCGCTCCACATTCGGCGGGGCGCGATAAAACATGCCGGCATCGGATTCTGTCAACATGCCTATGTCGTTGTATGAATCACCGGTCGCCAGGACATGGTAGTTGAGCATTTTAAAAGCCTTCACCGCACGGCGTTTGTGGTCGTCGAGACGCAAACGGCAATCGATCATGGCGCCGTCGCTGTCCATCACCAAG
>PVBE010460685.1_pt1 | contig 17914 bp, 14 predicted proteins | sample 1631181 | NCBI WGS metagenome assembly PVBE01 (sample SAMN08397723, study PRJNA350692) | Marine metagenome, whole genome shotgun sequencing project. | isolation source: water | place: Pacific Ocean | collected 2012-04
AACCGCCTGCCGCAAACGGTGCTGAAGCAAAACCCGCGTCTGGGACTTCAGTTCCTCCCCGAGCTCGCCGCTGCGTTCAGCCACCTCGGCCTGCATTGCTAGTTCTTCGAGCCTCGGAACGAGCTCGGCATGCAGATCCCGGAGGCGCTCGAGATTTCTCTCTGTCCGCCCGAGCCTTCGCTGGGCCTCGTCGCGCTTTGCGTAATGGCGAGAGACCCCGGCCGCCTCCTCGAGCAGCACCCGCCGGTCCTCTGGCTTGAGCCTCAGGATGGCGTCGACTTGCCCCTGGCTGACAACAACCTGGCCGTTGACCCCCATCGCGCCGGTCCGGAGCAAATCTTGCAGGTCTCGTAATCGAACGGAGGAACCGTTCAAAAGGTAATCATTTTCGCCGGATCGATAGGCCCGGCGAGTTACGTTCACCTCGCTGTATTCAAGAGGCAACCAGCCGTCGCTGTTATCGAAGACGAGGGTGACTTCGGCCATGCCGGAACGAGAACGCTTTGGCGTCCCGCCAAAAATGACGTCCTCCGTGCGTTGCGCGCGCAACGTCCGAACGCTCTGCTCGCCCAGCGCCCAGCGAATTGCGTCGGCGATGTTGCTCTTTCCAGCCCCGTTTGGCCCGACCAGGGCCGTAAGCCCCTTTTTGAATTCGAGGGCGGTCTTTCGGGGAAAGCTCTTGAATCCCTGGACCTCGACGCGTCGTAAATACACCGATCAGAGTCCGTTCTGCGTCGGATCGGCCAAGCCTTCATCCAGAAGAACTTCGTAAGCTTTCCCAGCGGCCACCTGTTCCGCCCGCTGTACGCTCGACCCTTCCCCCAGGGCCAGAACGCGCTCGGCAAGGCGAACCTCTACTTCAAACCACTTTTCGTGGTCGGGCCCCGAAGTACGGAGCACCTCATAATCTGGAGTTTTCTTGAGTTTCTGGAGCAAAAGCACCTGCAATCGCGATTTGTTGTCTGGTGATGTCTGACCGGCCGCGGGATCGGATGCCGCTCGCCCGAGCCACGGCAAAAGGACGCGGCGGACGGAATCGATGCCGCCGTCGAGATAAATTGCACCGAGCAGGGCTTCATAGCTCCGGCCGAGAATGGTTCTCCGAGAAGTGGCGTGGGACAGCAGATCGCCTCCGCCGGTTGAGACAAAGTCGGCCAGCTCGATATCTTCCGCGCGCTGAGCGAGAAAATCGAGATTGACCAGGGCGGCGCGGCGCGTCGTCAGCTCCCCTTCGAGGCGGTCCGGAAAGCGATCGTACAGAAACTCGGCCACAACCAGGCCGAGCGCCGCGTCGCCGAGGAATTCGAGGCGTTCGTTCGAGTCAAGGTCGGAAAGGTCACTTTCATTTACGAGCGAACGGTGAACCAGGGCCAGCTCAAGCAGACCGGCATCGTTGAACCAGTAGCCAAGCCGCTCCTCAAGCGCTCTCATCCCGTCATTCCGGCTCATCGTTTGGCGCACGCCTCGGGAAATGGGAGAGGTTCAGGGACCGCCGGGTAAACGGAAGCGTCGCCCGGCCGGCAGCGCGGCAAAAGAGATAGGCCGCAGGGGACTAGCCGGATTCTCTTAACTTCGTAACACCTCGGGAAACAACCGCCCGAAGCCCGCTATGTGGACGTTACGCCCACCGTCGCCGGGTACACCGCCGTGCACCAGTCAGCGTACTTCGGGCTCTTACCCTTGACGATATCGAAGTATAGCTTCATGAGTTTTCCCGTAATCGGGCCGACCGTTCCCTTGCCAACGATGCGGTGATCCACTTCGGCGACAGCCGATGCCTGAGCGCCCGTACCGCAGAGGAATAGCTCGTCGGCAACGTACAGCTCACTTCGGTCGACTTGCCGTTCCACGGTATCGATGCCGAGCTCGTCTTTGGCGATCTGAATCATCGTGGCGCGAGTGATGCCCTCCAAAATATTCTCCGCCGGCGTCGGCGTGATGAGGGTTCCGTCGCGGACTATGAACAGATTTTCCCCCGACCCCTCGCTCACGTGCCCGTCACTGGTCAGCATGATCGCTTCGTCGAATCCATTCTCCTCGGCCTCGGTCTTGGCCAACGACGAATTCAGATAGAGTCCCGTGGCCTTCGCCCTTGCCGGCATCACGTTGTCGTCGACGCGCTGCCAGGTTGATATGCAGCACTTGATCGGCTCGTTGACATCCAAATAGTCGCCAAACTCAACTGCAAACAGGAAAAAGTCGTCCGGCAAAAATACCGTCGTATCGCCATCTCTGCGCACCATGCTCAGCCCGACAATGGCCCCGCTTTTGTAGACGACGGGGCGGACGTAGACGTCGGATCGAAACTCGTTTCGCGCCACGACATTCTTGGCGATCTCGGCAAGCTCGGCCACGCTGTATTTAAGGTTCATCCGGAGCGTTCGCGCCGAACGGTGCAACCGTTCGAAGTGCTCCTCGACTCGAAACAGGTAAAGCTGCTCCTCTTCTTCGTTCCAGTAGCCGCGGATGCCCTCAAAACAACCGGTGCCGTAGTTCAGCGCGTGGGTCTTGATGCTTACGCTGGCCTTCGATATCGGAACGTATTCACCTTCGAAAAAGGCCCATTCTTCGGCCATGACTTCAACTCTCAGAAGCATAATTTAAGGCGCACCACGATCGAGCGCCTTCCAAGAAAAATGTGCGGGATTATACATGTGACGCGCCCGGCAACCGGGAAATTGGGGTTACGAATAGAGACGCCGGCTAGAAGACCGCTCGTCGGAGAAATATGAGATCGCCGCGTAAATCTCTCGACTCGTAGAACTCATCAAATCCCCATTTTTCGTATAACGCCAGCGCATACTCATTCGGCCGGTCGACGCCAATTACAAGCGTTCGACGGCCCCGTAGCCGCGCTTCGTCGGACGCGGCCTCGGTCAGCGCGCGCGCGATTCCGCGACGGCGGTACGGCCTGGGCACGAATAGGGTATGGAGGTAGCACTCGGTGCGCCCATCGGCTATCGCCGGATCTATTCCCGAGTAGCGAGTCCAGAATTGCCCGACATACCGACCGGCGTATTCGGCCACATTTACCGCCTGCACGTCTCGTTCGACTTCCTCGAAATAGCGTCGCAGAAGGCGCAACTGTGAAAAGCGCCGCGCCGGCCCCCAAAACTTGCTCAATCCCTCGGCGTCCGAAGCGGCTCCAAGGCGAATCGTGAAGTCCAGAGGATTCGGGACCCGCCCCGAAGCGGTGGCGTCTTCTATCAGCGTCACCGGCTGCCAGCTCGATGCTTTCTATGAATATTCATCCCGGGCGCCTAGTTTACGCACCAGCCATGCCTGCACGCCCAGCATCCTCTGAGCGAAGTAGATGAGCAAGATTGGAAAAAGGATTTCAAGCGCGTGAGTTGGAAGAGCCAGGGCAACACCGGACCCAATTATGCTGGCGACGGTGGCAGCAGCCACCATCGGGACGGTCAAGCCCCAGTCTATGTTGCCGAACCGCCAGTTCGTAATGGCGGCGGACAGCGTTATGGGAACCATCACAAACAACGACAGAGCCTGGGCCTCAATCTGGGGCAACCCCAAGAGGATCACGCTCCCCGGCACTACGACGATCCCGCCTCCCACGCCCAGGAGGCCGGCGATGAGCCCGGCGCCAGCGCCCAGTCCAATCGCGACCGGCACTGACGCGCCAATACTTCCAGCAAAGGTCGGCTCCGCCACGGACAGCGTCATTCGCAACGCGGCGACCAATAGGAGAAATCCAAAAAAGCGGCGCAACAAATCCGGATCAACTCGCTCGGCGATGTTTGCACCCACCACTCCAAACACAATTCCCGTGATCGCAATGGCGGCTGCAATCCGCAGGTCGACGGGCGTCGAGACGGCATATCTCGCCGCCGCGGCGGCGGCGGTCACGACGATCACCCACAACGAGTTGCCCTGAGCTTGGCGTTGCGACACGCCGAGCCACGCAACCATGAGCGGAATGAGTATTACCGCACCCCCCACCCCCGCCATTCCACTGAGGAAGCCGCCTCCGGCGCCGATGACGAGGACTAACGGGAGCTTCGACTTACCTAGGAAGTTCATTCTCCAAAGAATCGGCATACACGGGGAGCGACTGTTTCATACTCATCGCTTTTCGGCGACAATTTCAAGTATCCGCGCCGAAATCAACGACGCGAAGGTGAGCCGGCCGATATCGGCGAGCATCGTCATAGTGCGATCATTTGCCGGTACTTGCCGCTTCGGTTCGCGGTGACCGCCCAATTCGAAAGCGAATTAACTCCCGCCATGCAGAACGAGAAGCGGAACGTTAGACGAGTTTCTGTACAGATTCCGCGCGTGCAACCCGCAAGCCCTCGGGCTCCAGGCGTGACCGGCGCGCCCGCCGGGCCTTCCAGACGCGATCCAGGGCGGCAGCTCCTCGTTGACATGGCAAAAGCTGCGCGTCCCACGGCAGACCGCACATGAGCACGCTCCCGATCACGAGACTGCCTCTGGGTGGCAAGGAGCTTTCCCGCCTGCTCGAATTGGAATGGCTTGTAACAAACGGTATCGGCGGATATGCCTCGTCCACGGTAACGGGAATCAACACGCGCCGGTATCACGGTTTGCTAGTGGCCGCGACCCGGCCGCCTGCCGGCCGGAGGGTTCTCCTCGCCAATATGGTTGAAGAGCTGCGGATCGGAGGCGAAGTGCTGGGTCTCTCCACCGCCGAATACGAGGACGGCGCGCTTGACCCACAGGGCTGGAAATTCGTTTCCTCCGTCAAACTTGTAGGGAACCGTCCGGTGGTTGTTTTCACGGTCGGGGATCACGTTATCGAAAAAACGGTTTGGATGGAGCCGGGGCTCAACCAAACCTGGGTTCAATACACGCTGGCGAGCGGGCCCGGGAGCATAACGCTGCAGCTTTTGCCGCTGGTGACCAATCGCGACTTCCATTCAGAGACCAGGTCGTCTGAGGTGGTCGTTTCCGGCGCGTCGATAAGCGGAAGCTCGATTGAATCGACGATCCCCGGCCTACCGAATTTCGTAATGGATCTCGAGGGCACCGCTGACGTTGAACCCATCGAAAGTTGGTTCTGGAACGTCGCTCATCGGCGCGAGCGCGAGCGCGGCTTCGACTACGTAGAGGACCTTCTGGCCCCATGCGTGATTCGCGCTGATCTCGAGCCCGGCGCCAGCTTTGCGCTTACCGCCCACGTTGGGGAACGGCGGGATCGGAACGCGGCCGAATCGCTCTCAGCGTTCGACGCTCACGCTCAGGAACTACTCGACAGGTCACCGGGTCCGTCGGACGCGCAAACTCAGCGCCTAGTCCTCGCCGCCGATCAGTTTCTAGTTGGCCGCGGCTCAAGAGAAATCGGGACCGTAATAGCCGGATATCACTGGTTCGGAGATTGGGGACGCGACACAATGATCTCGCTCTCAGGCCTAACGCTCGCGACTGGCCGGCCGGAGTCCATGCGTGGAATCCTGGCAGAATACGCGAGTTATGTGAGCGAGGGAATGCTGCCGAACAGATTTCCCGACCAAGAAGGGGAGCCGGAATACAACACGGTTGACGCCACTCTCTGGTGGTTCGAAGCGGTCGCCGCGTATCTTCAAGCCACCGAGGACTATTCGATCCTCGACGAAGTTCTGACTCCAATGGTCAGTGTCGTGGATTGGCACCTAAAGGGATCGCGATTCGGCATCCGCGTGGATCCCAAAGACGGCCTGTTGTTTGCGGGCGAGCCCGGAAGTCAGCTCACATGGATGGATGCGAAAGCGGGAGACTGGGTCGTAACGCCGCGCATCGGAAAACCGGTCGAAATCAACGCCCTTTGGTACTCGGCACTGCGTTCGCTTGAACGATGGCTGGACCTGGCGGGTATGGATCCCTCGAAAACCCGGGCGCTGGCTGACAGGGTTTCGGTTTCGTTTCGCTCACGATTCTGGAACGAGAAACTGGGCTATCTCTACGATGTCGTCGACGGTCCTAACGGGGACGACCCCTCCCTGCGGCCGAATCAACTTTTCGCTCTGTCCGTATCGCACCCGCTATTGCACGGCAGACTCGCTCAGTCTGTGGTGACCGCCGTGCGCGATCAACTGCTAACGCCGTTCGGTCTGAGAACGCTCAGTCCGTCCGATCGAAACTATGTCGGTCATTACGGTGGCGGTCCCATCGAGAGAGACGGCGCGTATCACCGGGGAACGGTGTGGCCCTGGCTCATCGGCGCTTACGTGGACGCGCACCTGCACGCGTTTGGAACCGCCAAGGAATTGGACACCATTTTCGACGACCTCTTCGCTCACCTGGACAACGCGGGCCTTGGCAGTATCGCGGAGATTTTTGCGGGCGATGCGCCACACTCGCCGGACGGCTGCGTGGCTCAGGCGTGGAGTGTCGCGGAGATTCTGCGTTCGCGTATGACGCTGGAGAGCGTCGCGGCTACCTGATCTCGCGTTCGCCGGCCATACGGTTTATCACGTCGAGCAAGGCGTCCTTTTCCTCATCGTTGATGCCCTCGGCCATGAAGCGATAGTCAGCCTTCCTCACGATCTCGTTCATATGCTCCCGCAGGTCAGACCACGCCTTCAGATGCACGGTGACCAGCGTCCGGAGGTGTTCCCCATCAGCGAGCGCAATGGCACCCGGAAGATGCACGAGGCACAGGCCTCGCGAAGACGTAAACGACTGACGCACAGCGTCTTCGCCGAGGTGCGCGATTAGCCCGGTCAAATAGCGGCGTTCAGCAGTGTCCTGCTCTTCACACGCGGGACATTCGAGCTCCGGGAGAAGCGAGCCACCGTGTGATTTCCTGAGTCCAAAGATGCGCCGAATCGCGCTCGCTAAGGGCGAACTTTCCTCTGTGTGTTCCGTTCGATCGATTGCGCCGACTAACTTTTTCAGTATGTCGGCATAGGTTATTGCCACCGCCAGCGAGTCCTGTTTGTCGAGGAATTGGTGGGCATGCCGGGTGCAATACCCGTTCGCGGCTCGAAGTCGATCGCGGACCGGAACATCGGTCACGCTCTCCCGGCAATATGCTTCGATATGTCGGCTGACGCTCCGGGCTGCAAGGAAGCAAACAGGGCAGCCCGGTTTGGCAAGAGCCTCGAGAAGCTCGAGAAGGGTCGGTTCTTTATTTTGGAGTTCGGTTTCCTGCCAGAAGCGTGACGGCCGGTTCGACGGCTTGCGGCCTGTGTAGTCCGCTGGAAGCGGTTTCCGGTATCTGCGCATCGTAAGCAAGGATAGCTTTGACGCCACGTCCTTCCGAGCGCGATCGCCGGAGCCAGGTTCCCCGGGCTCCGCTATATACTGAAAATGCTATCCAGACGATCCTTTTCCGAAACCCAACGTAGTCAACTGGCGAACCGAGTTTGTCGCAAGTCCCTGAAGCCCTCCAAGAAAAAATAAATCAGAATTCGCTTCCTGCGGAAGCCGCCGAAATCGCCGCGGCGCGGTTGGCTGTTCTTCAATCCGCGGAGCCGGACTCATTCGACCACATCGACAGCAAGTACTACCTTTCCGAGCTTTTAGAGTTCCCATGGGAAGATCCGCCGGCTACGACCTTCGATGCGGCGAAGGCGAGCGAAGTTCTCGATCTCGGAATCTACGGTCCGCGCATGATTCCGGACGAGATAGCGGACTATTTCGCCGCTATGACCGGGGACGGTGGTCCTCCAACCGCCTCGGAATGGCCCGTGCCGGTGCTGCTCGGCCCCGCCGGTATCGGTAAGAGGACTTTGGCGCGGAGATTCGGCGAGGTTACGGGCCGTCCCGTCGAGATAATTCAGATGGAGCTAACGGAGAGCGATTCGGATCTGTTCGGCATTACCAACGACAGGGTTCGCGGAAGATCGGGATCGATCGTCCAGGCGCTCAGTCGAGCACACCGGCAAGATGCGATCATCGTTCTTGCCGGGGTCGAATGGGCCGTCAGATCGTGGCAGGACCATGGCCTCTCCCTCATGAAGTTTCTTTTCGATCCAATCGAACGCCGCCACTTCCGCGATCGATTCCTTGATGTCGAAATGGATATTTCACAGGCTCTTTTCGTGCTTACGGGCCTGGGCTTGGAAGCGTTGCCGCCCGAAGTCGCGTCTCGTGTCTTCGCCGTTGAATGGGCCGGGTATGCAAGGTCGCGAAAGGTCGAGATCGCCTCGACATCAATCCTGCCAAAACTGCTGGAAAGGTACTCGCTCGCCAACGACGATTTTCAGATCGTTGATGAAGGAATCGCGTCCGTAATCGACGAATACACAAACGATTCCGGCCTCGAACAGGTGGAAATCGTACTGGACGTGCTGTGCCGTAAGGCAACTGCGGCGAAGTCGGCGGACAAACCGCTCGCTGAACCCATCGATTCGGAAGCGATACAGCGGCTACTTGGCAAGCCCCGGCGATACTTGGATCAGATCCAGGCGCTCGTCCGTCCGGGCATGGCCAAGGGCGTAGCCCTGTCCGCCGAAGGCGCGGTAGTCGAGGTCGTCGAAATCGCGGTCGTTCCGGGTGCAGAGGGCTTTGGAATCGTCGGTTCCGCCAACGATGCGGTCGGGAAGATGATCGACCTTTCGTATCACTACATCCGTTCCCGCATGACGGAAATGGACATATCCGCGAGGCAGCTTTACGAATATGCGTATCGTGTGAACCTGCCGGGATATCCGAACGAAGTTTCCACTCAATCGCTGGGGCTGGCGGTCGTCGTCGCGTTCCTCTCGCAGATCCGCGACAGGCTCGTCGATCCCGAACTCGCGTTGGTGGGCGAAATGACGCTCAACGGACGCGTGGTCGGCGGGCCCGGCCTGCAACACATGCTCCTTGCCGCCCACCGAAATGGAATCAGGCGGCTCGTTATTCCAGGGGAGTGCCGGGAGGATCTGGACGACCTTCCCGCAGACTTGACCAACGATATTGCAATAATCCAGGTCGACGACGCGGAACAGGCGATTCGAATAGCCCTCGAATAGCCGCCGCGACCAAAATCAAATGATGAACAAACCCGCAACAACAACCATCGCAACTCCAATTTCGCGACATCCGGTCTTTTAGCAGATGTTTGGCATAGGCGCTTTCGAGCTTTTCGCGATTCTCGTAATCGCAATGATCATTCTCGGACCGGAACGGTTGCCGAGGGCAATGGGCACGGTCGGCCGCTGGATCAGGGAGCTGCGAAGGCTCACCCGCGAGTTCAGAGCGGAATTCGACGAAGAGATAAAACTCCTACAGGGAGAGCTCGACACCATTCGAGAGGAAGCTGAACTTACTCGCAAGGAGCTCGAGGACATTCGCTCGGATATCGAACTTTCCATGACGGAAGTTCAGGAAGATATTGAACAGGCTGGTGAGGACATCAAGGAGGAGTTCAGCGGCGCCGAACGGGATCTTCGCGGCGACGGTCCTGTTTCCGCGGCCAATATCGACAGTCCGGCCCTTGGCGATTCCCTGCTTGCATCGAGCCAGACGCCGTTGCCCGAAGCTAAGTTCGCCAACCCGTCCGACACCATGTACGCCGCCATCGTCGATACGTTTTCGACAGGCAATGGCGAACTGACAGGCGCCTCTCAGCCGGCCCCTGCCTCCACTCAAGGCGCGCCGGACGCGGGCGTTCTCGACATCGGTACGGAGTGGGAAAAGATTCAGTCCGACCGGCAGCCAGCTGAAACCAACTGGGAGAAGCCTCCCGCCAACCGGCCACTGGCATTTTCACCGCAAAACGACCAATTCGGAGCGATTCTCAATGCCGTCGCGGAGTCGGGTAAAGAAGCAACGGCCTCCGCGCGAGTCGCTCTCGAATATCGGGCAGCGCTCGACGCCATTGAGCTCGCCCATTTGAACGGAAAGGGACCCGCCGGGCTGGCATTCGCCTGGGCGGCACAGCGACAGGCTGTCATGGAGGACGGCGCCGTTGAGATCGATATCGACAATTCCGACGGAACGCGAATTCGACTGCACGCTTGCCCATACGGTCTCACCGGACCGGACAGCCTGGCCGCGTGCGAACTCAGCAATTCGTACGATCGCGCGCTCGCGGCCGGTCTTGGCTTTGACGCTCGCTACGAATCGCGAATAACCGAGCAGGCGTCTTTTTGCGAGTTGGTAATCAGTAGATCAAAATCTCCCGAGTCAGACTCGGAAGCGAGCCGGGGCTCAACGACGGATGGTGTGGAATCCGTTTCCGGGCCAAACGACGCCGAGACGGCGCCGCCCGGCGACGAAGTTGCTTCAATTGAGTCGGACACGGTCGAGGTGGTCACGCCCGATACCGGCTAGAAGATCGCCGAGAACGAGCTCGGGGAGGCATGCATGAGCGACGCAAAAGTAGCGATTGTCACGGGGTCCGCGACGGGCGTCGGCCGGGCCGTCGCCCTGCGACTTGCCCGAAAGTCGATTGCTGTCGTCGTCAACTACAGCAAGTCCGAAGACGAGGCGCGTGATACCGTCGCCGCCGTCAAAAGCGCGGGGGGCCTGGCGCTCCTTCAGAAGGCTGACGTGTCGGACGATGAGCAGGTCGGGTCGATGGTCGAATCCACCATCGCTGAATTCGGTCGGCTCGATTACCTGGTAAACAACGCCGCCACGACATTTCGGGTAGCGATAGACGATCTGGACAGATTGACTGCCGACATGTGGCACCGCCTGCTCGACGTCAACGTGATTGGGGCGTTTCAATGTTCGCGAGCAGCCGCGCCCCATATCCGACAACAGGGTGAAGGGGCCATCGTTAACGTTTCCTCATACTCCGGTTTTAGCGGAAAGGGCACGTCAATCGCGTACGCCGCGTCCAAGGCGGCGATGAACGCGATGACGAAGTCCCTGGCTGCGGCGCTGGCGCCGGAGATTCTAGTCAACGCTGTCGCCCCGGGGTTTATCGACACTCGCTGGCACGCCGAGCACCAAGACGGTAAGACCGAGGCGGCCGCCGCCACCCCGCTCGGCTTCGCGGCTGGACCGGACAACATCGCAGATGCGGTAGTACCGCTTTTGCTTGAAAACAGCTTCGTGACCGGTCAGGTGGTTGTTGTCGACGGCGGCCGATATCTATGAACGTCGCGCCACGCTGAGGGTCTGACAGGTCTCAGGCCGACGACCATCAGCAATGGCCACTACCAGCACCATATCGGCGGAAACCCTCGCGCAAGTGGGCGCAGACTTACTCGAATCCGCCGATGTCGACGGCGCTGAAGCTCGATTCGTCTCCGGCACGCTTGTCGACGCCGACCTGCGGGGACACTTTTCCCATGGCGTCAACCAGATTCCCGGATACCTGGAGTCGCTTGATCGCGGCGACGTCATGGCCGGCGGTGAAGTTAAGATCACGGATCGCGGTAGCGATTTTGCCACCGTCGACGGTGGTCTTGCCCTCGGCCAAATCGCATCAAAACTGGCGATGGAGACTGCGATCGAGCTTGCAAGGGAAGGGACGATTGGAGCGGTCAGCCTCCGCAGATCGTCACACTACGGTGCCGGAGGTTACTGGGCTCAAATGGCCTCGGGCGCCAATATGATCGGCTTCACCACCTCTAACGACGCCACCTCCACCGTTGCCGCACGCGGAGGAAGCCGGTCAGCCATGGTCAATGCCGCATTCTCATGGGCGGTCCCGGCGGGAGATGAGGCCGACATCGTCATCGACATGGGAACGGGCGCCGCCGCCGGAAAAATAAGCCTGGCAAAGGTGCTCGGTGAGCGGATTCCTGCCGGCTGGGCGATCGACGCTCTCGGAAAAACTACCAGCGATCCGAACGCGGTGGAGGCGATCCTCCCCTTCGGCGGCCCGAAGGGCTATGCCATCAACGTTCTTTGCGACATCCTCGCAGAAGTTCTGAGCGGATTTGACGCGAGCATCATATCTTTCGGTCGACCGGCAACCGAGGGAGGATGGGCGAACCACTTTTTCGTTGCCATCTATATTGAGTCGTTTTTGCCGCTCAGCGAATTCAAGGACGCGGTGGATCGCCAAATTCGCGCCATCAGGGCCTCGGAACGCGCGAACGGCGTCGATAGGATCTACCTGCCCGGCGAGCGATCCAACGAAGCGCGCTATCGAGGCCTGAGGGATGGACTTGAGATGCCTACCGCGGTGCTACGCGACTTTCTGGCGTGGCGTCCGACCGAGGCCTTACGCAGCCCTGGGTCAGCCGATTGGCGGATTTGAACGTTTGAACGGCATCGAAGGGCAGATAGAAGAAATTATCCTCAGCGACGATGTGAGGGGTATCGCTCGTCTCTCTCAGCACATGCCCCCGGACTTCTGCAAACGCGCGGCGGACCAAATCGTCGACAACCGGCCGCGGGCGATGCTAGCCACCGGATTTTACGTAAACGGCGGACCGGAAACCGACGGCCCAACCGGGACGGTTGCGCTCGCGGATGCCTTGCTCCTTATGGATTTCGAGGTCGTTCTAATAACCGACGCGATCTCGTATAAGGCGCTCGAGGTCATTGCTCCCAGGCGCGCTAAGTGCGTTGAGTTTCCGACGCGCGATCACACCGAGAGCAAAGAGCTGGCGGAAGCATTGATCGAACTTCACAAGCCATCCGTCATCGGATACATCGAGAGGCCCGGATTCAACCGAGAAAACCGCTACCTGAACATGCATGGAGCGGACATCACCCGCTATTGCGCGATGACGGATTACCTTCTCGAAACACGCCTTCCGTCGTTCGCCGTGGGCGACGGTGGCAACGAGGCGGGAATGGGGAAGTATGCCGACGAACTGCTGCGGGAGGGGATAACCAAGAACCCGAGCATTTGCACGACCGACGAAGTCGTTGCCGCAAGCGTGTCAAACTGGGGAGCGTTCGGTATCATCGCCTATCTCTCCATTTATCGAGGCCGCGACCTGCTGCCCGATCTGGAAATCGAATCGGCTCGCATCCGCAATCTCGTTCGCGTCGGCGCGGTGGACGGCTTTTCGGGCCGGAATGAAGCGAAAGTTGACGGCCGGTCGCTCGAGGACAACTTGAATCTTCTCGGGCGGCTCAAGGACTTCGTGGACGACGTTCTCGGACCATGAAACTCTGAATCCCACCCAGGTTCGGGGTTGCCTCGAACGTTTGGTCAGGATGTGTCGCGGTGAAATCCGCCTCGGGCCGCGAGGCTCCGTTGAACCACAACCCGATAAATGGCTAGACGGAGCGACAGAATTTTGACGGACCTACACACGTCGTCCCGTGCCTCGCGAGGAATCTCGGCTTCGGCAGCCGACGCCTGCGCTCGATGACTTCCCATATCCGTCAAATCGGATGGCGGATTGCGGCGATCGGTTCGCCGGCGTGGCTCACGGCTGCGTGCGGAGGTCAGGACCCTGGCGGAGCCACCGACGCCGCAACGTCGCCTCCTGAAGTGGTCACGACCGTTGTCGACGTAGTCGATGGCGACACGATAGAAGTTGAAATCGACGGCATCACTGATACGTGTGCGATACATCGGCATCGACACGCCGGAATTCGGTCAGCGCTGCGCAGCGGAAGCAACGGAGACAAACAGGCGTCTCGTATCGGGAAAGCGAATCAGGCTGGTCCCGGACAGGGGAAATCGCGACATCTACGGACGTCTGCTGCGATGCATATACTCCGGCGATGAATTCATCAATCTCAAATTGGTCGAGTTAGGATTGGCGCGCCCGCTTAAAATCTTGCCGAACGACGGCCACTCCGAAGAAATCGCGGTGGCTGCGCGAACCTCGAAGGATAATGGAGCCGGATGTTTGTGGGACCCCGAATTATTGGCCGAAGTTAAGCGTCTAGAAAGGCTCGCGACCCCGACGCCAACCCCGTCAGAGAGAATCATCGTCGAGAAGATGCGCTACAACGCGGCGGGGGACGACTCCGAAAACTTGAACGACGAGTACTTCACGATGATCAATCTCGGACCGCACCTCCAAATCGGCGGCTGGACCGTCAGCGATTCAGCGGACCATGATTACCGGTTCCCGCGCTTCGAATGGCGAACAGGGACTCGGCTAACGCTACGCACGGGTTCAGGACTCGACCAGGGCGGGATTTTTCATTGGGGTTCCACATCGCCAATCTGGAACAACTCCGGCGATCTTCTCACGTTGTTCGACACATCGGGCAACACGATTCTCGTCTACTCCTATGGCGGGTAACGATCGTTGCTTTCAGGTACCGTGGTCCTGGACTTCGGCCCCGGCTGCAGCGCCGATTATTAACGGAAGCACGGCGTTGATCCCGATCGAGCGAACCACGGAGAACAGCCTCTGCTCCGTGGTTATCGTGCAATGCGCACTCCAACCCCCGCATAGCAAGCGACGAATCGAATGATTTTTCGAAAGATGCTCCGAGCCTCCCGCCTCGATTCGGAGTTCTATGCGGGCATCGCCGGCGATTCGACCGCCACAAACGAGGCCTTGCTCGTGGTCATACTCACCAGCTTTGCCGCCACTTTCGGGTTCGTGGGCTTCGGTCAGCCGTCGAATGTGCTGATCGGAGGCATTGTGCGAATCGTCCCGCTTGGACTCGCAATATGGACGATCTGGTCAGTTTCCGCGTACTTCGTGGGCACGCGTTTGTTCGGCGCATCTGGAAATATCCGGTCCACAATGCGCTGTACCGGATTCGCATTTTCTCCCGGCTTTTTGTTGATCTTTGCGGCTCTTCCCGTTTTAGGCGTGGCTCTCTTTTTTGCCTCACTGGGCCTCATGCTCGCAGCGGGCGTGCTCGCGATTCGGAACGCCCTCAATTTGCGGACTGCGCAGGCGGCAAGCGTAAACATCATGTGTGGAGTCTTCGTCATGGGGATTCTGCGGCTTCTGCTGACGGTCTTAGGACCGAGTGGCTAAACAGGTTCGAGCCAAACGCAGTGGCGCTCTAACTCGCATCCGATCGCGGTGGGCGTGACAGGACTCGAACCTGTGGCCTCACGGATGTGAACCGTGCGCTCTAACCAGCTGAGCTACACGCCCCGATCGAGTTTTCGAGTATATCCCTGCGCTCGACGCTGAACGACCGGCCTCGGAAGCGTTTCTATTCGATCTCGGGCCAATCGAGCATCTGAACGGCTACGGTTTCGCCCGCCGAGATGCCGTCGCGATCCTCAGGAATGATGGCCAGCCCGTCCGCCTTAGCCATCGACGACATGATTCCTGAGCCTTGCTCCCCGGTGGGCCAGCATTCGTAGCCTCCATCGACACGCTCCACCCGCACCCGCAGGTAGATGCGGCGGCGGCGTTTGTCCCGGACTCCTTCTTTGAGAACCGCTTCAACAGTCGGCACGCGCAGCTTCAAGAAACCCAGCATCTTGCGAACCGCCGGGCGGCCAAACTGTTCGAACACCACCAGACCCGATACAGGATTCCCAGGCAGGCCCATAATCGGAGTACCTTCAATATGGCCAAATACCAGCGGCTTTCCGGGACGCATCGCTATCTGCCAAAAATCGACCGTACCGTAACTACCCACGACATTCTTCACCAGGTCGTAGTCGCCCATCGACACTCCGCCGATCGTCAGTATCAAATCGGCCGCGCCCGCGGCCGCGCGAAGGCTCTCCTGCACGGCACCGATGTCATCGGGAACGATATTCGAGCGGCGGGGATCACCCCCGTGCCGGCGTACAAGGGACTCGAGAGCCCACGCGTGACTGTTGCGAACCTCCCCCGGCGAGATCGGATCCGTCACTTCCACGACTTCGTCGCCCGTGGGTATGACGGCGACCACGGGTCTGCGGTGTACCGGCACGCGACTGTATCCAATTGAGGCCAGAACGCCGATCGCTCCCGGCCTGAGTTCGGTTCCCTTCGACAGGGCTACTCGACCTTTTCCGAGGTCCTCGCCGGCCAGGCGGATGTTTTCGCCTTTCCCCTCAGGCTCCAGCACGGCGACGAACGATCGATCCTGCTCCGAATCGCCGCGAGGATCGATCCCGAATTTGCCCCAATCCTCCCGGTCGGTCGATTCAAAACCGACGACCGTATCAGCCCCATCCGGCACCGGCGCGCCGGTCATTATCCTTACAGCCTGACCGCTCCCCACCGGCGCATCGCCGACGGCGCCGGCCTGAAGGTCGTAGACGACCTGCAATCGAACCGGTGACTCCTCGGACGCTGTTGCAATGTCGGCCGCGCGCAGCGCATATCCATCGAACGCCGAATTGTCCGTTAGGGGAACGTCATGACGCGCAACGATATCTTCGGCGAGAACCATTCCCAGCGATCGATCGAGCGGCACCTCGATTGATTCAAGCGGTTCGAAGACCGAAAGAATGCGCTCCGCAGCCTGCTCGACGCTCAGAAAAGTCGCAATTTCGGTCAAACTAGCACCACCCGCAGCCTCGCCGGAATCGAGAAGCCGCCCTGTCCGAACTTCCGCACGGTATCGAGTATAGGAGATTCCACGGCGGCTCCCGCGTCGCTGGTGCGCCCCTTGAACGGTGGAAGATTCGGCTGCCGTTCACGCAGCCGCTCGGGCGGTGCTATGACCGGCGCGGGCGATCGCATTCGAGTCACGGACGGCGTGATTGATGGACGGCTTTCAGGTCGGCAGTGAAATTCTTGAGATGGCAGCCGAATACCCGATAATGGTGGTTGTACGATCCTCGGTAGCTCAATTGGTAGAGCGGACGGCTGTTAACCGTATTGTTGCAGGTTCAAGTCCTGCCCGAGGAGCCGCATCGGTGGCTGAAAGCGTGAAGGGCCACGTATAGCTTCTAATCCGCCGATCTTCATGCTGGACATCCCGTAGACCTCCAGCGCTATCTCACGACCTGTGATTTCCAATCGGTGCACGATCAACCTCACCAATTCCTTGCGCTCGTAGGGCCGTAGACTCCCGTAGACCGCCGAGAAGTCGGAGAGAGCGACCGTCAATGACTTCTCACTCACGATTGTCCTGCCCGCCGCCTCGATCTGCCGATCAACCTCATCCAATCCCGCATTCAACTCGGCCCGCCGATTTGCAATTTCCCTCAACGTCTCGTCCACCATATCTCGGGTCGCTCCCGGTCCAATCGAAGAGAACTCAGCAATGATCTTGCTTGCCTTTGCCTGGCCGCCATCCAGCTTCATCTTGATAGCCCGTCTTCGTTTCTTCAGCGTTGGGAGTCCTCCCCGGATTCCGCTGTTCGTCTTCTCAACCAGGGCGCTCAGAATGTCGCGGCGCTGCGCCAACGCTCTCAACCTCTCAATGACCGCATCCTCGGCCTCCGAAGACCTGACTCGCATCTCGCAATCCTTGTTTCCACAGGTGTAGTAGAAGTACTTGACGCCCTTCTGACCGGTGCCACTTCTTCCCTGCAACAGGCTCGCGCAGCGCCCACAATATGCAATGCCGCTGAGTACGTAGTCGTGCCTAACTGCCCTGGCTCCGTTGCCGTTGGATCGCGAGTTTCGTTCGATCAGTTCCTGGACGCGCCGAAACTTGCCCTCGTCGACGATGGGGTCCCATACGGCATCCACGAGTTCTCGGTCGCGCCGATCTTCGGGGCCCTCGTGTGGGACGGATTGTTTCGCGATGTACACCCGATTCTTGAGGATTGTCTGCACTGACGTAAGCCCGAATGCTGAGCCGGGGTGATACCTTCCTCGTCGCGATGTATACGACTTCGTGCGAAACCCACAGCGCTTCAGCGTTCGGGCTGTCTCAGCGAAGGAGCCGCACTCAAGGTACGTGTCGAAGGCGAATTCCACAATTGCAGCTTCTGGTTCATTTGCCATCAAATGTCCTTTACGCTCCGGATCAGTGTCATAGCCCAGAATCTGTCCGCCGTTCCACCGACCGCGCTTCGCCCTCGCGATAGCCGAATCCCTGGTTCGCTCTGCCGTCTGTTCACGTTCGAGTTGCGCCATCGCCGCCATGATCGTGATGGAGAATTTCCCGTGCGGGCTCGTGGTGTCGAAATTCTGCTTGAGGCAGACAAACTCCACACCGCTGGAGTCGAGAATCTCAAAGAATTGGAGAAGGTCTTTCACCGTACGGCTTATCCGGTCGAGCGCCGTGCACAACA
>PVBE012502117.1_pt1 | contig 17910 bp, 16 predicted proteins | sample 1631181 | NCBI WGS metagenome assembly PVBE01 (sample SAMN08397723, study PRJNA350692) | Marine metagenome, whole genome shotgun sequencing project. | isolation source: water | place: Pacific Ocean | collected 2012-04
ACATGCCCGTTCTGGTTAGACGCATAAAGGCAGGCATGACCGAAAAAGCCAGCGTGACCGTGGGTAATATAAAATGCACCCAGGTTTCGGAACCCGAAATGGGCAACAGGCGCAGTACAACACCGAAAAAATAAATCAGCAGAAGGCCGAACCAAAAATTTGGTATGGCCTGGCCGAAAACAGCAAAAGCGAGTGCCCCCCGATCAATCCAGGTGTTCGGATAGACGGCCGCCAATACCCCGAGTGGTATAGCGATCACCAGACCTAAAATGAGAGCAGACAAAGCCAGTTTTACGGTGACACCGATGCGTTCGAGGATTAACTCGGTAACCAGATCGTTGGTAAAGAGGGAACGCCCGAAATCGCCTTGTACGGCGTTGCCGACCCAGTCAAAATATTGAATATATAGGGGGCGGTCCAATCCATATGCTTTGGCGACTTCGGCGATATCCGCTTGAGAGGCATCCTCCCCAGCCAGTTCCGCCGCCAAATCACCTGACAGACGCAAGAGGCTAAATCCGATTAACGAGACAGTGATGCCAACCAGAACGGCTATGTAAAGTCGATGCAACAGAAAGCGAGCCATGGGTACTCCACTAACGTTCAGCCTCTTAAATATGGGGGATGGCCAGTCGTGTTATTATCTGTTATTCGGCCAGTTCTGGCATAATTATTTTTGCGCTTCGTTCTTCTTTAAAGAAATTCTATTGAAAGCCTAAAGTACCGGTAACAGTTGACTCTATCCCTCACATATATAACAATTATTCAATTGTTATATCGATATTATCTTTCAAACAAGTACTTTTTTCTGCTGGTTATTTTGAACTGAGAATCGTTTGAAAAAAGCCAAAAATAGCATGAATCTAGTTGGTAGTAATTTAAGGGGTATGGCATGGATTCAGGTCTCCGAAGAGATATTGAATGGGATTGTTCCCGGGTGGTTATTCAGTTTTACAATAACCTGGATGCCAGGCAGTATGACGACTTGGTCGACCTATTTGAGGCGGATGGAGTTTGGAAACGCCAAGGTAAGGAACTTGAAGGCCAAGCGGCGATTATGACAGCCATGCAGGCGCGAGGTGAATTCCTGGTTATCCGACACGTGGTTACCAATATCCAAATTATCGTCGAGGATGAAAACAACGCTTCTTCAGCTGAATATGTCACCATCTATCGCTTTGACAGTGAAGAAAAATTGGACGGGCCGGCACCTCTTGATGGCCCGGGCGTTATTTTTCTATATCAGGACAAGCTGGTTCGGACGGACAGCGGTTGGAAAATAAAAGACAAGCGCGGCCGGCCGATTATGGTGAAGAAAAAGAAAAGCTAAAAAATCCGCTCCCCCGAAATAATTCAAGGGAGCGGGATAAAGAATTTATTTTTCGGTTCTGCTTATTTCCAGGACATGTGGTTCAATACCGCGCCGTAAGGCGAAAGAGAGCCTTCCTTGATGGTCAGGTTTTTGTCATGGACAAAGACCGTCGGCAGGGTTGAGATGGGCAGAACATAATTCATCTTATTGACGTGGTCATAGGCCTGCTTGTAGTACTCACGTCGCTTTGCTTCGTTCATTTCCGCGCCACCGAGTTTTCTGAATTTCTGCAACACCGGATCGCGCCAATAGTCGCTGGGGCTGCCGGAGAAAAACCGATTCATTGTCGAAGAGGCATCGGGTAGACCGCCGGAGCTCCAAAGGCTAACCAAAATCTGAAATTTGCCCAAGCGGTCCTTCTTTCGGAAGACACCGAAATTTACCGGGTCGACTTTACCCCTTATGCCAATTTTTCGCAGCTCGCCGGCAACCGCAACGGCCATATGACGGGAAAATCCAAGGGCGGTAATTTCGACGTCGAAACCATCAGCGTAACCGGCCTCGGCCATAAGTTTTTTCGCGGCCGCACGATCAAATCCCGGCGGTTTGGTGCTGTAGTCGCAACCTTTTTGGACGCGGAAACACATGGCGTCGATAACCTTAACTTTGTCGCCACCAGCCAGCACCGCATTGGCAACGGTTTTGCGGTCGATCGCCATGGAAATCGCCTTTCGGACCCGCTGGTCAGATAGCATTTTCTTACCTGACCGGTTGACCGAATCCATCGACAAATAACTGTAAAGCAGGCCGTTGGTGGCCGTGTTCGCCAGATTTGGATTGGCTTTCAAGGCCTCGACCTGGTCTTTGGGAATGCTTCTGACGAGATCGACATTGCCTGTTATCAATTGGGCAACCCGCGACTGGAGATCGGGATAATGTCTAGCCGTCACTGTTTTGATCGCCGGCAGAGGTTTCCAGGTGCCGCCGTGTTTGTAGCCGTCATGGCGAACCATCACTATACCCTTGTTGGGGTTGACCAGGGTTACCTTGTAGGGGCCAGTGCCGATTGGGTTCTTGCCGAAATCGCTTTTTGCTTTCAGCTTACCATGGGTATCGGACGGATAAATGGGGATGGACTTGGCTAACCTCATCAAACCGACTGCCGTCGGGCGCTTAGATGTAATCCGCACTTTGTATTGGCCCAGTTTTTCGACGTTCTTGATCCAATTATAGTTGGTTTTGAAGCGGATTTTAGTTTTCGGATTGATCAGCCAGTTGACAGTGTAGACCACATCGTCGGCATCGAATTTGGAGCCGTCATGGTAATTCACATCGTCCCGCAGATCAAAATCCAACGTGTTGACGTCAACACGTTTCCAGGATTTTGCTAACAGGGGATGGAACTTGCCGGTGAAGTCGTCATAAAAAACCAAGCCGTCATAAACGATACGGGCGGTCAGGGCCGATTCGGGTTTGGGATCATAGACCAAGTCCACTTTTGAAATCGGGTGCTCGAAGGCGATCCGCAAGGTGTCTTTGGCTTTTTGTCCGGCTGCTGGCAAAGCCAACACCACCATCGTCATGGCGGATATGCTCAGACTGAATAGTTTTCGATTATTCATTGGTGTTCCTCCGTGTTGTAAAAATGTTGTTAAGTTTTATTTAATTGTAAAAATTCAATTTTGATTCAATTCGTCGTTTTTACCCCTTCAAGCTGCAGTCCTATCAGGCAGCCTCAGATTGTGTGTCTAAAAGTTTTCGAACATCGTTTTCAATGACGGTGCCGGTGAAAAATTCGGGATTCTGCCGGGCGAAAAAGGCAACCGGATTGGTGAACATGAAGTCCTGGAAATCCTGTTCGCTGAATAATCCCTTTTCAATGTTTTTGTAGGCGCTCGGCACACAGTGGGTCATGTCTTCGACATCCCAATGTCCAATGTCTGATCCAAAAAATGCCTTCAGTTTGGCGCCATAGTGATTGAGATTGGAGTTAAAGGCGACGGCATTCATGGCGTCATCGGCCTCACAGCCGAAGTAAAACGGTTCAACAAATAGACCATAGATATCCTTCTTTTCCTTGATTTTACAGCGTTTGAATTCGTCGATTTCGATATCATCTGCTGTGAAACCGCCCATGGTATTAATTTTCATGTCCTCCCGAATCGCATCCGGCGTAATGATGCCGCCGCCGTATTTTTCGGCAAGCTCTGATAGCAAATCGAGATCCAGTTTAGCGGGATCCAGGTTTTTTTTCATAAAGTCGAGATTGCGTTTTTCCCAGTGTTCGAACAAATCATTGTAGAGTTGAGCCGCCCAGCCAACACCACCCTCCAGGAAAGCGAAATTGAGGCCAGGAAAACGCCGTGTCACGCCGTCCAGGAAAATATTACGGCAGAAATAGTCGCCCGACGTCGAAAAACCTCCCAAATGGTTAAACACGAAATTGGTCGGCGAAGAATGGCGGGAACCGCCGGCGCGGGCGGCCGTGTGACAGGCTACCGGTATTTTCAAATCAAGACAGCGTTGCCATACCGGATCATAATCGTACAGGGCATCAAGGGCCACGGGATAGACCCGCTCCGTATATTTACCTAATTCCGGCGCATTGGCCTCGATTTCCGGGGGGGCGAGCCTAACTTCCGTGCCGAACGTAGCCGCCTTGAATCCCAGTTCATTGATAGCGTAATCAAGTTCGGTCAACGCTTCGTCCGGCGAGAACATTGGAATACCGGCCGACGGGATCAGGCGGTCGCCGACCTCGCTGAAAATATCGGCCAACATTGTGTTAAGCGCCCGGTGACCAACCTGACGCAGTTCGTCGTCCCGCACATGCATGAGCGGTAGAATGGCTGTCGAGTAGACAACGGAAACATCGATTCCACCTTCATCAAGCCGTTCACGGAATAGTTTCGGCAGCATGGCTGTCGCCCGGTCCAGGGAATTAGGTCCCGAAGGCATGCCCCAGAAGATGGATTTTACGTCATGATACTTCCATGGCGAATCCATGGTTTCATAGCGGCGCGCGATACCCGGCCCACCGACCTGTTTGATATAGTCAAGCAAGGTTAATGCAGATTCCAGTACATGGGCATCCCCGTCAACAATGGGGTGCCCTACCTTAGCCCTGATCTCACTGGCTGTTGTAGAAGTGCTTTTGGTCTCCGCCAAAATTTTTCCTCCTCAGTTATCTACGGTTTATCAAATCTCTCTCAATCTTTAAAATCGATAAACTTTTTCACCTTTCCCAAGACTGTTTCGGCAATAGTTTTCAGCAAATGCCGCTGACGGATCCATTCGTGCCGGTGTCTAAGGTGCGCCTTCTTTGATCTATATGATCCAAGTGTTGATACATAATTTTCCCGGCGCCTTCGCTGTCGCCAGCTTTTATTTTTTCGTAAATTTCTCGATGAATGCCGATGACCCGTTCGGGGATGTTGGGACTGCTGGTGCCGTTATTGTCTGACCAAATGACAAACCGGCAGGCCCTGAGCTGCATCGCCAGAACCCGGTTGTGCGATGCATCGGCTATGGCAAGATGAAATTCACGGCTTGATCGGGTAAAAGCGGAGCGATCGAGCAGCAAACCATCGGCCTCATCCAACAGGGATTTCAGACGGTCCAAATCTTTTTCGTTGGCGTTAATGGCTGCCATTTCCGCAGCTGTCCGTTCGATCGATTTTTGCACCTGGAGAATTTCCTGACTGCTGACACCGACCAGATTTAATTGGATCGCCATGGCGTCGGCAATACGGTCCAGATTACCGGTTGCTATTCGTACTCCGCCCCTGGCACCGACCCTGATTTCCACGATACCCATGGCTTCCAACGTGCGCAGGGCATCCCTTGCGGTCATACGGCTGACACCGAATTCCTTGGCAATATCCTTTTCTGAGCCCAAAAAATCGCCGGGGTTGAGCTTGCGGTCGAATAAGGCTTCCCGGATTCGGGAAACAATTTTTGACGAAAATGTACTCGTTTCGTAGGTGCGCCCAGGATTGGCGAGATCATCGCCATCAGATATCAAGGAAGCTAAGATCACTATGTCAACCTTTCGTAAATATACTATCGATATGATTTTTATTGCTTTGATAGTGCCTGATTGGGTTTTAAAGTCAAGTGCGGCTGGGTAAAGCCGCAACTTTGAAAACGGTTTCTTGAAGGCTCGAGGTCCCACCCGGTGAATTATTCAGCTGCCATTTTGAGAGCACAAATCCAGGCGATTTTGGAAGCCCTGGGAATGCCGTCTGATTACATCGTGACAACCGTCGATGCCATGGTCGAAACCGACCTGCGTGGTGTTGATTCTCATGGTGTCGGGATGGTTCCGGCGTATCTCAACATGTATCGGCGAGGGTTGATCATCTTTGATGCCCCGATAAAGGAAGTGAAAGACCTGCCGTCGCTGGCTTTGGTCGATGGCGGTCATGGTCTGGGCCATCCCGTCGGCGCCTATTGTATGGAATTGGCCATTAAGAAGTGCAATGAAACGGGCGTCGGGATGGTTGTGGCGCGAAACTCAAACCATTACGGTGCGGCCGGTGGTTACGCCAGGCGGGCATTGGTGCACGGTTTTATCGGCCTGTCGACCACCGGTACGCCAGGTATGGGGCTGGTGCCGACTTTCGGCAAAAAAGCCATGTTGGGAACTAATCCCATCGCTTTTGCTGCACCGGCCAGGCGCAATCCGCCCTTTGTGCTTGATATGGCCACAACCACCGTTGCCATCGGTAAGCTCGCCATTGCGCAACGATTGGGTCTGCCGATACCGGAAGGATGGGCGCTGGATGAAACGGGGGCGCCGACAACGGATGCCGGTGTAGCACGGGAGGCCCGCCGATTGACCGCCCTGGGTGGCAATCGGGAACTTGGCAGTCACAAGGGATACGGTTTGGCCACCATGGTGGATATCCTGTCGAGCACCCTTTCCGGTGCAGCGATACCGGGTGTCGAAGATCATTTAGACCGAAATAACAATAGCGGCGGTAATGTCGGGCATTTCTTTATGGCCATAGATCCCAATGTTCTCCGGGATGACGGCGCGTTTGAAGACGATCTGGATGATCTGATCGATGCCCTCCACGCCACGCCGCCAGCTGATGAAAATCAGCCGGTGCTGGTTGCCGGTGATCCCGAAGAAGAATGTTATGCAACACGCCAAAGGGAAGGAATTCCTCTGGCCGACCGGTTGATCGACGAATTAGAAGTAGTTTGTCTGGAAGTGGGGTGTAATTTTTTATTGGGCGTATAGCTTTGAATCATGCAAATATTTCAATGTCAGATGCCCTCGTTTTAGTCGTTTGAAACATCGAAACTCTTTACCGAAGAAAGTTGGATTTCCTAGTGGAAAATCTGTATAACGACCTCATGAAAATTAAAGTAGAACTCGAAAACGGCGTCCGTCTAGCTTGGCCCACACCCATATTTAGCAAACTGTTTCCCGATACCGGAGGGCTAAACAGCCGCCTGCTGGAAATAATCCATGAAAAAGAGAAACAGGACACGGGAAATGCCAAAAGTGTCACCGGCGGCTGGCATTCCTCCGATGATTTGCACACCTGGAACTATCCTGAAATCGGTCAACTGATCGGCTTTGTTACCGAAGCCATCACCGAAATGACCAAGGTTTCATCTGGCCTGACGGAAGATCAATTTGGTGCCGATACGACATATATCGGCTGGGCTAATATTTTGCGCCAGGGCGGCTATCACAAAATGCATACCCATCCGGGCAGCGCCTGGTCGGGCGTTTACTATATACAGGACGGGTTGGGCGGTGAACCCGATGATGCGCCGGAAGACGCCGGCTGCATCGAATTCTATGATCCCCGGCACGGTGTGGAAATGGTGGCGGTGCCGGGTAACCCCTTCGGACAACGGTTGTGGTTTCCGCCAGAGAGCGGTCGGATTTATTGCTTCCCCGCCTGGCTGCGCCATATGGTAACCCCTTATCAGGGGAGCCGTGAAAGGGTGACCATTGCATTTAATGTTCGCGTGGAAAATTTTGAAACTTTTGAATAGTCCTTGCCGCTTAGTAGAAACATTCAAAAATTTCTATTACTAATTATAATAAAGATATGATATTTATGGATCTGTTTTTCAAGAGGTCTGATCATGGGCAATGTAAATTTAGAAGACGTTCGCCCCATAACGCGCCGGCGCAATGGCAATGATGTCTTTTCTCCGATTTTTCAGAAAAGAATGACACCGTTGTGCAAGTGGTACTTTTTCATGCGCGCCAAAATTTTGGCCGATCAGAGGGATACACCGGTTAATCCCCACAAGGCGGTGATCGAAGACACCAGAGCAATGGCAATCTCGATCAAGGAGATGGTTAAAGAACTTGGTGCCGAGATCGTCGGCATTGCGGCCTACAATCCAAGCTTGATTTACAACGACGCCGACGTAGTTGACCACAAATACGCTATCGTTTTCGGGATGGCCATGAAATACGATATAATGGTCGATATCGGCCCCAAGTCTCAGGAGGAGGTTCATAGGGTCTACTTCACTTTAGACGAAATCGGCGTCCGCTTAACCCACCGCATCGGCGCCTATGGCTATGGCGCCCGCACCCACCCGAATACAGGTGATTTTCCGTTGCCGGCTTACGGTTATCTGGCCGGTTTGGGTGAATTGGGTAAACACGGCTGCCTGATGTCGCCGGATTTGGGATCGTCTTTCCGTCTTTCCGCCGTCACCACGGATCTGCCCCTAGAGATCGATGGTCCCCAGGATTACGGCTATAACGATATCTGTACGTCCTGTGATATCTGTACTCGCTTTTGCCCTGGTGAAGCCATCAGCCCGCAAAAGGAAAAAATCGCCGGTGTTGTCAGGTGGCATGTGGATTCTGATAAATGCCAACCGTTTTTTTCCAAATTATTCGGCTGTAAAATATGCCTGTCGGTTTGTCCGATAACAGCACGCGCGCCAAAACTCAGGGACAGCTATAAGGAAATGGCGAAAATGGTTAGAGACGCCAAAGATGCCGCAGGTATGCTCGCGGCTATTGATGAGGCGACGCCGCTGCATCTTGAACAGTTCGAAGGTCTCAAATTCGAGCCTAAAAGAATAAGCGACCTGGACAGGGACTAACGACCGCGATTGGGCCTTCCTCGTTCGGAATATAGGATCGGCTCATCGGAAATTTTCCCCAGCAACTACTCTACCCATTGTTATTGGATACAATAGACACTTGACGGCGGAAATTTTAAATATATTATATATAATATCATTATACATTTAGGACAGGCAGGCGGAATGAAAAGAGTCGAATTGTCCAAAATCGCCAGGCAGGGATCGGACGGCGATTCGTTTGAATGGGCGCCTGTCAGAGCAACTTCCGTTGCCAGTAAAATCGTTGTCCAAATCCGTGATGCCCTGTTTTCCGGCTCCTTAAGACCCGGTGACTCGTTGGGTTCCGAGAAAGATCTCGTTCAGCAGTTCGACGTTAGCCGCATCACCGTGCGCGATGCGCTGCGCTCACTAGAAACCATGGGTATTGTCGAAATTCGCGCCGGGGCGGGTGGCGGCGCCAGAATCGCCGCAGGTAATCTTGAAAGGATTTCCGATGCTTTGGCGATCCAGTTCAAACTGACGGGCGTTTCCGAACAAGAAACCGTCGATGCGCAGATCGCCATCGAAGGCGCGGCCGTTGTGCTCGCAGCAGCGAGGCGGACGGCGGCAGATTTGGCGTACCTATCGGAACTATTGGATGAGGCTGAAAGCTTTCTCGATGACCCGGTGAATTTTACCGAATCCGGCCATCGCTTCCATTTGGCCTTGATCAAAGCTTCCGGCAACCGGGTCTTGACCGCCCAATTCAGTGCGTTGCGCCATGCGGTGTGGCCCAAAAACAGCGACCGGGCGAAACCTGATAACGCCCGGCGCGCCTTGGCGGCTCATCGCGAATTGTTTGAAGCCGTAAGAGACGGCCAGGGTGATGTTGCGCGGGAAATGATGTGCAGTCACCTGGAAGATATTCGGAAAATAGAGTTTCCCAATGAATCTGACGATGAATCGGGAGGAACAATGTGTTGTTAGCCCGGTAAACGGCTCCGGCTAATAGTGAAAACGCAGAAACAAAAATAGGGAGGTATCCATGATTATTGATTGTCACGCCCATGTCAGCGCTCCAGTTGAGCTTTGGGCTTATAAAGCGTCGTTGTTATCACACCGCGGATCACACGGTCGCGGCAAAGTGAATGTTACAGACGATCAAATTCGCCATGCCGTTGAGAAGCATAAAGAAGCTTTTCCCCATCCCCATTTGCCTTATATCGATCTGGTCGGCACCAAAATGCAATTGGTTTCGCCGCGCCCTTTCCAACTGATGCACAGTGAGCCCCAGGCTAAACTGGTCCAGTGGTTCCATGAGGAAGTCAACAATATCATTCACCGTGAAACCGAGCTCTATCCGGATCGTTTTATCGGTATCGCCGGTATTCCCACCGTTCGGGACAATCCGCTAGATATTGCCATCGCCGAATTGGAACGCTGCGTCAACGAGTTGGGTTTCAAGGGGACCTTGCTCAACCCAGATCCCTTTGAGAACGACGGAACCCATCCGCCGGCGTTGGGTGACCGGTACTGGTATCCGCTTTACGAAAAACTATGCCAACTCGATGTACCGGCCCATATCCACGGCACCGGATCCCGATCAGAGAGAGAACCCTATTCGCTGCGTTTCATTAATGAAGAGACCACAGCAGTATTCGGTCTGATCAATTCCAATGTGTTCAAGGATTTTCCGGACCTGAAAATCGTCGTGTCCCATGGCGGTGGAGCCATCCCCTATCAGCTGGGGCGATTTCAGGCCGGTTCCATGCGGCGGCCCGAAGGCGATCGCTTTATTGACGGTATGAACAAACTTTATTTCGATACAGTTCTTTACACCAAAGAAGCCATCGAACTGCTGTTGAAAGTAGTCGGTCCGGACCGCGCCCTGTTCGGCGCCGAATGCCCCGGCGTGGGGTCAAAAGTGAATCCCGAAACCGGCCGGACCATGGATGATATTGCCCCTTATTTCAGTGAAATCGACTGGCTAACAGATACCGACCGGGAAAATATTTTTTCCGGTAACGCCAAAAAAGTATTCAAGCTCGAAATTGATTAAAAAAGAGTGATGAAAAGCAATCATTACCGCCCCATTTTTTTAAACAAGGAGGAAGTTATGCCTGACGACGCTAAAAGTATTATTCACACACCATATACCAACAAACCCGCCCAGGGAATTATGGACGGGAAACGTTTTCTGGACAGTATCCAGGACGACCGGGAAATCTGGTACCGGGGGGAAAAAATTAAAAACGTGACCACCCATCCGTATTTCGCGGGAATGGCGGAATCTCTGGCCAATATTTACGACATGCAGCACGAAAAGAAACATCAGGATGTTATGACCTATGTGGAGGATAATGGCCTTCGGTGCTCGATCTCTTATTTGCGTCCGACCGAAAAGGAGCATCTCGTCCAGCGCCATAAAAACACCCGATTCTGGAGCGAACAGGTGCACGGTATGTGCGGCCGCTTGCCGGATTTCTGTGCAGCTATGACGGTTGGCTATGTCGATCTTCATGATGAACTGGCGAAGCTCAATCCTGATTTGGCAAAAAACGCGGTCAACTATTATGAATACGCCCGTGATAATGATCTTTGCCTATCCCATGCTCTGCATGATCCCTGCATGGATAAATCACTCAGCCCGAAACAGGACCCGGACCGGTGTGTCCATGTGGTCAAAGAACGTGATGACGGCGTCATTCTCCGCGGCGCTCTTTTCAATACCATTGGCCCGTTCTGCAACGATATCCTGATTTCGCCCACCCATACCTTTACCGAGGACGAGGAGGAGTTCGCCATTTGGTTTATGGTGCCCGCCAATGCACCGGGGTTGAAACAAATATGCCGTGAAATTTTCTCAAACCGCGATCCCTTGGATCATCCCATGTCGGCGCGTTTCGATGAGATTGATACCTTGGTGGTTCTGGATGATGTGTTTATCCCATGGGAGCGCATTTTCCTTTATCGCGAACCCCTGGCGGCGAACCGCCTGTTCCGGGGCGGCGTGATGGCCTGGGCCGGTGACGCCTCATCGGCGCTGACCGAAGTTCGGTTTGAAACTTTGGTTACCATCGGCAAATTGTTGGCGGAAACCTCCGGCATTCAGGAACGCCCCCACGTGCAACAGGCATTGGGTGAAATGTGCACCTATCTGACATTGCTCAGAAAAGCGATCCGCGCCGGCCATGTTGATTGCCATAAATCGGCCGGCGGCCATTGGCAGCCGGAACTATTTCTCGACCGCCGGTCTTTGGTGACCCGCGTCTCGGAACGGTTCTGTGATCTGGTCGAACATATCGGTACGTCTTCGACGATCTTCAATCATACGAAAGAAGATTGGGACAATCCGGGTGTGGCCAAATATCTGCAGACCTATATGCGGGGCCGCAATTCTTCTGCCATGGACCGCCATAAAATTACCAAGCTTGCTTGGGAACTGACCGGCGATTCCTATGGCCGCCGCCAACAGCTCTACGAACGGCTCCACTCCGGCGACGCTGAGATGGTCAAAGCCGGTCCGGGCAAGAGCTTCGATTATGGGCCGGGACTTGAGCGGGTGAGCAAACTACTGGATCTGCAAGACACTACCATTGCGTAAAGTGGTTTAATTCCCGCTGACTTAATAGAGCGACCGTTCTGGCCAACGAATGAGCTAGGACGGTCATCCTCTCAAATTTGGTTTGAACGGAAATAATATCATGGCTCAAATTGTATTAGGCATGGGCACCTCTCACAGCCCAATGTTATCGACGCCGCCGGAAGAATGGGGGCAACGGGCTGAAGCTGACAAGCAGAATCCCGCTCATCCCTTCAGGGATGGCGTCTACACGTTCGATGAATTGTTGGAAAAGCGAAAAAGCGAAAATTTCGCGGAACGTTTCTCGGTCGATATCTGGCGGGAGCAGTATGCAGCCTGCATGGAAAAAATCGAGAATATGGCGCAATGCTACGAACAGGTGGCGCCGGATGTGGCGATTATTTTCGGCAACGATCAAAATGAAGTTATCGTCGATTCCAACATGCCAGCGTTTAGTATTTTCTGGGGTGAAAAGCTCGAAAACATTCCTTATAGTGATGCTCAGAAAGAGATACTCAAACCGGGTATCGGCATTGCCGAACCGGGTCATACCCGCAATCAAAAAGACGTCTACGACGGCTGCCCCGAACTCGGTAAACACATTATAGAACATTTAATTCAGAATGAATTTGATGTCGGCCAATCTACCCGTCTCCCTGAAATTGATGATCACTGGTGGAGCGGCGTGCCTCATGCTTACGGCTTTATTTATCGCCAGATTATGCGGGACAATGTGATTCCCAACGTGCCGGTGTTTACCAATACTTTTTTTCCACCCAATCAGCCGACAGTGGCGCGATGCTATAAATTCGGCAAAGCCGTCCGCCGGGCCGTTGAAAGCTGGGACAACGACAAGAAAGTCGCCGCTTTTTGTTCCGGTGGACTCAGTCATTTCAACATTGATGAAGAGCTTGACCGGCAGGTAATGGATGCTTTGCAAAGTAAAGATGAGGCGAAAATTTTGGCGATCCCGGACAAGTATCTGACTTCGGGAACGTCGGAGGTTAAAAACTGGGTCACGTTGGCGGGTTTCCTGTCCGATACACCGCTGGAAATGACTGTATCTGAGTATATTCCGTGTTATCGTTCCGTAGCCGGTACCGGCAATGCCATGGCCTTCGGTATCTGGCAGTAGGAGCGCGAATATATGACGGATAATATCGTTGACCGTTTGCGTCAAATCGATACCTGCGCCGTGTCAGATGCCTTGGATGCGCTGGGTTTGAAGGGAACAGTTATCGGCATAAAGCCAATCTCGGTATTGCGCCGGGTTTCCGGACGGGTTCAGACCGTAAAACTGGACCACGCCAGCGAGAACGTTCCCAAGGTGCATCTTTGTTCGGCAGCGGTGGATGCGGCGGAATCCGGCGACGTGATCGTAGTCGAAAACCATGCCCGCGAGGACGCCGCTGGATGGGGCGGCATCCTGTCGACCGCCGCCGCCCACAAAGGACTTTCCGCCACCATCGTCGACGGGCCGGTGCGGGATGCCGATGAAAGCCGGGACGTTGACTACCCGGTCTTCGCCCGGTCGGCCATTCCTTTCACCGCCAGGGGTCGTATTGCCGAGCATGCCTGGAATATACCGGTGGACATCGGCGGTGTCACCGTCAATCCTGGCGACTTGGTTTTGGCCGACGGCAGCGGCGTCGTCTTCGTTGACCAGAACCGCGAAGAGGACATCGTCGCCAAGGCGGAGGAAATTGCCGCTAAGGAAGCCGCGATGGCCGCGGCGGTCCGCCGGGGTAAAAAGGTCAGCGACGTCATGGGTGGTGACTACGAAAATATGCTGTTGGAAAAAGACCAATAAAAAAAGGAACAATGATCATGAGCGATCAAGCAGTCGAAAAAGCCGGGGAATTATCCACATCAACCGTCAGTGACGCTCTAGACCGGCTTGGCATTGCCGGGCAATGTCTGGGCATCAAGCCGATGGACGTCAAGTTTCGTTTGTGTGGGCGGGCCTACACCATGCGGACCGTGCCAGCGGCAGTAGTGCCGGGTTCGGTTGGTGATTATATCGATGACGTTCCTGCCGGCTCGGTTGTGGTCATCGACAATGGCGGCCGCCAGGACAAGACAGTCTGGGGCGATATCCTGACCTTTCTCGCCGACAAAATGGGTGTTGCCGGAACAGTTATCGATGGCAACTGCCGCGATATTCACCGTTGTATCGAGATTAACTATCCCGTTTTCAGCCGGGGCTGGTCCATGCGGACCGGCAAAGACAGGGTGCAACTGGACCAGATAAATATTCCTGTTTCTATCGGCGATGCCCGGGTGGAACCCGGCGATATCATGCTGGGTGATGCCGATGGTGTCCTAGTCATTCCGAAGGAGCATGAAGATAAAATCATCTCACTGGCGCAAGAAATAGATGAGGCCGAAGAGGCGATCCTCGAGGCCATTGCCAGTGGTCTTCGCTTGGATGAAGCGCGCGAAAAGTTTAAGTACCATCAGCTGCAAAAGCGTGAGAAATAGGTATGTCCAACGAACTATCCGACGATCTGATCCTGGAAGCGGCAAAAATACCAGCCGCGACATTGCATGAGGCGGCCGGCAAGATCGGCGCCTTACCGTCTTACTTGAAACCGATTGCCAAGGGGATGAAGTTGTGCGGCCGGGCTTTCACCATCCAAGGGCCGTCGGGCTGCAATTTGTGGCTCCATCGGGCTTTGGCGAAGGCGGCGCCGGGTGATGTGCTCATTGCCGACGTCGGCCGTGACCCGGAGTACGGCTATTGGGGTGATATTATGGGAACGGCGGCACTGAGCCGGGGCCTCAAAGGTTTGCTGATCGATGGTTGCGTCCGCGACGCGGTTGAGCTGGAGGAAATGAATTTTCCGGTGTTCTCGGCCGGTCTCTGCATTCGGGGTACTGATAAACTGTTCGACGGCAACGGCGCTCTCAATGAGCCGATTACCATCGGTGACATCACCGTCAATCCTGGTGATCTTGTGCTCGGTGATGATGACGGTCTCGCTGTTATTCCGGCGGGTCAGGTAGCAGATACGATTACCAAAGCACACGCCCGTGAGGCAAAAGAAGACGACGTCAAGGAACGTTTGCGCGCCGGGGAAACAACATTAGAAATTTACGGCTGGGATTAACCGGCCGCTTTGATTTTTTTGGGAACAATTGAATGCCAAAAGAAACCATCAAATCGGGAATTGTCTCTGACGCCTATTTACGCCTGTTGGCCGATCGCGGGATTGACTACATATTCGTCAATGGCGGAACGGACTTCGCGCCAATCATCGAGTCTTTTGCCAAAGCGGACGTTGAAGGCACAAAAATGCCCGAACCCGTCATCGCGCCCCACGAAAATGTCGCTGTCTCAATGGCCCACGGTTATTATCTGGTTACCGGCAAACCGCAGGCGGTGATGGTGCACGTTAATGTGGGCACGGCCAACGCCATCTGCGGCGTCATCAATGCCTACCGGGACCGGGTGCCGATGCTGATGACAGCGGGCCGTACGCCGTTGACTGAAACCGAATTGCCGGGGTCGCGATCCGGATCGATCCACTGGGCCCAGGAAATGTTCGATCAGGCGGGCATGCTGCGGGAAGTGGTGAAATGGGACTACGAACTCCGCAATGGTGAACAGGTTGAAGCGGTTGTCGACCGCGCCCTGGAAGTTGCCATGGCGGAACCCAAGGGCCCGGTTTACCTGTCATTGCCGCGTGAAGTGCTGGGTTACGAAATTAAGGACTTCCAGTATGAAACACCGTCCCGCCGGGTGACCTCGTCGCCCGCCGCTCCCGATCTCGCGGCAATTGAAAAAGTGGCTGAAATGCTGGTCAACGCCGAGCGGCCTCTCATCATCACCCGGACAGCGGGGCAAAACCCGTTGGCAGTCGAAAAAGTTGCCGCCATCGCCGAGGATTACGCGATTCCGGTCGGCGAATTCAGGCCGGTCTACAACACTTTGGCCAATTCTCATGCCATGAATATCGGGTTCGATCTCCATGACTATCTGGGCCAGGCGGACTGTATTGTTACGCTGGACTGTGATGCGCCCTGGTTGCCGGAATTCCATGGCCAGCCGGCGGAGGATTGTCATGTCATTCAGATTGCCACTGATCCCTTGTTCCAGAACTATCCGATCCGGGGCTTCGCCCGCGATCTTTCAATCGCCGCCGATATAGGGCTCGCCTTGGCCGCTCTCAAGGAGGCCCTGGCCGCGAAGAAAGACGCTATGGTTGATGCCATCGATTCCCGGCGCGCCGGACTGGCGGAGAGACGGGATGAGCGGTTGCAGCGGATCGAAGGCGTCATCGGAAAAGTCAAATCCCAGACGCCGCTTCATCAAGCGTGGATCACCCGCTGCCTGGACGAACAGATTGATGATGATGCATTGGTTTTCAACGATTATCCATTGCTGTTGCCGTTCATGAAAGAGCGGAAACCCAACACCTACTTCGGCACACCTTTAGCCGGCGGTCTCGGCTTTGGTGTCGGCGCCGCGTTGGGCGCCAAGCTCGGGGCGCCCGATAAGCTCGTGATCTCAGCAGTTGGTGACGGGGCGTACATGTTCGGTAATCCCGTTCCAGCCCACCAGGTGGCCGCCGCCTATGATCTGCCGATCCTGTTTTTGGTATTCAACAATTCTCTCTGGGGCGCCGTGAAACGATCCGCTTTGGGCATGTATCCGGACGGGTTTGCTGCGAAAAGCAACAAGATGCCCATCACCCAGATGGAACCGTCGCCGGAATACGACAAAATCATGGACATGTTCGGCGGCTACGGCGAGAAAGTCGAAAATCCGGAAGACGTGCCTGGCGCCATCGAACGCGCCCTACATGCCGTTCAGGTGGAAAAACGCCAGGCCCTTCTCCATTTCGTTACCGGGTTGGCCTGGTAGTTAAACCTTCTCGATATAAAGATCCGGCAGCAGTTTCTGTGATGGGTCCTGAGCGTAACGACCGAATTCCGTGATGTCTTCTTCGGCCAGAATTTCGTCGTCGATATAAAAATTTCCGGTGCAGGACCGGCTGTCGCGGGTCAGGATGGTATAGGCAGCGTCAGCCATGATATCAGGTTTGCGGGCGTTTTTAATTTCAACGCCCGGCACCAAAGCCAGGGCTGCCGTGGCGATTACCGTCCTGGGCCACAGACTGTTGCACGCAATTCCATCTTCTTTGAATTCTTCCGCCATCCCCAGAGTGCACATGGACATGCCATACTTGGCCATGGAATAGGCGACATAGGACGCAAACCATTTGGGCTGCATGTCGAGGGGCGGTGACAGTGTCAGGATATGGGGATTATCTCCCTTGGCGAGATATTTGTGCGCCAGGTGACAACAGGCGTAAGTTCCCCGAACGTTGATCTGGTGCATCAGATCGTAGCGTTTCATCGGCGTTGCCGTAGTCGGCGTCAGCCTGATGGCGCTGGCGTTGTTGACCAGAATATCGATGCCGCCGAAGGTCTCTGCTGTCTCTGCCATGGCCGCCTCAATCTGGTCTTCATGGCGGATGTCACATTGAATGGCCAAGGCCTTGCCGCCGGCAGACTCAATATCTTCGGCGGCGGTAAAGATCGTTCCCGGGAGTTTCGGATGGGGCTTTGTCGTCTTGGCGGCAATGGCCACGTTGGCACCATCGCCGGCGGCTCGTATGCCGATAGCCAGTCCGATGCCACGGGACGCCCCGGTGATAAATAGTGTTTTGCCTTTGAGATCGCTCATGAAAACTGGTTCCCTCTTACGTGGTAAAGTTTGCCGTTGGGCGGTTTCATTGACACTACACCCCCACCCACCTAACATAAAAACGCTCGTTCGTATTTTAATTTTCTAGCAACCTCAAAAACGAGAGGTCTTGATGGCATTGGAAGAGTATAAAATTAACGTGGGGTTGGGCAACGGAAACCGGAACAAAGGATAAAGAATTAGTGCAGTCAGCTGGCGAGGATGGCAAGAAATATAAAAAGGGCTTGGAACCGGGCGAGAAAATTA
>PVBE010951404.1_pt1 | contig 17906 bp, 17 predicted proteins | sample 1631181 | NCBI WGS metagenome assembly PVBE01 (sample SAMN08397723, study PRJNA350692) | Marine metagenome, whole genome shotgun sequencing project. | isolation source: water | place: Pacific Ocean | collected 2012-04
ATCCTCAGGCAGTTCCGGGCCGTCGAGCACCGGCGTCTCCTCGTCAAGCAGCCCCACTAGAGAGCGAATGATGCGGGACTTCGCCTGTCCTCGCTCGCCGAGAAAGATGATGTCCTGGCCCGCCAAGATGGCGTTTTCGAGCGCGGGAATGACCGTGTCAGCGAAGCCCTTGATCCCGGGGAAAAGCTCTTCCCCGCTGGCGATCTTGGCGACCAAGTTTGAGCGCAGTTCTTCTCGAACCGTGCGGGACTGATAGCCGCTCGCGCGCAATTCCCCAACGGTCATGGCCTGAGTCGTCACGAGGCTCTCCTTCAGGCAGCCGCCGAACGGCTACGTCATGATCTGCGATCCTGGTCGCGGTTCCGTGCGCACCTGACACGCGCGCGCCTCATAAGCTTAAGGGGCCAGTTGTCGCACGACTTCGTCCCGCCAGAAGCGGGGCAAGGCGCGAGTGGCCCCATCCGCGACGAGTATAGCTGGTTGAGCGGGCTCCCCTAGATGGCCAATGACAGCCGCGGGATGACCGAAATTATGTAGCTGACGGACCGCGTCCTCGGCAAATTCGGCGTCGATGGCGACCAGCATCGCACCGGAGGCCAGCAGCCCCAATTCGTCGATGCCCAGGGCGCCGCAAACGCGCCGGCTGAGCGGATGGGTGATGATCGCTTCCCGCGTCACCGTGATGCCCACACCCGCTCCCTGCGCCAGCTCCCAGCAAGCCGTGGCGATGCCGCCCTCCGTGGGGTCATGCAGGGCATGCACGCCCGGCAACGACCACGCCACGCGAGCCATCGCCAAGACGCTGATACCCGGATCGATGAGCAGCGCTTGGGCCTGCTCCACCTCATGCGACGCGAGCCCTCCCACGAGCAATCGATCGGGGATCTCGCGCGCTAGGAGCGCGGTGCCCTCGATCGCCACCGCGCCAATCTGGATCACTGCGTCGTTGGGCCGCGCGCCCTGGGCAAGATGCACGAGAGGCGCCTCAACCTCGCCGATCATCGTGCCGGAGACGACGGGACGCGTCACGGCGTCGCTGACCTCGGTATGTCCACCCGCGAGCGTCGCTCCCACCTCGGCACAGGCGGCGTGGATGTCTTGGAAAATCGCTTCCAGTTCAGCCTCGGTGGCCGAGGGCGGAATGAGGATGGTCGCCAGAAACCAGCGCGGCTCGGCGCCGAGACAGGCCACGTCGTTGGCGTTGACATGGACGACGTACCAACCCGGCCGGTCCGTCGCGAAGGAGACCGGGTCCGAGGCGAGCACGGCGTGTCTCTCTCCGAACTCGACGACGGCGGCATCTCGCCCAGTGTGCGGACCCAGGACTAGGCCCGGCGCGTCCTCGGCGGATGTAGCCAACAGCCGTGAAAGCAGTTCCGGAGGGACCTTGCCAGTCTCCATGCGGGAGCTCTCCGATCTGTCTGACTTGGGCGTCATCTCAGAGGGGCGTTCTCGATGGATCCCGCGCATCACACCAAGCATGAGCGAACGAGACCCGGCTCATATGCTATGTGGCGATGACCCAGTTCGGCTTCCCCCTCAATCAAACGTCTCTCACTGACGAGCAAGACCCGAGCCAAGTCCCGGGGGATCTCGCGCTGCTTGTGTCCGCGGGCGCAGCGGGCCTACCTGTCGCGACGAGCTTCCTGATCGATCCGACGCAGGCGGCCCAGATCCGAGCACGATCGGGCGACGATGTCGAACTCCAGACCGGACTCCACGATGCTTGGGAGCAGATGGGGTACCCCAGCGAAGTCGTCCTCTCGCTGCATCCCCGGCCTCCGGGTGCCGATTCGGACACACGACCCCCTGGGCAGAAGCGCCATGGCGTCTCGAACATGGCTGCTCTCGCTCACTTGATCGTCGAGACTCTGGCGCCGAACGAGGACACACAGACGACGTTGCTTGTCCAAGCGGCGACGTATCCCATCGCACTAGGAACCGCCTACAGCGAGGACCCCCGCGAGGACCGGGTCGATTCCATCCACATTGATGCCTGGGTTCCGGGCGCGGCGAAGCCGACCCGATACCGGCGACCACGAAGCGGCCTCCAGCGTTGGACGACCGATCAGGGATCGGGAGCTCTCTCGTCCAGCCAGCTCGCGAGCCTCCTCGCCGATCTCCAGCAAGCAGAGGCGATCGCACTCGAGCCGGTGGCGATGGATTGGGCAATGGAAGGCGAGCGACTCCGGATCACCGGGCTACGCCGCATCGAGTCGCCGCTTCCCTGGGCCCTCAACCGAGATACCCCACAAGACCACGACAACTGGTCGCGAACGAATGCGGGTGAGATCTTCCCGCTGCCGATGACGCCGATGACCTGGTCGTTGATGGGGCAGCCGTTGAACGCCGCCTTCATTTGCATGTATCACAACCCCACCTGGACGGATGGCCGCCGCTTTGTCGGCTTGGCCGACGGGCACGTCTATTTCAATATGGGGTTCGTCAGCCGTCTCACCGTGGAAAAGCTGGGGTTTCCGGCGCGTGAGATGGAGTCCGCCTTGGGCGGCCCAGGAGCGAACGAGGGCCTCACCACATCCCGCCGCAGCCTCCACGTACCCTCACTGCTCTCAAATCTGCCGTGGATCCTGCGGCGCACGCGCGATCAGCGACACCTGCCGCGACGTTGGGCGGAGATGCGAGCCGAGGCGGACCTTGTGCGCGACCATCTCGCCGGGCTCGATCTCTCCCGGATGGACAGCCACGCCATCCTCGACGAACTCAACACGACTGGAACCTGGCTACAAGGACTGGCCAACTTTCTCATGGACGCGCAGAGCGCCGCCTTCGGGACGTTCGGGCTGGTGTCGTTCCTGCTCAACCGCTGGCTGGGCAATGACGACGACGCCCCGGCTCTGATCCAGGGGCTGTCCGGCATTCGCACCGCCGAAGGCAACGTGGAGCTGTGGAAACTCGCCCGGCGAGCGGCGGACGACGAGGCGACGCGGAGCTTGGTCGAGAGCACTCCAGCCGCGGAGCTGCTCGATCGATTGAAGGCGACGGCCTCGACGCGCTGGCTGGCGGAAGAAATCGACGTGTTCCTGGCGGAGTACGGACATCGATGCGCGGGAGAGCTAGAGCTGATGGAACCTCGCTGGTCGGACGATCCAGCGCTGATCCTGCGGCCGTTCCGCGAGTACGTGCTGCGCCCCACTCAGACCAGCGCAGAAGAGCTCTTTGCGCGGCAGGTCACCGAGCGCCGGAAGGCGGAAGCCAAGATCCGCGCCAGCCTGCGCTCGGGCATAGGCCGACTCCTTCCCTGGCGCTGGCTGATCCTGAAGGACTACCTGCAATGGGCGCAGGCCTACGCACCCCTGCGGGAGAACCCCAAGTTCTCGCTCTTGGCCCTCGTGCAAGAACAACGCCGACTGCTCTTCGCGTTGGCGGACCGGCTGGTTGAGCAGGGTGGCTTCGTCGAATGGAGCGACGTCTTCTTCGTCTATCGCGAGGAACTTGAGGAGCTCATTCTGGAGCGCCCGGACAGCCCGGAGCGATCCGACGACTACACGATGGGCGTCGCCCGCAGCCGCGTACGCCGTCGCCGCGCCCAGTATGCCCTCTGGTCGCAGCGATCCGCCCCGGCCGTCCTCGGCCCCCGCTTGCGGATACCTGAGACCGTAGTCGAGCTTCCGGCAGCGCCCGCCGCCGTGAACGAAACGCTCTCCGGGCTCGGGGCCTCGCCCGGCGTCGCGGAAGGCGAAGCGCTCGTGGCGACGACCGCGGAGGAAGGCAACCGCATCGTCTCTGGGCAGGTGCTCATCGCACGCTTCACGGATCCGGGCTGGACCCCGATCTTCCCGATCGCGGCGGCGGTGGTCACCGACATCGGTGGACGCCTCTCACACGGTGCCATCGTGGCGCGGGAGTGCGGCATTCCCGCCGTCGTCAATGTGCGCCGCGCCACGGAATCGATCGTCAGCGGACAGCGCGTCCGGGTCGATGGCACGAAGGGCACGGTGGAGATTCTCTCCGCACCGCCCCCGTCCCCTCCGACCCCCCCCTAGCGCAGCCCGAACAGTCGCCCCGCTCCTTCCTCCACCTGGTTCGTTTACATCCTTCGTACATTCCCCTCACCCCCACCTCACCTCGCTCCCCGACGATCGAGGGACGCCGCCATCGAGACATGGGCGTTGACAACAACAGGGACCCGGCGGCTCCGCTGACGCGTAGATGAGGTGCAGGCATGACATCCACGGCGACGTACAATGAGATCGAGCGCGAACCAGCCAGGGGGCTCCAACCCCAGCGAATCATCGTGACCGCCAGCGCGCTGGAGCCGGGCAAGCCGGGAGACCTCGTGAAGACGATCCTCGTTGTCGACGACGAAGAACACATCCGGGAATTGGCAACCCTCTACCTGGAAAAGGAAGGGTACGGCGTCATCACCGCCTCAGACGGCGAAGAGGCACTGCGCGTCGCGCAGTCCAAGAGCCCCGACCTCGTCGTCTTGGACGTAATGATGCCCAATATGGACGGCCTCGATGTCTGTCGCGAACTCCGCAAGGCGTCGGATGTTCCGATCATCATGCTCACGGTGCGCTCGGAGGAAGTGGACCGGATCGTGGGGCTGGAACTGGGCGCGGACGACTACATGGGGAAACCGTTCAACCCGCGCGAGCTGGCGGCCCGCGTCAAGGCGATTCTGCGTCGTACTGAGGGTGGAAGCAGGGACAATCGAGGCGCCGTCTCCGTGGGGCCGCTCACGATCGACTGGCAACGGCGAGAGGTGACGCTGGCAGGAGAAGCGATCACGCTGCGCAACAAGGAGTTCGACTTGCTGCGCGCGTTGGCCGAGCACGAGGGGATCGTCCTCAGCCGCGAACAACTCCTCGAGCAGGTCTGGGGGTACGACTACTTCGGCGAAACCCGCACCGTCGATGTGCACGTGAATCAGGTGCGCCGCAAGCTGGGCGAGGCCGCGGTCCAGATTCAGACTGTGCGCGGCGTCGGCTACAAGCTCGTCGATACATCGGCTTGAGCGCAAGCGCCTCCATGCGCGGCACCTTCGGCAGCCTCAGTTTCCGCATCTACGGCGGCCTCATGCTGGCGGTCATCCTCACGATCGCCGTCGCGGGGATCGTGTTCTTCTCCCTCCTGGGGGGCTACCGCGAAGCCCTCGTCACGAACACCATGCAACAGCAGGCCAACCAGGTGCTGTTCGGCGTCGCGCAGTTCTCCCAACGCAACGTCACGACACGTGAGGTGGCGATCTATCTCGAGCGGCAAAGCAAAGAGACTGGCACCCTCGTCTTCATCCTCGATCAAGATGGCACCGTGGTCCGGGACCTCTCGCCCAGCGCCGAATTCGCCGATCTGCAGCTGCCGATTGATATCCAGGACGTGCGCAGCCGCCCCGGCGGCTGGGTGGAAGGAGAGGCCGAGGCCGGCGGGCTCTCACTCCCGTTCTTGGCACGGGTGATCCCCGTGGACCGCTTCGGACGCGGCCAGTTCATCGCCATCAGCTTGCCCGACAACAGCGCCGGCGAGATCGTCAGCGACCTGGTCCCACGATTGCTGGTCAGCGGGCTGGCCGGGTTAGCGGCCGCCTTGCTCGTGGGCTTGGCCATCACCCGCTCGCTCTACAATCCGTTGCGTCTGCTCACCAACGGCGCGCGGGCGGTGGGCCGCGGGCACTACGAGACGCGGGTCCCAGAGACCGGACCACACGAAACCCGCGAACTCGCCTCCGCCTTCAACCGCATGACGGCCCAGGTGCAGACCAACGAGGAGACTCTACAAGACTTCATGGCCGATATCTCCCACGAACTCCGCACGCCACTGACGTCGATCCGCGGCTTCACGCAGGCTCTGACCGACGGCACGGCCCAGGGCGACGAGCAGCGCACCCGGTCGATGCAGGTCATCGACGACGAAGCGCGCCGCATGTTGCGCCTCGTCGAAGAATTGCTGGAGCTGTCGCGGATGCAGGCCGGGGAGTTCCGCCTGGAGCCGGAGCCCGTCGACCCGGCTGAACTCCTCTCGCACGTCGGCGAGGTCTTCTCGCAACGCGCCGAGGATAAGGGGCTCGCCCTGGCGATCGACGTTCCCGCCACTCTGCCGCCGCTCTCCTTGGACTTCGATCGCATGGTTCAGGTCCTGGGCAACCTCGTGGACAACGCCATCCAGCACACCACGCAGGGCGGCGTCGCACTGTCGGCCGCGGTCACGGCCGGACCGTCCGCCGACGCGCGGGTGACGATCACGGTCTCGGACACGGGAGAGGGAATCGCCGAAGCGGAACTGGCGCACCTCTTTGAGCGCTTCTACCGGGGCAGCAGTACCGCCCGCCGCCGCGGTACAGGCTTGGGCTTGGCGATCGCGCGAGAGATCGTCAACGCCCACGGCGGCGGGATCCGCGCCACAAGCCAGGTGGGGATCGGGACGGAGTTCACCATCACACTCCCGGCGCTCACTCCGTCACAGGACACCTAGCCCGGTCTCCCGGCGCTTAAACACAATGAGCGCTCCGGGGGGGGGGGAGCGCCCTTGACTAGGCCATCCAGAGAGCTGGCGGCTAGCCGCCCTTCATCGCCTGACGACGCTTGCGGCGGGCGCTGCGGCGTTCGGCTTGCCGTTGCTTCTCCCGGTTGGAGATGAACGCGCGGCGACGCCGGGATTCCTGCAAGATTCCGTCACGCTGGACCATCTTATTAAACCGGCGAAGCAAGCCTTCGCCGTCTTCGTTGTCCTTGCGTTGCACGAGCAGCAAAACCGACCTCCGAGTCATCGCCCTAGCTCTCGCTTGAGAGCGGTGCCTACGCTCTCAGCGGAGCGCGTTGTCCGTACCCTCCCCTGAGAGTCGGATCCGAAGCCGAATTACCGTAGCACTGGCGTGCGAGCCGCGACAATCACCGGGCTCACTCGCGCGCTTCCGCGCGGGGCCCTCTTCTTGTCTACGCCACTCCCCAATGTCGTTCAGCAGCGATGTCGGTTAACGCAAACGAACCGCCGGGCTTCGCGAGGATTCGGCCGAATCCCACTCACCCAACGGTCCGTGCTTCGGAAGGCTCCGGTTTCCCTGCGTTTCGTTGGGGACGGACACCGCATCCACATCGAAACGAAGGGCAACTCGGACAAAGACGCCGGATAGACGGCGTGGCGAACGGACTTCCGCAGTCCGTGACCCCAACGTCCAGGACGCTCCCAGCCGGATTCGGCCCTCGCAGGCCCCGAGTGCTGGGACGGTTCGGACGTGGCGTCCATCGCGAGTTGCTACCCCGGCTTAAGCCGGCAACTGAACGACGACCGCTTCGATCCGCTTTGGGGCCTGTGTCGCGCCCCGCACCTGAACCGTTCGCTTCCTCGGAACTCCTTTGACGGGGTTGCCCCTGTCACCGAAGTCGCAAGAAACATATCAGGGCTGGCAACTCATCCCGACGGTGCTGGAAGGCGGATCGGCGAGATAACCGCCGAGCGCGATGGATGATGCGCGCCCAGGGAAAGGAGGCCACCTCAAACCGTCGTCCGCGCGAGTGGACACGAATTGTCGAGTTCTGTCGCACCCGCCGCGACCGAAAGGCGTGGAGAAGCCCACCCCCTCTGGTGCACAAGCTGGGGAGAACCGGTGGGCGAATTCGGGAACGGACATTGGGACCGCCGTTCATGGCTCAGACGTCGTAGCCCAAGTACCTGAGAAAGGCGGGGCGCGTCTTGGGGCCGCGGCGACGACGGTTCCAACTCTGGATCTTGTCGAGGAAACCCTCGCTCTGGCGCTCGTTCCAGCGCACCACATCGCGCAGCTCGCGCTTCGTCACATGCCCATCCCATTCGTGCGGACAAGGAACGATGTCGCTGATCGCGATGTGCTCCACGGCCAAGGTGTCACCCAACTCCACCTCAAAGGGATGCTCGCGGCAGGTAACGGGACGATTCTCGTAGATCGTGCAGCGCTCGTCGTCGTCCAAGAAGATGCAGGCTCCCCCGGGACGGTGCCGCAAGGCCAAAACCGCGCGTGAGGCGCGACCCGCATGCGAGAAGCGGATCCACCAGGAGCTCCGCTTCTCGATGTTGGCTTCCGCTTCATCCACGAAGCGAATGAACTCTGCGGGGCGAAGCCCTTCGAAGTCCGTGATCCGGTCGATATCCAGGTCCGTGACCATCACGACCGTGCCACGGCAGCAGTTGCCGCAACCGGTGCAGCGGAAGTTGAGATACCTCTCCCAATCCTGAACGGCTTGGGCCATCGTGCCTCACCACCCTTCATCGGCGAGGCAGCGTATCACGCGTCGATCCCAGCGGTTCAACAGCCCAGCTGGCGGGCCAGATCGTCCAGCCCGGGCGCGACGAAATCGAATGTGGGGTCCGGCGTCAGGTCGACATCCCGGCTGGGGCCCGCTTCGTCGGGCCGGGGAATGAAGGCAGCGCGAAAGCCCACGCTCTGCGCCGCCTGCAGATCACGCTGGTGCGCCGCCACCATCATCACCTGGTTGGGTCGCAGACCCAGGAGCTCCGCCGCGCGGAGGTAGCACCGCGGCTCTGGTTTGAAGGCCCCGGTCAGCTCCGCCGAGAGCACGCAGTCCCAGGTCAGTCCCGCGTGCTTCGCCATGTTCACCAGCAACCCCACGTTGCCATTCGAGAGCGTGGAGACGGTGAAGCCTGTGCGCAGCCGCTCCAGCCCCGCGACGGAATCCGGCCAAGCATCAAGACGATGCCAGGCTTTGTTGAGATCGTCGGTCTCGACCTCCGTCAGCTCGAGGCCGCGATCGGCGAGTAGCACGTCCAGTTTGGCGCGATGCAGCGCATCGGCGGTCTGGAATGGCAGTTCGCCACGACGGACCCGACCGATCCCACCCATATAGCCGTCGTAGCGCCAGTCATCAACAAAGGCGCCCCAATCGCCGCGCTGCTCGGCTGTCATGCCTTTGCGGGCGGCAAGTTCCTCGCACTGGCGGATGACAGAGGTGCGCCAGTCGACGACCGTGCCAAAGACATCAAACGTCAGGGCGCGGAGATCATCCACGGGCGTCTTGTCGGCTGGCATCGCTGTCCCATCTCCTCCAGGCTGTCGCATCTCCGCCGCGAATGTCTCCTGGACCTGTACCGGCTTCCTGATTCTACCGATCGCGCGCGGTCAGCGGGGATGGGGCGATATCCTCCGACGGCCGCCAGCAGGACCTCCCAGCAAAGAGGCCTCTTGCCAGCACGAGCGAAGGAGGTCGTCATGGATCCAACGAATGGGCAGCTCCAGCCGGGCACGGAGCCGGGCCTGCGCTTCCTCTCCATCGTCGAGGGTCACACGGAGGCCTTTCGCACCCGAGCCCGCGAGCATGATGCGGCATCGACGTTCGTCGCCGAGAACTTGGGCGACCTCAAGCACAGCGGGGGCATCGCGGCCTTCGTGCCGGAGGAACTCGGAGGCCTCGGACTCGCATCGATCTATGACTGGATCAGCAACCTAGACCGGCTCGGTCGCGCCGACCCATCGACCGCCATCGCGCTCAACATGCACCTGACAGTGACGCGCAATCTGGCCGCCGCCTGGCGCACCGCGAGAGAGCGGAGAGATGAGGCGGCACGAGCGCGCAACGAAGCGATGTTGCAAGCCGTCGCGGCGGGCGAGCTCGTCGTCTGCGCCACGGCGACGGAGGCCGGGACCGATTTCCTCCGTCCCAGCACCACTGCCGCCCGCGACGGGGATGGCTGGCTGATCAACGGGCGCAAGTTCTTCGTCACCATGTCGCCCGTCGCCAACCTCTGTGTCGTGGGCTTGCGCGTGGATGAATCCGACGGCGCCAAGATCGGCTTCGCCTTCGTGCCCACGGACACACCGGGCTTCGAGCCACAAAACGACTGGGATGCGCTGGGCATGCGGGGCTCGGGCAGTCAATCCGTGGTGTTCAACGATTGTCGCGTGCCGCTGGGCGCAGTCCACGTCGCCGGAGATTGGGGAGGCTGGAACCCCGGCACCCTGATGGGGCGCACGGTCAGCAACCTCACGCTCGTCGCCGTCTTTCTGGGGATTGCGGAGCGAGCACGCGAGTTGGCCGTCGAAAGCGCCCTCGCGCAGACGAAATCGAAGCTGGGCGGCGCGCTGTCCACCTCCTCGGGCGTGCAGCATCTGCTGGGCGAGATCGAGATCGAACTGGCGGCCTCCCGCGCCATTCTGGGCGATGCAGCGAGCCGCCTCGACACTTTCCTCGCCGACCCGGACAGGCCTCGCCCCAGCCTGGAAACGATGCACGGGCTCATGCGCGACTACCAATGTGCGAAGTGGGTGGTCAACCAGGGCGCGATCCGCATCGTCTCCCGAGCCATGGACATCTGCGGCGGCGGCGCCTTCATGGGCGGGCACGAGCTCTCACGGTTGTACCGTGACGTCAGGGCGGGGCCGTTCATGCAGCCATTCTCGCCAACCGAGATGCATGAATACATTGGTCAGGTGGGGCTGGGCATCCTGCCCGCGGGCTAAGCCGCGTACGAACGCTCGCGAGAACTTGAGGCGAGCCGCAGCAGCAGAGGAGAACGACGTGGAACAACTCGAACCGATGGCAACGGAGATCGCCACCCTGCTGCGCGAGCGGGGGGAGACCGTCGCCGTGGTGGAGACGACGGCGGGCGGGTTGGTTTCGGCGGCACTGCTGGCGGTGGGCGGGGCCTCCGTCTACTACCGCGGCGGCGCGGTCACCTACACCGGCATCGCGCGCGACGTCCTGCTCGACGTCGACATGGGCCAGCACGAAGGGGTCCGCTCCAGCAGTGAGCCGTATGCCCAGATCATCGCGGCGGCCATCCGGGCACGGCTCGGCGCGACGTGGGGCATCGGCGAGACGGGCGCGGCGGGCCCCACCGGCAATCCCTACGGCGATGCCGCCGGTCACACCTGCATCGCGATCAGCGGACCCCGCCAACACGTGGAAACGCTGGAGACCGCCCTCGATGACCGCGAGGAGAATATGTGGCGCTTCGCCAAGCGCACGCTTGAGGCGTTCGAAGCGACGCTGCGCTCGGCTCCCTGACTAACGCCCGCCCGCGTCAATCAAGCCGACGGAGCACTGGAGAGACGAAGATCCCGATCAGGGCGAGCAGGCACAACGCCACGGCCAACCCACCGATCACGACCTGCACCCCAACGGCCGATGCGAGGACGCCCACGAAGAACGTGCCCAACGACGCGAGACTGCGTTGCATCATGAACACGCTCATCGCCCGGCCCCGGTACTCGTCCACGACGTAGTTCTGCACGAGGACGTTGCCCAACGACATCCGTCCCGCTTCGCCCAACCCCACCACAATGATGATCCCCGCCTTGACCCAGTACATCTCGGAGACGGAGTAGGCGATCAAGGCCGCGCCTTCCAGCGCCACGGCAGCGAGATAGAGCAGGCCCCGACGTCGCGACGGCATCGCGGCGATGACGATCGCGCCGAACAGCGATCCGACGCCCACCAAGCTCAACAGAATCCCCAGCTTGCCGGGTCCCTCATCGAGCACGCTGGCGACCCAGCCCGGCATGAGGAAGATGTAGGGCATCGCCAAGAGGGCAAAGACCACAGTGGAGACGAGCAGCGGGCGCATCGTGGGATCGCCCCAGAGATAACGCAGGCCATCGCGAACCTCCGCCATTCCCCCGCGCCCCCAGCGGGTGGGCGGCGGCGCGGACGGCCCCAGCGCGTTGGTGTGGACTCGAATCAGCGCGACAGTCGCCAGGGTGTAGAACCCGGCCATGAGGAAGTAGATCCAGGAAGCGTCGAACGCCGCCAGGAGGGCGCCTCCCGCGGCCGGCGCTAGGAGTCGAATCGAGTCCCGGCCCGCGGCGTTGAGCGCGACGGCATTCATCAAACGTCGACGGCCGACGACCTCGGGCATCATCGCTTGCCGGGCGGGCATCATGATCGCGTTGACGCCGCCCTGCAAGAACGACGCCAAGATCAGGTGCTCGAAGGCGATAATGTCGGTCAGGACCAGAAGGCCCACGACGATGGCATTGACCGCATTCAGCGACTGCCCCACCTGCAGCACAATCTTCTTGTTGCGCACACGATCGGCGAGGACCCCGCCGTATAAGGAGAGCGCGATCCCTGGGATCGCATTGAAGAGGAAGACCGTGCCCAGCGCGGCGTAGGAGCCCGTGAGCTCATAGGTGAGGAAGCCCCGGACCAACATCTGCATGTTGAGCGAGGCCATCTGCCCCAACATCGAGAGGTAGAACCAGCGGAAGTTGTTGTCGCCGGCGGACTCCAGGATCCGACCGCGCCAATTCGAAGGGGGAATCTCGCCCGCTTCTTGGGCGATTCCGGTCGCGGGGGGATCTTCTGCCATCCATCAATTATCGCCGACCGGGCTCCCGCACCGCGAGACAGGCCGCCAGACGACTAAACTCCCGCAATCATCGCCAGGCAAAGGGGCCCCCATGCCAGACCTCCACATCGATCAGCTCGCAGCGTTCGGTCGCCGGGCCTATGAACGTGCCGGGCTCAGTCCCGCCGACGCCAGCCTCGTCGTCGACATCCAGCTCAGCGCGGACTTGCGCGGCGTCGACACTCATGGCTTTCAACGCCTGCCCTGGTACGTCGAGCACCTGCGGGAGGGGCGCTACAACGCGCAGCCCAGGCTCGCGGCACTGCAGGAGACGGGAGTCAGCATCGTGCTCGACGGCGATCGCGGCGTCGGCCAGCTGATCCGCGCCCGACTCATGGAGCGCACGATAGACAAAGCCCAGGAGACCGGCCTGGCGTTGGGCACCCTGCGCAACTCCAACGATTGGGGCTGCGGCGCCTACTACCCCATGCAAGCGGCCGCGGCGGGCTTCGTCAGCTTCTGCACCACGACGAGCGTCCCCACGATCGCGCCCTTCGGCGGCTCCACCCGTGTCACGGGCAACAATCCGATGGCTTTCGCCCTGCCCCGTCGCGATGCATCTCCTCTTGTCCTAGACATGGCCCTGACACCGGTCGCGCTGGGCAAAGTGATGCGCGCGCGCGCCGAAGGACAGGAGATCCCAGAGGCGTGGGGGTTCCTGGATCTGGAAGGGCAACCGACCGTCGATCCGGTGACCGCGCTGGCCGGGATCATCCCCGCGATCGGCGGCTATAAAGGCACCGGCCTTTCGATCATGATGAACGCGCTGGCCGGGATCTTGCCCGGCGGCCACCACTCCAGCGAGGTCAACGTGGGCAAGCGCGGACAGTTCTTCCTCGTCGTCTCCCCCGAGCTCTTCGGCGAGCGGGAACAGTTCTACGACTCCGTCGAGGAGATGGCCGCCGAAGTCAAAGCATCGACGCCGCTCCCCGGTGTCGATGAGGTCATGCTCCCCGGCGAGATCGAACAGCGTCGTTTTGAGGAACGATCGAAGTCGGGAGTGATCCCCTATCCGGGTTCGGTCGTCGAAGCGTTGAACACCCTCGCGGCGGAGATCGGCGCGCCACTCTTCGCCTAGCCGGGATGGCGCGAGGGCTTGTGGCGCGGGCGCGTCCGACGGAGACTGCGGCGCGGGGAGAGGGCCCCCTATACCCACCTCCTCCAAACAACGCACGAAAGGCAAACCACATGGTGCTCAACGACGACTGGCTCAACCTGACGCCCGAGGAGGCCCTTGAGCCCGACCTGCCGATCCTCGATCCGCACCATCACCTCTGGGAGCGTCCTGGAAATCGCTATCTCCTCGACGACCTCGTCGCGGACACCGCCAGCCATGCGGTCCGCCAAACCGTCTTCATCGAATGCGGTTCGATGTACCGCCCCAACGGGCCCAGCGAACTGATGCCGGTGGGCGAGACGGAGTTCGTGCAAGGCATCGCCGCCCAGAGCGCCAACGGTGGCTATGGCGACACCGCGGCCGCGGCGGGCATCGTCGGAACCGCGGACCTGACGCGGGGGGACAACGTCAGCGCCGTCCTCGAGGCACAGATCGTGGCCAGTCCCGGGCGTTTCCGCGGCATCCGGCATCGCGCCGCCTGGCCGGAACGCACCCCCATGCCGAGCCAGCCCGCCAGCGCCGAACACTTGCTTCTGGACCCCGCATTCCGCGCTGGCTTCAACCGGCTGCGACACTACGCGCTCTCCTTCGAAGCCTGGGTCTTCCACACGCACCTCGACGACGTGGCGGACCTCGCCCGCGCCTTCCCCGACACGTCGATCATCCTCAACCACTTGGGCGGCCCAATCGTGACCGACGAGACCAGGGACGAAGTCTTCGAAAATTGGCGCCCGAAGATCGCCGCCATCGCCGAATCACCCAACGTCGTCATGAAGCTGGGCGGCATCCAGATGGTGGTCAACGGCTTCGGCTGGGACCAGCGCGAGCGCCCTCCCAGTTCCGATCAGCTCGTGGAGACCAACCGCCCCTGGTACGAGTATGCCATCGAACAGTTTGGGCCGGACCGTTGCATGTTCGAGAGCAACTTCCCGGTCGACCGGCTCTCCTGCTCGTACACGGTGCTCTGGAATCAGTTCAAGAAACTGAGCCAGGGCTTCCCCACCGAGGAGCGAATCGCGATGCTCCACGACACAGCGGCACGGATCTACCGCCTTCCGTTAGCCTCCGACGCATCTTCCTCGTAGACGCTTCCCGGAAGGGGTACTCATGATTTCGATCGAAGACCGCATGGCGATTCTGGATCTCGCAGCGCGCTACAACTACGCCGTCGACACGGGGGCCGGTGAGGCCTTCGCCGACACGTTCACCGCCGACGGTGTCTTCGATGGCCCCGCCGGGCACGCCGAAGGTCGTGCCGCGTTGGTCGCGTTCTGCGGCCTCCTCGCCGAGCAATTCGCGGGCGGCATGCACTTCACGGACAATCACCTCTTCGATGTCGAAGGTGATGTCGTCCAGCACAAATGCTTCCTCAGCTTCCAGGTCCCCGGCGACGGCGGTACGGAGATCATGCTCCTCGGCTACGAGGATGAGATCGTCCAGGTCGACGGTGCATGGAAGTTCCGCTTGCGCCGAGTTGGACCGCTCCAGGCCTTGTAGGGAGCCTCCCAGCCGACTCCCGACAGTCCCAGGGATCGCGACGTCGTCGTCAAGCGATCTCGCCGCAGATCCGCTGGGCTCAGGCTGGACCCGTGTGATGCCGGGAAGCTGATCAGACGCTCGTAAAGTTCAAGGCCTACCAATCGGGCGAGGATCGGCGATCTGGAGCAGGGTTCGTGAGCCTCGCCCACGGTCGGTCGTCTCAGCGCTCCCCACAGCGCATCAGAGTTCGTGCTCTCGCGTGCACCGCGAGGCTGCGCTTGTGCTCATGAGAACAATCACGATGTTGACACGACACCTATTCTAGCAGTGCCCTTTCTTCGGTCGAAAGGAATTCGTCATGGACGATCGTGCCAGGCTTCACATCACCGCCTTCGACGGACCCAATCCGCCTCTCGTCTTCCTTGGGGAACATGGTTTCCGCGCTGAGATCTGGCGGGCCTTGGGCGAGGGGTTCGCGGCAGAGCACAGTCGACTGGAGGTGGATCTGCTCCCCCCCTCAAGCAGACCGAGACCGCCCCAGCTGGTTGAGGAGCGCCGCGCCGACGCCAGCCCGGCGGCGCTGGCGCAAGCTCTCCATCGGGCCTTGGTTGGCCGGCGCCAACTCGGTCCCTTCGTCCTCATCGGTGTCGGGTTCGGGGCCGTGGTGGCCGAAGAGTACGCCGAGCGCCAGGCAGATTCACTTCTCGGCGTCGTGCTCGTCAATCCGCCGCACGTCCCGGCCTATCAGTGGCGCCTGCGGCTGAGCGAGGGTCCAACCGATTGGCTCCTCGCCCAACCGCGTCCTGACATCGTGGCCGAACTCGACTCAGCTCGCGCGGCGGACCCGCAGGCTTGGCTCGACGTGGAGGCTGTGCTGCGCGACCAGGGCCACAGCACGTTTGATGAGCACCGCCTGCCCCTCCCCACGCTGATCGTGGCGGGTGATGCCGCCCCACTCACGTCCTTAGCCCGGGTCTGCGAGCTGCGACGCGAACGGGCACAGCTCGCGATCGCCGTGTGTAATGGGGCCGGACACTTCCCTATGCTCGAGGCGCCCACGGCGTTCGAAGCGGCGCTTCGTCGATTCCTCGCGGACTTGCGTCGGCACACGCAGTCCGCCCCCGGCGCCTGGTCGTATCGACCAGAGTGCATCTGGCCCCGCGAACCCCAGGTGCAGCCCGAGACGAGGGCCAGCGCCGACTCCGCCAGGACCTTGGCGGAGTTCGCCCCGACCTGGTGAGCAGCACCGGGAGCGCGGCGGCCCAGTGCTCCACGACGCCTTAAGGGCGCGCTCCTTGCCCGATCGGGAAGGTGACACGCGCCGCCTGGCGTGGCGCCAGACTCCCATCTCCTCGTCGCGGAACCGAGACTGCCATGCGCCGACGCGTCGACCAGGCAGGATCGTCGGGAGAGCCTAGTCACCGGCTCCACCAGATAGAAGAGGTGGTACGCCCGGAGGGACTCGAACCCCCGACCCTCAGATTCGAAGTTCCAGGAGCCACCATCCGTGGACATCCACCCCTGTCCACTGTATCTGGGATTCGTCCGCGTGGAAGGTCCTGCCGTCCAGGGAAAAACGTAGGGGTCGCTGGGCTTGGATGTCAGTTTGGATGTCAGCGACGCGGCGCGAGATTCTGCGTGCGTCCCTGGAAAAGTGGGTTCCATGTCCGGATCACTTAAGTAGCTCCCCATCAAAGATTCGAACCTCAATCCGAGTCGGCTCATCTGGATCGACCTGCTGCGGCAGCTCAGGGTGACGATCCCACACCTCCGGACGCCGGTTGCGGAGCCAGAACTTCAGCATGTCGCGATCACCCGCCTCGGCCATCTCGTAAGCGCGCTGCTCGAGGCGGTCGAGGGCTTCGTTCTCAGCCACCGCCCAGGCATCAGCAAACTCAGCATCGGTGCGGCGACGGGCATACACCGTGGAGCGATGGACCCGCGCGGAACGACATGCCTTCGAGACATTGCAGCTCTCCGCGAAGATCTTCAGGAACGGGCTCATCCATCGATCGCGTTGACTCGCCAGAGGCGCGCCTCTCCTGTGAATCGTCGGTATGGTCTGTTTCGTTCGCATAGCACCAGTCTACACAACACCGGAAGTCGCTTCCCTGCCAGAGACGCCACTCACGATTTCGAGGTAAGACGAAAACACAGCCCGCCACTTGCTCCGCAATAGACAACGCCAACCCGCACGAACTAGCCTCCCCCGCGCGGGGGAAGGGGTCTAATGCCCGAACGAACGATCCAAGTGGAGACAACGGAAGCGCACGACCGCCAGGTCGCAGAGCACTTGCGCGATGGGTTTCGCGTAGAACACCAGTCGGCAAAGTCCACCGTCCTTGCCAAACGGAACTTTTGGGGAACTGTGACGCGGACGACGCTCCGGAAGGTGACGATCCGGAAGGTGTCCCAATCGTCGGCCAGCAGTGGGGAGAAGCCCCCCGCTGAGACGCCCAGGTTCCTCAACCAGAGCGATTCTCCGTCGGCATCCGCCGGGGGCTGGGTCCACGCGGTCCGCCTAATGGCAGGCGCGGCGACGATCGTCGCCCTCGCCATCATTCTGATCAGCGCCATCCAGACCATTGAGGACGGCCGGGCATTCGACATCAGCGCGGTCCAGGTCATCCAGGTCTACGCGGAGCACATCTTCTACGCTACCGTCGCGATCGGTGGCCTCATCGGGGTGTACGTAATGACGCGGCTGAGCCCGTGAGCCGGGCAAGCACGATTCAGCCGCTGGCCATCTTCCCGAGGTAGCCCGGCGTGCGGTGAGCCACAGCGCGACCAGGGCCCATCAGTGCCAGTGCCATCCACGGGCGCATCATTCGTCCTCGACTTCACCGCTCCACAGAGCTAGCTCCTGTGAGCAACCAACCGCAGGTCAGGCGCTCGGGGAGTTCGACCTCATTCATCCAGCCGGTAGCGCCGCACCGTCGTGCGGCTGACGGAGATGTCCAGGTTCTGCAACGCACCGACGATCTGGATCGCGCCCCAGGTCGGGTTCTCTCGG
>PVBE011924777.1_pt1 | contig 17906 bp, 10 predicted proteins | sample 1631181 | NCBI WGS metagenome assembly PVBE01 (sample SAMN08397723, study PRJNA350692) | Marine metagenome, whole genome shotgun sequencing project. | isolation source: water | place: Pacific Ocean | collected 2012-04
CAAAAGGATCAAGATTTTAAAGCAAGCTGAACTGATACCAAAGGGAAACTTATTTTCTTGAAAAAGCCAAATATCATCCATGTTAATAGGCATTACAGAAGGTTTTTCTCCAAGTTTGTAAAACTTTCGGATGGGAGTGACATAAAAGTTAAATTCCGTTACAAACCACCTGAGTAAAGGCTTTCTGAACCGCTTTCCCATTCTACCCCACACCAATTTTCTTATTTTCGTCTGCCTAAATTTTTGAAGCATGACCCGCATTTTAACCTGCCTGGTGTTTTTGTCCACCTGCATTTCCACAGCCTATTCGCAGGAAACTTTTCCTATCAACGGAGTTCATGATGAGCGCTCGCGACACTACGCTTTCACCAATGCTACAATTCATACCGATTATGCCACAACTATCGAAAAAGCTACCCTCCTTATTAAAGAGGGAAAAGTGGTTGGTGCAGGGGTTGGTATAACTGTACCAAAAGATGCGGTGGTAACCGATCTGGGCGGCAAACACATTTATCCTTCCTTCATCGATATTTATTCGGACTATGGAATCGAGGAACTAAAAGCGCCAAAAGATGATAATCCCCGTCCGCAAATGGAGACTAACAAAAAAGGTGCATTTGGCTGGAATCAGTCAATTAAACCTGAAACACGTGGACATGAACTTTTCAAAGTAAACAAAGACAAAGCAAAGGAACTGAGGAAGTTGGGTTTTGGTATAGTCAGCACCCATCAACAGGATGGCGTTTCAAGAGGTACTGCCACACTGGTAACGCTTGGTGACCAACGAGATAATTTAACCGTTGTGAAAGACCGTTCGGCCAATCATCTTTCCTTTAAAAAAGGAGTTTCAAAACAACAGTATCCCGGTTCTTTAATGGGCAGCATTGCCCTGATCCGACAGACCTACCTCGATGGTCAATGGTATTCAAAAACCGATGAGGAAGAACATAACATTTCCCTCCAGGCATGGCTCGACAACCTGGAACTTCCACAAATTTTTGAAGTTCGCGATAGGTTATCATTGCTACGAGCCGATAAGGTTGGGGATGAGTTTGAAGTACAATATATCATCAAGGGTAGCGGGGACGAATATCAGCGAATCAGTGAGATCAAAGCCACTGACGCTCCGATGATCATTCCTGTAAACTACCCCAAAGCCTACGATGTTGAAGATCCTTACGATGCCTTGAACGTTACACTTGGGGATATGAAACATTGGGAATTGGCACCCACAAATGCAGGTGCATTAGAAAAAGCTGAAATAAATTTTGCTTTCACAACAGCAGGTTTGGAAAAGAAAGATGATTTCCTCGGAAATATCAGGAAAGCTGTTAAACACGGACTTTCTGAGGAAACAGCGTTAAAAGCATTAACCATAGTTCCTGCCCTTTTTCTTGAAATCAGCGATGTAGCTGGTACGTTGGATAAAAGCAAAGAAGCCAATTTCATCATTACCGACAAGTCCATTTTCGATAAGGAATGTAAGATTTACCAGAACTGGATTCGAGGACACAAATATGAATTGAAGGCTTACCCACCCACCGATCTGAAAGGTGTTTATTCGCTCGAAGTGAAATCTGAAGCTCCCGTTTCTCTAAATGTAAAAGGCGATGCAGGTTCTTCTAAAGCTGAAATTCCTGTAAATGATTCAACAAAAATTAAGGTGAAACTGGTGCAAGATGGCAAATTGGTGTCATTGAGCTATTCAACAGAAAAGGAAGGAAAAGGAGAGAAAACTTCCCTCAGTGGCGTTTTAAAAGGTAAAAACTGGGAAGGAAACGGAACCCTGCCATCGGGCAAATGGGTGAGTTGGAAAGCGGTTTACAAAGGCGAATACAAAGAGGACGACAAAAAAGACAAAAAGAAAGGAGATGATGATGAAAAAGAGGAAGAAGAGAAAGACCCGGAACTTGGAAATGTTGTATATCCGTTCATGGCTTATGGCTATGAAACACGCCCCGCCAATGAAAATGTTTTGCTGAAAAACGCTACAGTCTGGACCAACGAATCAGATGGAAAAATTGAAGGAGCTGATGTATTGATAAAAGGAGGAAAAATATCGGCAGTTGGGAAAAACCTGTCTGCAGGTGGTGCTAAAGAAATTGATTGTACCGGAAAACATATCACAGCCGGAATCATTGACGAACATTCGCACATTGCCATCAGTCGAGGAGTGAACGAATGGACACAAAGCAGTTCTGCTGAAGTGAGCATATCGGATGTTGTGAATTCTGAGGATGTCAACATTTACCGACAACTTTCAGGTGGAGTAACGGCTGCCCAATTGCTGCACGGATCGGCCAATCCGATTGGGGGTCAGTCAGGCATGATCAAAATGCGTTGGGGTTATTCACCCGAAGAAATGAAAATTGCAGAAGCTGATGGATTCATCAAATTTGCTTTGGGTGAAAACGTAAAACAGTCGAACTGGGGAGATCATAATACCGTTCGTTTTCCGCAATCGAGAATGGGTGTTGAACAAACTTTCTACAACTATTTCATTCGCGCAAAAGAATACGAAGCACGGATGAAGGATTACAAACCCAAATCGAAAAAACCAGGTCCCAGACGCGATCTTGAATTGGATGCACTGCTCGAAATCATCAACTCAGAGCGTTTCGTCACGTGCCATTCTTACGTGCAGTCTGAGATCAATATGCTGATGCACGTTGCCGATTCCATGGGTTTCAAAATGAACACTTTCACACATATTCTGGAAGGTTACAAAGTGGCTGACAAAATGAAAGCGCATGGGGTAAACGCCAGTACTTTTTCAGATTGGTGGGCTTATAAATATGAGGTGATCGATGCTATTCCACATAACGCCACTCTAATGCATGATATGGGAATCAACGTGGCCATCAACTCAGATGATGCTGAAATGGGAAGACGCCTCAACCAGGAAGCAGCCAAAGCAGTGAAATATGGAGGTGCTTCGGAAGAAGATGCTTTTAAAATGGTGACACTAAACCCAGCCAAAATGCTTCATCTCGATGAACAGATGGGCAGCCTGAAAGCAGGAAAAGATGCCGATGTGGTGGTGTGGAGCGATCACCCTCTTAGCATTTATGCTCAGGCTGAAAAAACATTTGTTGATGGCGTTTGCCTTTTCGATTTGCAGGAGGACAAAAAGATGAGAAAAGAAATTATACGGGAACGTGCCAGATTAATTCAAAAGATGATTAAGGAAAAGAAAAATGGTGGTGACACCCAGGCACCCAACGGTAAACACCACCACCACTGGCATTGCGATGATATTGGAGATTACACTAACTAAGAGAACAACAAAGCATTATGTGCAATAAAATCATATCAACGTTTGCAATCTTGTTGATTGCATTTCAAGCCCAGGCACAAATTCCAAGCCCTGGGGCGGTGCAAAGTGAACTGATCTATTTGGTTGGTGGCGTTGCTCACCTCGGAAATGGCGAAGTCATTGAAAACAGCGCAATTGGTTTTGAAAATGGAAAACTGACCATAGTGGCCGATGCCCGGCTGGTGAAACTCAGCAAGGATGCCACGAAAATTAACATCCACGGCAAACATGTTTATCCAGGACTAATAGCCACCAACACAACTATAGGACTCACTGAAATTGATGCGGTGCGTGCAACTCGCGACTTCAGGGAAGTTGGCCACATGAATCCAAACATCAGGACATTGATTGCCTACAATACCGATTCGCGGGTGACCACAACCATTCGTTCCAACGGAATCTTGTTGGCTCAGGCGGTGCCCCACGGTGGTCGAATTTCTGGCCTTTCCTCAGTGATGCAATTAGACGCGTGGAACTGGGAAGATGCCGTGGTTCGGCAAGATGATGGCATCCACATGAGCTGGCCATCTTCTATTACATACAAAGGCTGGTGGGCCGAACCAGGTGGCATTGAAAAGAACAAGGAATACGACAACCAGGTAACTGAAATCCGCGATTTCTTCACTGAGGCTAAGGCTTATAGCAATGAAAATTCTCCGGCAGAACAAAACATCAAATTCGAAGCAATGCGCGGGGTATTTTCAAAATCAAAAAACCTGTACATCCGCGTTCATCTGGAAAAAGAGATCATTGAAGCCGTTAACTTCTGCAAGGAAATGGGCGTAAATGGTGTAATTGTAGGTGGAACACAAGCCTGGCGAGTGGCTGATTTTCTGGCAAAAAACAAAGTGCCTGTAATTCTTGGTAAAACTCACCGATTACCCTCACGCGAAGATGATGATATTGATATCCAGTTTAAGGCACCAAAAATTCTGTCGGATGCCGGTGTGCTTTTCTGTATTTCCATGGGCGGTGGATGGGAACAACGCAACCTGCCTTTCCAGGCCGGTTCGGCAGCCGCTCACGGATTAACACAAGAAGAGGCCCTACAAACTATCACGGCCAATGCTGCCAAAATCCTGGGTCTTGATAAAACACTGGGAACCTTGGAACCAAACAAGGATGCCACGCTGATCGTTTCAACGGGTGATGTGCTGGACATGCGAACCAGCCACATTGAAATGGCTTTCATCAATGGCCGCGAAGTGAATCTCGACAATCCACAAAAGATGCTGGATGCGAAGTTTCGGGCGAAGTATGGGTTGGAGGTGAAGTAAGTTGAGTTAGAAGATGGGAGAAAAAACCAACAGCTAACAACTAAGAGTTTTTCCTAAGCGTAAACCCAAAGGTTGATCCAATCTCAGGATTACTCCTCACAGTAATAGTTTGCCCATGGGCTTCAACAATGTGTTTCACAATAGATAGGCCGAGACCGGTTCCGCCTTCTGCCCTTGAACGGCCTTTGTCGGTTCGGTAAAATCGTTCGAACACACGCGGAATCTGATCCTGCTCAATGCCCACACCATTATCGGTTACTTCAACAAGGATGTTTTCATCCATATCATAAATGCCAACCCTGGTAAGGCCGTCATGTTTGCCATACTTTATGGAATTGGTCACCAGGTTTTCCAATACCCGGCTGATTCGTTCGCGGTCTGCCAACACAAACCAGGGCCGGTCCTGGCCGTCTTTTATCTTCAGTTTAATGTCTTTGGCTGCCGCCTGAATTTCCACCGATTCAAACACTTCTTTTATCAACAACGAAACATCAAACCTGGTGACTTCCAATTGTAAAACACCCGCCTCAAATTCGGAAACAAGTGAAAGATCCTCCACAATTTTGTTCAGCCTGTCAGCATTTCGTGCTGCTTTCAACAAATAATCACGATTGATCTTATCATCTTCCAACCCACCATCAATCAATGTGTGCAAATAGCCCTGAATACTAAAAATGGGTGTTTTCAATTCATGCGATACATTTCCGAGAAACTCCTTCCGATATTCCGCCATATTCTTCAATGCCATGATTTCTTTTTGCCGACTCTCCTCCCACTCTTTCACATCGGATTCTACCTGCTCGATCACATCGTGATCAAAATTGGGGACAAACTTTTCATCCCTGGTCACTTTCAATTGGTGAATGTGTTTGTAGATTGGTTTTATGCGGGAATAAACAAACTCAGCGACAAACGATTTAATCAGGAAATAGAAAATTACCGGAGGCAGAAAAGTGAGAACCAGGTTTATCCATCCTGGTTTTTGGTGGGTCACAAAATAGGCTACAGCCTGAATACCGGCAAGTAAAACCGCAAGGATTACCGCCATCGACCGGGCTGTTTGTTTGGGGTCGGCAAAATTCATTTTAAGCTACAATAATAGAATATGGCATTTACATTCCGATTTGAATTCTATGCAAAAACCCCAACTCCTATATAATCTGCGGGAATCTGCGAGCATTTTTTCTCTCGCTAATCAGCCATTGGGCAGACAACTTCAAGCTACCCCACAAATTTATACCCCACTCCTTTCACGGTTTTCAACCAATGATCCCCTATTTTTTCTCTTAATCGCCTGATGTGTACATCAATAGTTCTATCTGTAACTATAACATCCGTACCCCAAACCTGGGTCAAAATCTCATTGCGTGTAAAAACCTTGCCTGGTTTTGAGGAAAGCAAATACAACAATTCAAATTCCTTTTTAGGAAGCCTTACGGCTTCGCCCAACACCTTCAGCTCAAAAGTTTCCTTATCAATTTCCAAATCACCGATAACACGTTTTCCGGTATCTTTTGAAGTATTCAATCGCCTCAATAAAGCCTTCACCCTACTTACAAAAACGCGAGGTTTAATGGGTTTATTGATGTAGTCATCCGCACCCACATCAAATCCGGCAATTTGCGTAAAATCCTCATCGCGCGCGGTCAGAAAAAGCACCATACACTGGTCTAACGTGCTTTCCTGCCGAATTCTTCTACAGGCTTCAATACCATCCATACCAGGCATCATGATGTCTAAAATGATCAAATTTGGAATTTCACGAAGGGCAATTTCAAGAGATTCTTCACCGTCTCCGGCCTCAAAAGTTTGATAGCCCTCCTTCCTGAGGTTGTAACCCAGAAAGTCGCGTATGTCGGGCTCATCGTCAACTATCAGGATTTTAATATTCTTGTCCATTGAGGATGAATTGAAGTTGGCAAAATACTAAATAATACAAGCCTGAAAGCCAACCCATCCCAAATAAGCCAAGACCAAATGCACGCATTGCATCTTTGGCTGAGCATTGCTTTTTCCGTAATTTCGTACACCCTCCATTTAAGGTGTTTACTGGATAGAAACGAACTTCGATTTGCCATGAAAAATATCGCCCCTTTTCTGACTTATGTTTTCATTTTGAGCATGGTTTTTCAACCTGCGTTTACTCAATCCTATACCGATGGGCCTATGGAATTGCAGGTGAGGTTGAAGGATTTCGGCACAGGTTTTAATAATTCATCTGATGGTGCCATACTAGGTGTTGGCTTCCTTCCTGATGAGTATAGGATGAATGTTTGGGTTCGAGATGCACAGGACCTAGACGGTGCGGGTTGGGTAGGGGGTGCTTGTCAGCAATCTGACTTCGATCCTCCTGCTACATCCGGACAATTAAATTCGATACTCTTCAACTATACATACCTTACCGCAAATGTTCCGATTTACATTGATTTGAAGACAGAAGGCTATGAAGATGATATCCCAAGCGATGGAATCGGGGGATTCTGCAATAGCGGGAACAATTGTGGATTCGATGCCAGCGCTTGTTGTGGAGTTATTGTTTTTGGTGCCTGCGTGGGTATAAGCGAGGAAGATGATAGGCAATGTGCAGCCGATCCTTTTGCTACCAACATTGACTATCGTACGGCAGGTCCTCCATGCCAATGGAATTCACATGGATTTATTCAAAGCAATACTGGAGCATGTAATGACTACCGCCCTGGTATTGAAACCTACTGGAGATATACTGACGGAACGGGATGTGCAACAGCTATAGATCTTGGCACCCTTAATCCGGGCGGAGCACTTACCCATTTCAATAGTACTGAATGCTACACTGATAATTGGGTTGCAAGCCCAGGTAATGATGTGTTTTACGAATTCAATCTCGCAGTTGGTAATGGTGTAAGGGTTTCGCTTTGTGGGGGGGCAACCTGGAACACTCATTTGTACATTCTAGATGCTTCCTGCAACCAGTTGTTTTTTAACAATCAGGTGCCGTTATGCGCTCCTCAATCCGAAATTGCCACCAACCTTTGCGATCCGGGAACCTATTACGTGGTTGTAGATGGAAACACAATTACTGAAAAAGGACCATTCACACTTACCATCATTGAAGACTCTTCAGTCGCTTTTATTGCAGATGTAAATGCAACTGACGTAAGTTGCAACGGAGGCACAGACGGCTCTGCCATAGTAAACGTTTCAGGTGGAACCGCGCCTTACGATATTGACTGGAGTACGTCACAATCCGTTTCCGGTATGACAGCCGATACGGTAACCAACCTGGCTCCGGGCAATTATTCCGTGAGTGCAACAGATGCACAAAACTGTGTGAAGGTTGTGAATTTCACGATCATTGAACCAGCCTCATTGTCGCTAAGCGCAAATGGTGTTTCACCCACATGTTTTGCTGGAACTGACGGTGAAATTCATGTGCTTTCCCCAACTGGCGGAACACCACCCTACCAGTATAATATCAACGGGGGCGCATTCCAGCCTAGCGTAATTTTTAGCGGAATTGCCGCAGGGAGCTATACCGTGTGGATTTATGATGCCAACAATTGTAACACCACCACAGCAGTTACAGTAACCGACCCACCGGCTATTCAGCCTAACCTTACCTATACCGATGTTACTTGTGCCGGTTTCAGCGATGGAACAATTACGCCTTCACCAACAGGAGGAACCGGGCCATATAATTGTTCGCTAGACGGATCCCCGGTTTTTATTCCCTGCGCCACATTTACCAACCTGGCACAAGGTCTTCATACCATAACAGTTAGAGATGCCGATGGTTGTGAAAGTTCAGCCGGTGTTACCATTGGTGTTGCCCCTGCACTCACCATTCTTCTTGATTCAATAATTGCCGTTAGCTGTGGCGGTTATTCGGATGGAGGCTTTGCAGTTATTGCTGCCGGGGGAACACCTCCATTGCAGTATTCAATCGACAATTTCACCACATCACAGGCCAGCCCTGGTTTCTTCAACATTCCGGCCGGAACATATACCGTACAAGTCAGAGATTCCAATTCATGTGATAACAACATGAATGTAACTGTGATTGAACCTGCTGAATTAGTGAATGCCTTGCTGTTCCAGGTGAACCCAAGTTGCAATGGCGATAATGATGGGTTTGCAGTCTTCCTGGCTTCGGGAGGAACCGGACCTTATCAATATTCACGAGATAACGGTCCATTCATGCCCAGTGGCGCATTTAACAACCTTCCTGCCGGTGCTTACCAGGTTGTAGCCCTTGACAATAACGGTTGCCTGGACACAACCACTGCAACCATCGTAGATCCACTACCATTATCCGTTTCTGTAGCTTCCCAAACTGTGGCAAGCTGTCTGGGCATCAATGATGGATCAGTTGACCTTTCTGGTTCTGGAGGCACCTGGCCCTACGAGTACTCACTGAACGGTGGCCCACTTCAAAGTAACCCAACATTCAATAACCTTGCGCCTGGGAACTACACCACTCTGATTGAAGACAACAATGGTTGCACCGGCACCGGTTCATTCACTTTAAATGCCAACGTTTCCATCACAGCACAAGTGACCAATTGGGTTGATGTACTCTGTTTCGGTGATCTTACTGGCAGCGTAACCCTGGGCGCATCAAACGGCACCGCTCCTTATCAATATTCGGATGATGGAGCAACTTATCAAGGCTCTTCAACATTTTCGAACCTGGCGGCAGGCAACTACAGCTTCACCGTTCAGGATGCCAATAGCTGTGAGGCTGTGGTAACACACACAGTAAATGAACCAGCCGAATTGCTTCCCGGAATTGTAAGCATCACTGACGCAACCTGTGGAAACACCCTGGATGGTGCTGCTGACATCAGTATATCAGGTGGCGTGTCACCTTACACATTTACCTGGTCGAATGGAGCAGTGACTGAGGATATAAGCGGAGTAAGCGGAGGCAGTTATAGCGTCACCATCACAGATGTGAACAACTGCCAGGCGGTTCAATCGCTTACAATTGTGCAACCAGCCCCGACATTCATCAACATCGCCAGTTTCGGAGATGTGAATTGCAGCGGTGGCGCTGACGGGTTTATTGATATTACCGTTTTCGGAGGAACGCCTGCATTCACCTTTGCCTGGTCGAATGGAGCAGCCACTGAGGATGTCAGCAGCCTTCCGGGTGGATCATACACGGTTACGGTTACTGAAGCCAATGGTTGTACACTCACCGAAACCCAAACCATAGCGGAGCCTGGCCCCATGTCAACTTCTGTGGTCGGAACAAATGCTTCCTGCAATGGAGCAAGCGATGGAGCTGCTGATCTTACTGTTAATGGAGGCACACCACCCTACACCTATTTCTGGTCGAACTTCCAGTTTACTGAAGATATTTCAGGATTGGCAGCCGGGCAGTATGTAATTATCGTAACAGATGCCAATGGATGCACAATTTCCGACAATGTAACCATCACCGAACCGGCAACCAGCATGACGTTGAGTATCGCAAATACAGACATTTCATGCAGTGGTGCGAATGATGGAGAGCTAACCGTATCGACAACCGGAGGAAGCGGTCCTTACACGTACAACTGGTCAAGCGGCCAAAACACGGCAACCATCACCAATCTTGGCCCCGGAAGCTACTCCGTCACAGCCACAGATGCTAACGGATGTACGGCCACACTTGCAGGTGTGGTAAGCGAACCCGGTTTGCTGGATATCAGCATTTCAATTGTAAACGTAACTTGTTTTGGGGGTGATAATGGCTTTGCTATTCCCATCATTTCAGGCGGAACACCACCCTATACATACGCATGGAATACAACACCCGCGCAAAATACTGCCGTGCCAGTAGGATTATCAGCTGGCAGTTATAGCCTTACGGTAACTGATGCCGGTGGATGTCAGGAGGTCAATTCAATAACAGTTGATGAGCCCACAGAAATATCAGTCAGTCTAAATTCTTCAGGAGTTACATGTGTTACTTCAGCAGACGGAACGGTCACCATTTCTGCAACAGGCGGGTCCGCTCCTTACACTTACTCCCTGGAAGGAGGAGGCTTTTCAGCAGATAGTGTTTTCTCAGGATTAACTGCTGGAACCTATGGGGTGGCAGCAATCGATGCAGAGAACTGCTATGGCTACGGAACTTTTACATTACAAGAGCCTTCTGAAGTACAAATCACCATGCTTGACCGCATCATTTTAGTGGCAGGAGCAGAGGTAGTCCTTGATCCAGTGGTAACACCTGCCAGTAGCGTTACTTCCTACAATTGGACTCCAGCAACAGGATTGAGTTGTACAGATTGTTCAAACCCAACTGCAAGTCCAACGCAAACTACTGTTTATACTTTGGCAATCACCGACCTTGACGGATGCCAGGTACTTGCCACGGTTGAAGTATTCATCAAAACTGATCCGGAGATTTTTATTCCGAATGCCTTCTCACCAAACAATGATACGAGAAATGACATTTTCGAAATCAAAGACTTTGGTAGTATCGGAGCCCTCGAATTCTACGTGTTTAACAAATGGGGTGAAAAGCTCTACCAAACATCAGAAGTCGGCTTTAAATGGGACGGAACATACAAAGGAAGTGCTCTTGAACCTGGCCCTTATGTCTATTACCTGAAAGCAACACTCATCAACGGGCTTGAAAAGGAGCACTTTGGTACCATAACTATTGTGAAGTAATTCAACAGCACATCACATCCTGAAATTAAGATGAAGCGTCTATTTTCGCAGACGTGAAAATTCTTTTTAACAAAGGAGACCAAAAGATCTTTACCAGGAATGTAGCAGCCAGCGATTTGGCTACTTTCGATTCTGGTGAAGTGCATCCCGTCTATTCCACATTTGCCTTGGCCCGCGATGCAGAATGGGCTTGCCGCTTGTTTGCGCTGGATACGAAGGAAGAGGATGAAGAAGGGATAGGCACCATGATTTCAGTAAATCATCATTCACCGGCACTAATCGGATCGGAAATCAGGTTTACCGCAACAATAGAATCGATTTCAGGGAATGAAATTATCTGCACTTTCGAAGCCCATGTTGCCGACCGCCTCATTGCCTCAGGAAAGCAAGGCCAGAAAATATTGAAGAAAGAAAGAATTGAACGTCTGTTTAAAGAATCGGCATGAACCAGCAGGAAGTAGATATTAGAAACAAACGAGCACAATTCGAGTATTTCCTGCTCGACAGGTTCGAAGCGGGTTTGGTCCTCACCGGAACTGAGATCAAATCCATTCGGGATGGAAAGGCCAGCATCAAGGACGCCTACTGCCTGTTTATCAAGGATGAGTTGTGGGTTAAAAACATGCACATCACAGAATATTCCCACGGCACTGTTTACAACCATGAGCCTACGCGCATCCGAAAACTATTGCTCACCAAACGCGAGATAAAAAAACTGAGAGCAAAAGTGAAGGAGCGAGGCCAAACCATTGTTCCAACTCGCCTTTTCACCAATGAGCGTGGGTTTGCCAAACTGGAAATCGCTTTGGCAAAGGGGAAAAAATCATTCGATAAACGGAATTCGATTAAAGAAAAAGATATGAAACGTGATCTTGACAGGAACGCACAATACTAACCTGCAATATTCACATGTACCCAAACTGTGCTTATTCAGATTTCACTGATTTACCCAACAATCACTTTATAATATCTGCGATAACCCACCTCTATCAGCGAGACAAACACTTTCTAAAAAATATGTGAAAATCTGCGTTATCAGCTATACAAATACGGTCTAACCCGGAATTCACACTGAGAATGAGGCATAAAAAATGGGCTGTTCCATGAGGTGAAACAGCCCAAAACCCTCTAACTATTCCCTATCCTATAAAGGCTCGTGACGTTTGCAAACAACTTGATTGTCTAACTTCTTCAGATCTGATTTGGTAGGAAGTACAATTGGAATGTTGGACTTCAAGATTGGTTTCAGGCACTGAAGGGCAATCATGTTTTTGCAAATGTGGTTTTCGCTTTTGCTGAAACAAATCTATATGCGCATCACGGCATTGCAAAATTTTTGCGCCACAGAAAACTGACACAGAATTGTTTATAAATCCAAACTTATCTCAATTTTTAAATAGCATTATGTATAACAGGTTGAATACTATGCGTTATCAAATTTAACATCGCGAAAAAGAATTTTTGTAACCATCAATTTTTCCGAAAACCTTGTGGGGATTGGGTTTCGCGCATATCGGTAAATTACCTAACTGGTTCCAGGAAGCAGGGGAACGAATCGAAAATCCTGGAGTTTTTCTTCATCAAGTGAGCCATCGGCCGATTTGAAAATGCGTATCATTTTCTGAACACTTCCACCTCCTACCGGAATTACCATCAATCCATTTACTGCCAATTGCTCAATCAAAAGATCGGGAATTTCGGGCGCACCTGCGGTTACCAATATCTTCTCGAAGGGAGCATAAGTTGGTAATCCTGCATAGCCATCGCCAAAAAACGTCTTGATTCGCACATACCCTAATTGTCTCACAAGTGCTGCTGTTCTTTGATAAAGTGTTTTATTCCTTTCAATGGTAAAAACATTTACGCCCATTTCTGCCAACACAGCAGCCTGGTATCCCGAACCGGTTCCGATTTCCAACACTCGTTCACCTTTCACCAGTTGTAGTAAGCTGGTCTGGTAGGCCACCGTGAAGGGCTGGCTGATTGTCTGCCCTTCCCCAATAGGGAAAGCCTCATCAATGTAAGCGCGTTCATCAAAAACATTATCACCCAGAAAGAGGTGTCTGGGCACCTTTTCAATGGCTTTCAATACCCTTTCATCGTGGACTCCCTTCTTTCGGATGGTTTCCACCAGTTTCTTGCGCATACCCTGATGGCGGAATGTGTCAATCATGCTACAAAGTTGCGCCTTCAAATCATGAGGTGGAAAAAGGATCACGTTTTATTTTCCACAAGTTGATGGTTAAGGCAGAACTTTGAAGGAAAAAGGAAAAAGTAGAATCATCGACTTAACTTTTTCCTTCTGCCAATAATCATTTGTCTTCAAAATCAAAGGCTAAACCAATAAACAAACTTCAGCACAACCGCCCGGTTTTTCACTCGATAATCCAGGATGTCATCTCCTGGAACACCGGGCAGGTAATTATCGGTATAAACAAAATATAGATCGCTAAGTGGCTTGAAACGCCATTGCAAACGGCTGTTTACATTAAGATTGTCTATCTGGGTATTGTACTGAATGAATGTGGTGAAAAATAAACTTCGCGTGAACGACAACTCAATTTTTGGGCCGATCAAGGTGATTGTTCCATTGGAATAAGGATCAGGAAGGTTGATCTGGTTTCGTTCGTAAACCAGTGTAAAAACGCCCCACGGCTGGGCGCGATAATTCACTGATGATTTTATTCGCCACCGCGTTCCATTGAAATAAGACCCATACTCAAGGGCTTGTGAAAAACTGAACTTTCTCCTGAAATCACTCAAGTAAAAAATGTTGCCGTTTCGATAGCAGTATTTGCCGGGAGGAAGCGCCAAGCCGCCCGTACCACTTGCATCAAATGAATCTGTGAGAGCCGTGAAACGCTCAAAATAAGTGAAGTTCAATTCTGATTTATTCAGAAAATTCAACTCATGGCGCAAACGATAAACCCAGTCGGTAGGCTCAAAACTTTTGTCTAAATACACATCTGCGTAAACCGAAGCTACATGATTATTTAAGCGACTATTTTCAGGATAAAAGCGATAATTGAATTCCGGTTCTAACCTCCAATATCCCTTTCGTGGAACAAACCCAACATCGGCACGATAGTTCTCACCGACATATTCATGATTCCACATAGCGAAAACACGTTGAGAATTGTATAAGAAGAAGGTGGCATTGGCGGCAGCATCTCCTTTCCCCGAACCATCAAATGATTGATGATAAAACGCCTTTCCTTTCAAACGATCATTTTTGGAAGCCAGGTTAAAGTCGAGACCCGCAATCGTGTTAAAGTCACCCTTGTCCCAGTTAAAGTCGTTAAATGCCTGGCGATTTACCACGATTCCAGAAATGTTTGATCGCCCAAACAATTGCCATTGAACAGCGCCAACTGAATAATTCTGGCTCTGCACTCCCAATTCACCATCACCCTGCGTTTGAATGCTCATCACACCAATTCGCCAATCCTGATTCACTTTCCCGCTCAGCCTGGCACCGGCAAGAATCGGAATCTCACTGCCTCCAGATAGCCCAATTCTCCGTGAAAAAAACGGCCTTATTCGCCTGAAACCGAATTGTCCAAACAAATCGCTGTTTTCAATAAAGAACTGCCGTTTTTCAGGAAAGAAAAGACTGAATCGATCCAGGTCGGTGATTTGCGCATCCACCTCCACCTGCGAAAAATCAGGGTTGATGGTTACATCCAGATACAGGGAAGAAGTAATCGCCATTTTAGCATCTCCCCCAAAGTTGTATTTGTATTCAGTGCCGGATTTCGCTTCATAGTCGTTTGAAATTCCACCGATCAAGTATGGAATGAGGGCAACATTTCCACCCGCTTTTTTGGGTGGTTCATCCCAAATTAACTCACCTGTGAATGCCAATCCGGCAATGTTGAAGTTTCTCGGCACGCGGCTCCAGGCAGCATTCTCATTGATCTTCAAATCGTGACGCGAAAAATTGATTCGCCATTTATCAACGCCCTCTTTGTAACGAATAGATTTGAAAGGAATAGCCATTTCAACCACCCACCGATCTTCAAGCTGCTTAACTTCCGAATACCATTTTTGATCCCAACTTGTGGTAACACCAAAAGTTCCGCCATTTGCAACAAGCCCTTCCCGCTGCACACCATACGGATTCACCGCAAAACTGAAACCGTTATTCTGGTCGCCAATTGGGTCAAGAAAAACGGCAAACGCATCGGTTTTTGGATATGAGAAATCACGTTTCAGGGATTGAATCACAAACTTCTCACTGGCCGTGTCGTGGCAAACTGCAGCAACATAGAGAAATCGGTCATCGTAGGTAACACGCACTTCAGTTCTGGAAGATGCAGGCAGCGTGTCGGTTGGGAAGTTTTGGACAAAATCTTCAACCACTTGGGCGGTACTCCATGCGGCTTCCTCCAACACTCCATCTACTTTAATTTCCGAATCGCTTTTCTTGATGAAATAGGTCTTATCCGAAGTCTCCTGCCCAAATACAAAAACAAAAGCGCAACACAGCCAGCCACAAAGAATTCCCTTTTTCATTGGCGGTCAAAAATAGGAAGATTGAAAACCGAAACTTTCCGGCTACTTCAAACCCCTATATTTGCCGCGAATTTTAAAACATCTGAAATGAGCAATATAAAATTTGGAACCGATGGTTGGCGCGCCATTATCGCAGATGATTACACAGTTGCAAATGTGGCAAGAGTAGCCACCGCTACTGCAAATTGGCTGAAACAACGACACCAAAATCCTTCAATCGTAATTGGTTATGATTGTAGATTTGGCGGAGAAATGTTCGCCCAGGCCACAGCACGGGTTCATTGTGAAGCTGGTGTGAAGGTAAAAATGGCCAAAGGATTCGTTTCCACACCCATGGTTTCTTTAGGGGCTAATCGATTGAATTGCCCTTTCGGAATTGTGATTACAGCGAGCCATAATCCGCCCAGTTATAATGGCTACAAAATCAAGGCTGAATTTGGCGGACCAGCTTCTCCGGCTGTTATTGCTGAAGTGGAAGAATTGATTCCTGAGCAAGCGGCCTTGCCTTCCAAATCAATTGAGGATTTTGAACAGGAAGGGATGATTGATTATGTGGATCTTGAAACCATGTACATCGATCATGTGAAAAACAGTTTCGATCTTGAAGCAATCAACAACTCTGGCCTCGTGCTGGCCTACGATGCCATGTATGGAGCCGGACAAAACGTAGTGAAACAACTGCTGAACAATGTGGTTCTGCTGCATTGCGATGACAATCCCGGATTTATGGGCCAGGCACCAGAGCCCATTGATCGAAACCTGCAAGAACTTTCAAAACTAATCACCAATTCTTCAGATATTGATGCTGGGTTGGCTACTGATGGCGATGCAGACCGAATTGGTATGTACAATGGCGAGGGTGAATTCATTGATGCCCATCACCTCATTTTGTTGATGATCCACTACTTCAAAAATTACAAGGAAATGGATGGAAAAGTAGTGGTGGCCTTTTCTGTAACGCACCGGGTTAAAAAGTTGTGTGAGCATTACGGCCTTGATTATGAGATCACCAAAATCGGGTTTAAATACGTTTGCGAACACATGGTGAAGGAAGATGTGTTGGTTGGTGGGGAAGAATCTGGAGGCATTGCCATGAAAGGCCACATTCCCGAAAGAGACGGAATATGGGGCGGTTTGGTTTTGTTGGAGTTTATGGCAAAATCCGGCAAATCGCTCGATGAATTGATTGCCGAGGTTTATGAAGTTGTAGGACCTTTCAAATACAACCGAAACGACCTGCATATTACAGAGAAACTAAAAACTTCGATCATTGAAGATTGCCGTGCTGGCAAATTTTCAGCTTTCGGAGCGTACCAGGTTGAAGAAGTAGAGACCATAGATGGCTTCAAATTTCATCTCGGAAACGAGAGGACGTTGATGATTCGACCCTCTGGAACTGAACCTGTTTTGCGTGTTTATGCAGAAGCTGAAAACATGGATACAGTCACAGACATCCTCAATGCTGCCAAAGCAACCTTGCTGCCCTGATCGCGAAAGACAGCGCAGCGATAAACTGTAATTTCACGAAGGGATGAGCAGAGGGGCACTATTTCTAACCGTTTTTCTATTTCAGTTTTTTATTTCTGCAAGCGGGCAGGAGAAAGAGAAGAGCGATTTCTGGACCATCTCAGAAGAGAAACACAAAGGTAAAACCTGGTTACTCACAGGATTTGAAGCTGGAATGTATGGGGCAGCTTTGGTGGGCCTCAACGCAGCATGGTACAGCAATTTCAACCGTACCAAATTCCACCACTTCAACGATAACAAAGAATGGGCGCAGATCGATAAAACTGGTCACGCATTGGTGCCCTACTTTGCCGGCAAGTGGACTTACGAAATGTACAGATGGGCAGGCGTGAAGAAAAGACGGGCGCTGTGGGGGGGGGGTCTTTCAGGAGCAGTTTTCCTAACAGGAATAGAAATCCTGGATGGCTTTTCCGCAAAATGGGGTTTTTCCTCGGGCGATATGGCCGCCAATCTTGGAGGGGCTTTATTTTTCATTGCTCAGGAAGAATTATGGGATGAGCAAAGAATTTTGCTGAAGTTTTCCTCACACCCGGTAAACTATGACCACTTCCCTGAAGAAGCCAAAAAAAGAGCTGAATATTTATCGGGGACCAACTTTGCCGAGCATGTGCTGAAGGACTACAACG
>PVBE011276501.1_pt1 | contig 17902 bp, 9 predicted proteins | sample 1631181 | NCBI WGS metagenome assembly PVBE01 (sample SAMN08397723, study PRJNA350692) | Marine metagenome, whole genome shotgun sequencing project. | isolation source: water | place: Pacific Ocean | collected 2012-04
AGTATTTTTGTAGTGACATTTACAAATAGAGCAGCTAATGAGATGCGTTCTCGGTTAAAAGAAATGCTTAAGCAAAATTTATCAGATATGTGGATTGGGACATTTCATGGTTTATCGCACAAATTATTACGATTACATTGGCAAGCATGTGATTTGCCACAAGATTTTCAAATAATTGATTCTGAAGATCAATTGAAGATGCTCTGTTGCTTGTTTAGAAAATTAGGGATTGATGAAGAGCATTATAAACCAAGGCAAGCACAACAGTTTATTAATGGTAACAAAGATGAAGGTATCCGAGCAGTTCAGTTAGCGCTTGCAAAGACGGCTTTTGAGAGTGTGATGATAAAGGTATATCAACATTACGAACAAATGTGTAATGGAAGTGGTTTAGTTGATTTTGCAGAATTATTGCTTGGTTCATATGAGCTATTAAGTCAAAAACTTGATTTACTGGAGTACTATCGTGAAAAATTTGCACATTTTTTAGTAGATGAATTTCAAGATACTAATATCATTCAGTATAAATGGTTGAAATTGTTGTCAGCTAATGCACGTTCAGTGACTATAGTAGGAGATGATGATCAATCTATTTATGGTTGGAGAGGAGCACGTGTAGAAAACATTTATAATTTCAAGAGTGAATTTGGAAAGACACAAGTTATTCGATTAGAGCAAAATTATCGTTCTACAGAGACAATTTTATCGGCAGCTAATGCCGTTATTCGAAATAATAACGGTCGTTTAGGTAAAACACTTTGGACACATACAGGTGATGGCGAGCCTATTCAGATTTATGGTGCACTAAATGAAGAAGATGAAGCATTATTTTTAGTTAATCAAGTTATGCAACATCGAGAAAATGGTGTCGAGTTAGAATATATTGCTGTTTTATATCGTTCAAATGCTCAATCTCGAGTACTTGAAGAAGCTTTACTTCGTTCTGGGATTTCTTATAGTATTTATGGGGGAGTACGATTTTTCGAACGTGCTGAAATTAAAGATATATTAGCGTATCTTCGTTTGTCAGTTAATACGAGTGATGATGTTGCATTTGAGCGGGTGATTAATACTCCACCTAGAGGGGTTGGAGAAAAGAGTTTTCAGAAAATTCGTGATCTATCTCAGACATTAGGTGTGAGTTTATGGGATGCTGCTCATCATTTGCTAGAAGGAAGAAATTTATCATGTCGGGCATGTGATGGAGTTAGACATTTTATTCTGATTATTGAAGGATTGACTGAAAAAACAAAAGGAAGTTCTCTGGTGTCATTGGTTAGAGATGGAGTGCAAAAAAGTGGTGTGTTGGCTTTTTTTCAAGAGCAAAAAGGGGAAAAAGGTAGAAGTCGAGTTGAAAACTTGGAAGAGTTGGTTAATGCAACCAAAGATTTTAAAATTGATCTCGTTGACTTAGAATATGCAAGTGATATCCTACCGGTAACAGCGTTTTTAAGTTATTCTACCTTACATTCTGGTGGCAGAAGTTTAAATTGTACTACAAATGGAATCCAGCTAATGACTATTCATGCTGCTAAAGGATTAGAGTTTCCTTTGGTGTTCATTTGTGGTGCTGAGGAGGGATTATTTCCGCATTATTTATCTAAGGAAGATCCATTGGCAATAGAGGAAGAGCGTCGCTTATGCTACGTAGCTATTACACGTGCCATGCGACAATTATGTATTACTTATGCGCAGGAACGCAGAATATTTGGTCGTGAAGAAATACGTCAAGTGTCACGTTTTGTTCTTGAAATTCCTGATACATTGATTGAAGAGGATCATCGGAAGATTCGTGTAAGTATGAATTTACCCAAACGAATGTCCAAATCTAAAACTTATAAATTAACTGATGTGGGTGATAATAATAAGGAAGGTGCTTTATTGGGAAGACAAATATCTCACAAAAGATTTGGAACTGGAATAATAGTAGCACAAGAAGGTAGCGGTGTACAAGCGCGTATTCATGTCTATTTTGATGAGGTTGGTCAGAAATGTTGGTTTATGAAATATGTACATTTAGAGACTATATAACAATATTTTCTATATGATTTCATTGTGAAAGAGTATCATAAAAGGTTATTCTGGTAAATTCGAACCTCTAAGTATGTTGTGGATGTGAGATTGTGTTTGTTCCATATCGCTGTCTAAAAGTATATATTTTAAATTATTAATCGTATATATTTCTAAAGTGATTGTTGCAAAGACTGCAATACTTATGGTTGTATTTATTTGAATGATAGATGTAGTGAAATTTATTGGTTTTTGATGGAATGATAATTCTATGTTAGAGATACCTCATAATCCACTCATTTTAGTTGATGGTTCATCTTATTTATTTCGCGCTTATCATGCACTTCCAGCATTAAGAACTTCCAAAGGAGAGCCAACTGGTGCTATATATGGTGTTATTAATATGTTACGCAAATTGATGACAACTTATCAACCTACACGAATGGCTATTATTTTTGATACAGGTGGAAAAACTTTTCGGCATAAATTATATGATGCATACAAATCTAATAGAGCAAAAATGCCAGCTGATTTGGTCCAGCAAATTGCACCTTTGCATATGATTATTCGTGCGATGGGATTACCGTTATTGGCCATTCCTGGTGTGGAAGCAGATGATGTAATTGGGACATTATCGGCACAGGCAAATAAGCAAGGATTGTTTACTTTGATTTCAACATGTGATAAAGACATGGCTCAACTCGTTAATGATAATGTTGTATTATTGAATACAATGACAAATGTTATCATGGATGTAGATGGCGTTAGTGAAAAGTTTTTGGTGAAGCCAGATAAAATTATTGACTATTTGAGTTTAATTGGAGATACCGTTGATAATGTTCCTGGTGTTCCTAATGTTGGTCCAAAAACAGCGGTTAAATTACTGAAAAATTATGGTAGTTTAAATGGAGTTTCTGCAAATTCGAATATAATACAGGGAAGAGTTGGTAAAAATTTGCGTGGGGTATTAGCAGTCCTACCTATGTATAAAAAGTTGGTTACCATTGATATAAATGTTGATTTAGATTATGTACCAGAAGAGTTAATAGTAGTAGCATCTGATAAGGTACGCTTAAAGGTATTATTTGGTAAATTGGAATTTAAACAGTGGAAAAAAGAGTTTTATCTGGAAAATGTGCAAAGCATTCGAGCGAAAGAAGCTCGTTATTTCACCATTTTAGAGAAAACTGATTGCATAAAGTGGATGAATAAGCTCAAAGCAGTGCCTTTGTTTGTTTTTGATATCAAAACAACCTGCCTTGACTATATGAAAGCAGAAATTGTTGGCGTGTCTTTTTCTTTAACTCCAGGTGAGGCTGTTTATATTCCTGTAGCTCATGATTACGAAGGCGCACCTTCGCAGTTAGATAGAGAATGGGTACTTCAGCAATTAAAACCGTTATTAGAAGATCCTAACCAAATTAAGGTTGGTCATAATATTAAGTTTAATTTGGAAATATTGGCTAATTATGGTGTTTATCCTAATGCATGCTTATATGACACTATGTTAGGATCTTATGTGCTTGATAGTACTGGGAGACCACATAATATAGATATTGTGGCTAAAAAGTATTTAAATTATACTGTTATTTCCTTTGATGAGATTGCGGGAAAAGGTGCTAAGCAAAAATCCTTTAATAAAGTTTCGTTAGAAGAAGCAGCATTGTATGCAGCAGAAGGTTCAAATATATGTTTACAATTACATCATATTTTTTCCTTGAAATTAGCAGTTGAACCAAAGCTTAAATCAGTATATGAGCAGATTGAAGTTCCATTAATTCCCGTCCTGATGAGTATGGAGAGACATGGTGTTTTAATTGATAAAAATGCTTTGTTTAAATACAGTCAATTAATTCACCTTCGTCTTGAGCTCTTGGAAGAGCAGGTATATGCGTTAGTACAAATAACATTTAATTTAAATTCCACTAAACAACTTAGAGAGGTTTTATTTGATAAATTAGGGTTGCCAATTTTAAAAAAAACACCAGAAGGACATCCTTCAACGGCAGAGGCTGTATTGCAAGAGTTATCAGGCGATTTTCCTTTGGCTAAGCTTTTGTTGAAATATCGTAGTTTAAGCAAGTTAAAATCTACGTATACAGATAAATTACCAGTGCATGTAAATGCTAAAACTGGTAGAGTGCACACTTCATATCATCAAGCAGTTACAGTAACAGGACGTCTTTCCTCAGCTAATCCAAATTTGCAAAATATTCCAGTTCAAAAAGAAGATGAGAAAAATATACGAGCAACTTTTATTGCACTGCCGGGCTATCAAATTGTTTCAGCTGATTATTCACAAATTGAATTACGAATTATGGCACATTTATCAAAGGATGATGCGCTAATTGTAGCATGTCAGTCAGGAATTGATGTGCACCGTGCAACTGCAGCAGAAGTCTTTTCCATATCTTTGGAATCTGTTTCTGACAAGCAACGACGACAGGCGAAGGCTATTAATTTTGGACTCATTTATGGAATGTCGGCATTTGGTTTGTCAAAGCAGCTAGGTATTACAATGGCAGAAGCAGAGTTTTACATAAATACGTATTTTGAACGTTTTATTAAGGTGAAACAATTTATGGAGACAACACGGCAGCAAGCAGCTGAGCAAGGATATGTTGAAACATTGTTTGGCAGAAGGCTATATGTACCGAATATTCATTCTAAAAATATTAGACTTCGTAAAGCTGCTGAACGAGCAGCGATTAATGCACCTATGCAAGGAGGTCAGGCAGATATTATTAAAAAAGCTATGATTTGTATACATCAGTGGATACAAGATTGTGAACATGATATATATATGGTCATGCAAATTCATGATGAATTAGTTTTTGAAGTTCCTAGTGCTCATCTAGAAGTTGTTAAACCGATTTTATCGAAGTTGATGACAGAAATTGTTGAGTTAACAGTAGATTTAGTCGTTAAAATTGGAGAAGGAGAAAATTGGGAGGAGGCACATTGTTAATGTGGGTTTTATCTGATAACCTTTAAAAGGTGCGAATAAATCTTACAGCTAAATTAGTATGTTGTCAGTTTATTTAGTAAGTATATTCAGACTTGTGACATATTTCCACGCAATAGGCAAGTTGGCTCACTGAAAGCGTTTGTTGTAAATTTATTATTATAAATAGCAGATAAAATTTTTATTAAAAAAAATCAGAACATTCTCCTTCTATAGTTTGTTATAATCTCGGTTAATATATGTATATATATTTTAGTTTTTCAATGGTTAATGTTTTTGCAAAAAAAGCTGATAAGCATTATTTTTCCCTTTTGACACATTCTGCTAAGATTTTTAATAATTTATGTGATTTGTGTAATAGCTAAGTAGATATAATAGTTTTCAAACTATGGTGACTGTGTTCTTTGTTTTTTCATTATATAAATGAGTCATTGCTATTGTTAAATAGATTTTAAAGATGCTTGTTAAATTTTTAAACTTTGTCGTGCTGTCAACATAATAGGTATCGTAAGAGGCAATATTTAGTGGATGCTTGATGCTTATTTAACAGAGTGCTTATTATTGAATGGCAACTTTTTAAGACTATAGTTCTTTATATTATAACAAAGTTATATTAGTCAATAAGATTGTTATAAATCCAAATAGCTATAATCCAACTGCTGTAAATAATGATGCTATCATATTCAGCTAAAGACACTTGTTCATGGTAAATAATGTTAAGTATGGACAGAACTCTCTTTATAGAGAGCAAAATGTATTAAGTGTCTATGGGATTTAGACTCCTGTCATTAATGGGTTTTAAATGATCATGTGATAAAATTGTTAATAGAATTTACTAATTTGCGTACAAGTGTGAATTAATAAAGATAAAATAAGGATTGTTAGTGATCTCTAGTTATATTTTATAGATATTATGTCACTGTGAGTAATTTTTTAATTAAAAATATTAATTATTATCCTTACCTAACCATGTATCTAATTTTATACGTGCTTCATTAATCCACAGAAGATCTACTCTTGAAAAGAGTTGTACGGATACAAATTCTTTATAACGAATAAGAGATTGTTGTATGGAAATTAGAGTTTGGATGCTTGCACTTCGTTTTAATTTATCTGATTTTGACAGTAAAATATGAATTGGGAGTTCGTAATATGTTATCCATTCGATCATTTGCCAATCTAATGGTTTTAATGGGTGCCGTATATCCATCAATAAAATAATGCCTATGAGAGATTGTCTGGAGCTTAGATATCCAGTTAACGTTTTTTCCCATTTTAGCTTTGTTTCCCTAGACACTTTGGCATATCCGTAACCAGGTAGATCGACAAGGTAACGTGCAGGATCTAGTTTAAAGTAATTGATTAATTGTGTCCTTCCAGGGGTTTTACTGATACGTGCTAACGCATTACCAGTGATGGCATTGATGGCGCTAGATTTACCAGCATTAGAGCGGCCAGCAAATGCCACCTCTATCATATTATCTACTGGTAAATCTGAAAGTTCAGAGACACTTGTTAAAAATGAAAGTTTAGTGTACTTCATAGAGAGTTATTTTTTATAATGTTGCACTTTATCTTTATAACGGCAACGATCGTTTGGTGAATTGGGTGAATATTAGACTAGCTTAATTTAGTTAAAAAGCAAATACAATAGAATGCTAGTCCCTGTTCTATTTTGGTAGTTAGTTTTCTTTTAGAGTTGGAAAGCTTTTAAAAAACATAAGTTAAGAAAGTGCTTCTTTCTATGACCTTTTTTTGTGGACTGGAGCATGTATTTGACAAATAATGTTAGTTATAGTTACTTCTGTGAAGTAATTGGATCAATTTAAGATGAAGAACGTGAGCAGTTATCATGAGTTGATACAATTATGAATAGATTATTTTAAAACATTTTGGATAGTAACTTAATATATAGCTTAATCATTGTGATGGTGTGTTTTTAGGTTTTTTAATAAATTGGTAGTAGTGCATTGCAGTGTAAAAGCAGGTTTATAACAAATATAAATGTATAGAGCTTATAGTGGCAATATTAGCATTAATCATGAGAATATGTTATCTAAAATAGTAAAATAGACTATTTGATCGAGAAGTTTGTAACGTTTTCGTTAAAGAAAGCATATGCGTTTATTTGTAGTGTAGTTGTGGTGTTGAAGAGTTCATTGAATAAAATGTGAGTTAATGGGCTATTTTTATGAAAGAGAGAGATAATAATTAGGATAAGCAGAACTTTATGTAATTGAATGAAGGAATATTTTATAAAAGTAAAAATTTAGAATAAGGTATTGGTTAGATTTCATGTCATGTTCTTAATGAAAATAATAAGATATTTAACAAAGTTTTCATGATTGAGTTATTATCATGTTTTTGAGTGATATGTCTAAAGAAACATTTAAATATTCAGAAGAATTATATAGCGGTATTATGAAGATAATGTTTAGCGTATGTTTTAAACTGAAATTGTAGCGATAAACAGCTATATCTGAATGTTTATATTAATTTATCTTGGATTTTAAATATTATTATTTGCTTAATTTGTATCGTACAAAAGCCTATCATTTAATAAATATAGCTTTATTAATGAAAGTAATACTAATGGATAAAGATTGGCATTGCATATTTTAAGATGTTTACTTGTTCAAGATAACAGGAATTATGTTACATTGCTTGCCTGTAACTTTTATAGTGTTTGGAGCTTATGAATAAGCTTATTATGTAGTAGAGAGTGCGAATTTTAAAGAATTGATTTTGCAATTTATGTTGAGAACATCAGAAGTGTTTATGTTTGTAATAATAGAATAAGCTAACGATTATATTTTAGGTGGTGGCTGATTAATATATTTTTTAGCACACTATCATTCTTTTAGTGTAGATAATTTAGTTGAACAGGTAGATGAGTATTTGAATTTTGCGTTATTTTTAACATTCTAGTGATTGATCAGATTATGATTTATATAGCTTATTTAATGTTAGTTTAGGGTCAAACTATATTTTTTTAAGTGTGGTTTTCTTTGTTTTGAAAAATTTAGCTACAAATTCTACTATTATGATTATAGAAAACAATTGTAGATCATGAAACATATAACTGTCATTCTAATAGTATGATAACCAGTTAAATTACAAATCTATAGATGGTGTAAAATTTGTAAGATTATTAATAGCTGGTTGAATTAAATGATAAAAATGGCAATTAGTTAATCTAGTGTCGCGATATTGTACAGCAATCTGGTCTTGATACTAGAAATTTAAATCTATAACAAACCGGCTATGTTATTTACTAGATGAATGGAATTTAGAGTTTATGAAGGTTGAAATCACATGAAGTAGCAACAATGTCTTCTTTTGTCATATATTGTATGATACTTTTAAAAAAGTGTATTAGTTTACCTTCATGGTATTATTTTTTTATATGATAGTTACTGTTATATTCATTGTTACCGTTGGTCAAAAAAAAAAGGTAATGGATGGTAAAATTAATATTGTCTAGATATAAGGAGTGTGAGATTGGCATAAGTTTAATGATATTTTTTTTGCTAAATAATATTGAAATCATAATTTGTGCTACTTTCGTAGTTTTGATAAATAATTTTAAATGTTGATATAACATTATAATAAAATCATTAAAATTTAGCATTGATGTAAAACAAGAAATGAACAAGTTGATTGTGATGCTATTTGATTATTTCAGCGTTGTGGTTGATCTTAGGTATCCTAATTGTCTTTAGATCCTACAATGTAATATTGAGTAGCGTACTTATTTATGAAGGTTACTATATGCAATAGTGACTGGATGTCCAAGGTAAAACGACAATTTAAATTAAGGTATGAAATAGTAATAAATACATTCAAGGGTGGAGGGAAAAGAGAATGTGCACTCATTGTTTCTGACAAATCACATTATATGCTCATATAATACGCTAAAGTTTGTATTTTCTAGTACTTAGATGTGTGTGTCAGATATGATTGATATAGTGTATAGCGTATAATCTGCTCCAATTTTGAAATATTTCCAATATATGCAGACGTTGAAGATTGCTGTTTTTTGTAGGAGATTTTGCTACGAGTGTTAGCTACATCTGTTAAGTTCAAGCATAATACTTTTTCCACCTTATGACCTTATGTTTGTGTAGAGTGTTTTATACTCAATAGTATGAAACAATGCTGATGTAAAGATTATGCATTACTACCTACCTTTGTAGCATCATATTATAGCCTCACTCATATATTGAGTGAACATTGGTGTATTTTTATGCAGTTGAATGGTTGCAGATGCGATACATGTTCTATGGGACTTGGTTTGTTTTTCATCTTTACGAGTGACATATAATGTTTGGTATTTTAGTGTGCATATCAGTTTACTTAAGGTTTTCCTGTTTGTGTAATGGCAAGGTATTGTTGTTTTCTGTGTCAGTGTGAGTTTTTGCTAAAATAGTGAATGTCATATCTGTTATTGTTAGAAATATTAAAGACATTAATGGGCAGTTAATTTATTTTATTGATTTTAGATTTTACCTTTGCAGTACTATTTACATAAAAACAGGCAAAAATTCTTTGGTTAATTGTCTTTTTATTGGTTGATTGTGGTTAATAAGCAAATATTTTTCTGTAAAAATAGCTAAAACCTCCTATACTGTAGTAGAAAAATGATTATTTATCATATAAGCTTAAATAATGAATTATTGGATGTAGAATCATAATTGATTCTATTTGTCTATGTCAATGATTATGTTGCTAGTCAGGTATATTCTAGAATATTTTAGAATGAGCAGATGTATATACTTACACCAATGAGTGCTAAGTTGAGTTTGGATTATTGTCCTGTTGCATTGCAACAATTCAAATGATATTGAATTAAGATAGATATTGAGTTACAAAATATTTTCACAGAGATAACCTCATTATGTGTGCTAACTTTTGTGATTAAATGGTTACTTTCCTGATGCTATCCCACGAATGAAGGTATTTTATAGAAGTGTTTTTCATATCGTATTGATTAGTTTTGTATTTTTGAAAGGTTATCATATTGAGATACTCATTAAAATGTATATTTAATGCCATTGCTAGCAAATTATGATACATATCTTTACATAGATTTGTACAATGATGGTAGTTATGTGAGATATGGTTGAGAATATTTTTAACAAGTGTTTATACGGAACATTATTTGTCAGAAAATTTGATTTGGTAATGCACTAGTTCAAAGATTAGAGTAGCAATTTTTAAAATTGGAAATGTTAACAAAATGGTGTTTCTGGTGTTTATCAAACAATACCAAATGTTTATTTTAAATGCTAATAAAATTCACTAGTCATATTTAAGTAATCAATTCACATTAAGCTATCAATTTGTTAAATTACAATAGAAACTATATCATTTTGCGTTGCGTAGTTGTGTAAAATTGTAGGTGCTCGTATTTTCTAGTGCATCACTGATGCTTTTATTAAATTCTTGCATGATTATAGTTCAGTGTGAATATATGTTTAATTTTCGTCTTTATCTTTTGTGTTGGTAAATTTTGACTGTATTTTGTGTTACCAGTGATTATTATATATCGAAATATGACAATTTATATCAGCACATGTAGATTAGAGGATACGATTTGAATCATAATGTTATTAGTAGGTTATTATAATGAAACTTGAATATATAAATTGGTAGCCTTAAGTAATATATCGTTAACTTTTGTCTTAAAATAGTATGTATGTACACCTAATAATTAAATGTCGTTGTCGATATTCGGTTATGCTATGGCTAGGTTTTTACAAATGACATTCATTGCGATCAAATATTGCTAGGATTGTAGTATATATTATTTTTGAGGATTAATGTCTTATAATGATAATATATAAGTGGTTTGTATCCTTCATGAATACTGATATATTCAGGTATATAAACAATGTGAAATGAGTTTAAAATATATGCTAGAAGTCTTAAGTATCTGATATGTAAATTTGAAATTGTTTAATTATTTTACCTATTTAAAGTGGTTTTGTGTAATTTAAGTTTATTTAGAACGAGATATGATACTTTATTCGTTTGATATTCAGAGTGTTACAGTGATGTTTTAAAAAAAGTTTCGTTATACCTTTATAAGTTTTAGTTATATATGTACTTTATTAAATATATGACGTGGGTATTTGAAAACTTGTAGAACATGGTGTCGGGCATAAAGATAGTAAATATGCAGTGTGGTTTTAAGTGAAATTGGCAATGAATGTTAATATTTGATCTCTGATAAAATGTGTATTTTGGTGACTTTGTCAGTTAGAAGTTATTGAACTTTAATGGATTCTTTGTAATTTTATGTGTTATTCTGAAGTGTATTGCTATGATATAGCAACACGCTAATTCGCACTTTTTAGTTTATTATTCTTGTTTCTAGTTAGTTGATACATTGGTCTAGATCTTTTGTTAGTTCTTAAATTAGGAACTAGTATTTTGGCAACTTAATCTTATAGGGATATATTTAAAAACAACGTTTGTTTATTGTACTGCTAAGAATATCTTTAGTATTACGATAAATAAACTGCCCATTTTAAAAAAATTGTACATTAATTATTGAGTGTGCAGTTATTTTTAATATACCATGCACGCATCCTTTTAAGATCAGCAGGAGTATCTACTCCCTGAGGGAAATGATGATTAACTAAAGAGACGTGAATTTTTCCACCATGCCACATAATGCGCAGTTGCTCTAAACATTCAATTTTCTCAATAGCCGTAGGTGTCCAGTTAGCAAACTGTTGCAATGTCTGAGTCCTATAAGCATATAAGCCAATATGGCGATAACATACTATTTTCTTAAAGTTAACGCCTTTCTGTTGAAAGGCATCATGATGCCACGGAATAGGTGCCCTTGAAAATAATAGTGCTTGTTTGTTTTTTGATAATACAACCTTTACAACATTTGGATCAAATATTTCCTGACGTGTAGTGATCGGGATTGCTAAGGTTGATACAGTTGCGTTTGGATCTTCTACTAATCCCATCACAGTTTTTTGTATGGCTGATTTAGGAATTAAAGGTTCATCACATTGGATATTAACTACAATTGCATTTGCCTTCAATCCTATGAGGTGAGTAGCTTCCGATAAGCGCTCTGTGCCACAGCTGTGGTTAGCATCGGTCATACACACCTTTCCACCAAAATGCTTTACTGTTTGGTAAATACGCTCATTATCTGTTGCTACCGTTACCGTTTCAGCGCCACAACGTGTAGCTTGTTCATATACACGTTGAATTAGCGTTTTTCCAAGAATATCTAGCAGTGGTTTTCCTGGTAATCGCTTTGCATTAAATCGAGCAGGTATTAGAATATGAAATCGTTCATATAATTTTTTCATCATCTCTAACTTTTTTTGCCTCATTCTCTAGCATCACTGGAATGTCATTTTGAATAGGAAAAGCTAATCGATCGACTTTACAAATTAACACTTCAGTGTCTTTTCGGTAAGTTAACTTTCCTTTACAAATAGGACAAACTAGAATATTCAATAATTTTTTATCAATCATTTTTCACCTCACACAATCGATTTAAAAATTTTTCATTGAATGAAACCGAAACCTTAGCTGTTACAGGTAAGTACCAACAGTTAGCTAAAGCAAAATTTTGACATTTAACAATATCTTTTTCAGTCATTACTACAGGATAGCCATCGTAATATTGTAGGTCGGAAGATTCAAAAATATGGTGATCAGGAAAAGGATGTGGGATCACATGTAATCCAAGCTGTCGTAAGTGTTTGAAAAATCGATTTGGATTGCTAATTCCCGCAACTGCATGAACTTTTTGTCCAACCCATTCTGATACTATACTAACTCGTTCAGGGTAACAAATATTGTAAAATGATTGAGACAGTAATTGCATCTCATGTTCTTGAGTTGTATCTGTTTTACCATTTGTTATTAGAAAATCAATTGTTTTTAAACGTTCAATAGGCTCTCTTAAAGGGCCTGCGGGTAGACAATAGCCATTTCCAAAACGTCGTTCTCCATCTATGACAGCTATCTCTATATGTCTGCCTAAAGCATAATGCTGTAAGCCATCATCTGAAACTACAACATTTACTGAATAATTATTTAGTAAGTAGCGGACGGCTTTTGTTCGTTTTTTTCCAATTACAACAGGACATCCTGTTCTTTTTGAAATTAAAACAGGCTCGTCACCTGCCCATGTAGGGTTAGATTGAGGAAGCACGGATAAAATTTGTCTAGCGTGACCTTTATAACCACGGCTAACAACACCAGGATGCCAGCCATGTTTTTTTAACAATTCAACTAGGTAAATAACAGCTGGTGTTTTACCAGTTCCACCTGCGGTAATATTTCCAACTATTATAATTGGTGTATTAAATTGCACTGTGGTTAGTAAATTACGTTTATAAAGCCATCTATAAAATCGAATAAATGTTGTATAGATTTTGGAGAATGGCCATAATAAAAGCCAAAGATGTGACTTAGCTTGATACCAAGAGTGTTGAATTTTTTTAGTTAAAGAGGTTATCATTTATGCCTCAGCTATATTTCCGAATTGAGAACGTTGCAGTTGTTGATAGCGAGAGTCTTGTTTACACATTAATTCTTGATGTGTGCCGCATTCCGTTACCTGTCCATTTTCTAAAACTAGTATTTTATTGGCTTTTTCAATAGTTGATAGTCGATGTGCAATTACTAAGGTAGTTCGCTGCATCATCACATTTTCTAAGGCAGCTTGAATATGTTGTTCTGATTCTGAATCTAGTGAAGAAGTTGCTTCATCTAAAATTAGAATAGATGCATCTTTGAGAATGGCTCTACTAATTGCTAGCCGTTGTCGTTGTCCTCCAGATAGCAAGACTCCATTTTGTCCCACATAGGTGTTTAAACCATCTGGTAATTTTTGAATAAAATCCATTGCATGTGCTGCTGTCGCTGCCTCAACAATTTCCTCATAAGGCATATGTCGTTTTAACCCATAGGTAATGTTATTCGCTATTGTATCGTTAAATAAAACAACTTGCTGTGTTACAATGGCTATTTGCTCCCGCAAGCTATCCAATGTAATATCTCGGATATCTATCCCATCCAGTAAAATATGTCCTTTTTGAAACTCATAAAATCGTGGTAATAATGACACTAAAGTTGATTTACCACCACCTGAGCATCCAACTAAAGCAACGGTTTCACCGGGCATCACTTCAAAAGTAATATTTTTTAATGTGGCTTTTTCTATGCGAATATCTGTTTTTTTTAGGTTGCGATTTGAATATGTGAAGCAAACTTGTTTAAAAATTAAATTTCCTGTTGCTCGAATAAGGCGTTTGCTGCCAGTATCCTGCTCCTTAGGTTCATCCAGCAGTTGATAAATGCTATAAGCTGCAGAAATACCTCGTTGTAAAATATTATTAACTTGTGTAATTTGCTTAATAGGGCGTATCAAGCCAAACACAGCTCCAAATAATCCAATAAATTCGCCTGGGGTGATGTGAATATTGTTCATGGTGGCTAAATATACCAGTGTGGCTAAAACAAATGCGCAAATAAATTGCATAATCGGCTCGCTACAAGCTATTATTAACACAACTTTAATTTCCTGGTAACAATTTGCAATTGTTACGGTTTTTATACGCTCTTGTTCAACATCTTTTCCTTGGAAAGCTCGAATTTCTTTATGTCCATTAATGATTTCACTTGCTACATGCGTTATAATACCCATTGTATTTTGTACTTTAGAACTATAATAACGCATGCGTTTGCTAATTGTTTTTAAATATTTACCAACAATTGGCACAATAATTAAGACTGTTAAGGTGATTTGCCAATTTATACTTAGCATAACAACTAGTAGGAATGTTATTGTTGCAATACCTTTAAATATGTCTAGGATAGCATTTGATAATGCTGTTGCAATTTGTTCTGTATCATAATTGACCTTAGAAACTAGTTCACCTGTAGTGCAGTGGTCAAAGAACGCTATTGGCACAAATAGTAACTGTGTTAATAGTAAAGCGCGATGATCTTTTACAGTATTTCTGCCAACATATCCCATACAATATTTGCTTAGAAAATCTCCTATCCCACGTATTAAAAATACAGCTAGAATATACCATGGTGCTTGCCGTAAAAATTCTGGATTTTTGGCGATTACGCCTTTATCAAATAAAGGGGGTGCAACAAATTTATAAATAGCAGCTTCTGAAGCACTGGTAATTAGAATTCCCACTACAGCAATCATCATTGCTAATTTATAGTTTGCAATACTGCGAAATAAACGCATATAGGTTTGAGATGGTGAATATTCATTTTTTTTCTGGATCATTAAATTTAAGTATATCCTACTAATATCTACTACACTACATTCTATATCAAATGATAGTAAGTTTCTTTCTTTGGTCACCTAATATACAAGTAATATATCGTGTTATAAATATTTTGTTTCTTATGTGTTCGATATCATATCTTGACAATAAACTACACGTTGTAGTTTATTGTCAAGATAAACAGGTTCTTAGTGACTGTGATAAGATTGACTAGGATACGGGGAAATTTACATAGACACGTCTTCGCACTCAATATAATACAAATGTATACCCAATGCATGGTATGACCTTGTGCCTCTAATAATCAGATACTGATGTTATCATTGTGTATGCTGCAATGATTTTTTAACATAAACACTACTATTATACATATCAAGCATGATGAATTATCGTTCATATATGATGCAGTTTTTATTTTAAACAATGGCAATCAAGTTGTGAACCTATATTTAGTATCATATACATATAACAGAAAAGTACATTATAAATTTAAAAGTGTGATATAGAGTTTCTCAGTTGTTAGAGTATATAAAACTTTGTACAAAATGTCCCTAATTTTTGCATGTGATATTTAAAATCATAAGGTTGCAATGTAGTATGAATGATTTCAATAGTTTTGTCGCATATTCAAACGAGTATCTGAATATCTCCTCATTGCTATATTAATTTAGGTGTATTGATTTGATGCTCTTTAATTAGGATTTGTAGTCGAGTAAAAATTATTGAGTTATTAGAATCAGAAAACAATAATCTCAATGAATATATAGATAATATCATGTTGAAATAATCGGATTATATCATGGAATATGTAAAAGTATGCTTATTAACAGGCGTACCTTGTAAAGGTTTTATTTGGTTATAAACCGTGGTATTCATACGTATTCAGCGAATGCGTTATCTATGTATCAAAAAAGTGATGATTCGCAATTTATTTATTATTTGCAGAACAATGCTACGGATATTGTTGGCGCATTATTTATGATGGTATGTTACATATCAGAGTTTAACAAAATATTTTGTACAATATACATTGTAGTTTGTTCTTATCTCATCTCATCTAGGGGAACATAGTCTACTAACTGAATTTTATTAGAGCAAAATATAATATGAGAAGATAATAATGGTACTTTTTGATGTATTTGGTAGCTGAAATCTGTTTATACAAAAAATAGAGGCGAATGAATATTGACTGACAGGTGGAAATAACATGATAATTATGTGTATACTAAAACAGTAAAAATCAAGAATATTGTATAATTTGAACAATCTGAGCGTTATAGTTCACGTGTAAAACGTGACTTATATTTTATAATAACCTCATGAATACTTTGCACCCATATTTAAAACTAAAAACCAGCATTAATACACCTGATATTTTATTGACTACGTAGATAGCTGTTTGTTTTAGAAAATGTCTTCCAAATTCTAACAGTAGACTTAATCCAGCACCCCATAACAATACTCCTAGTATGATAAAAGAATTCTCAATTAAACCAAAAATATTGATTTTTGTGTTTTCATTTAAGCTTGCTGTAAAAATGCTAGGCCAAAATACTAGCGCGATAGGATTGACAATGGCAAGATATATTCCCCAAATGAGGCCATTTTTTACTTGACTGTTCTTAGAAAAGTCAATCATAACAGTTTGAGTTGAGAGTGTAGATATGCCCATATAAAATAATAAACAAGCACCAAACAAACCCAATGTATTGATAATTAATGGATAACTCATAATTTGAGCCAACCCAAAATAAGTTGCTAGCAAAGAAAAAGCATTACCAATTGCACCGCCTAATCGTACACTGAAGGCTGACCAGAAACCGTTTTTCAGTCCCCTTCTTATCATCTCTACAGAAACAGGACCAATTGGAGCTGCTAAAGTGATCCCAAGCAATAATTTTTCAGAAATAAGCATTAATTTTGTTATTGCCATTATTATTCGTTCCTATATATTCTTTTGAATAACGTAAACTTCATTCAGTATATTTATTACAAAATAAAGTAGGATAATATATATGACAATATATCGCATTTATGCAAGAAATTCACGTAGCAAAAATTCTACAGCAAAATGTTGTAGAGGAGTATGACATTAAATATCATTTACAACGTCCTTGGTGCTGTAAATAAGTATTATTAAGGCATTCGAATTGATTTATAGACGACTGGTCTAGTGGTAAGGAAGATGAGAGTATGATTTTGCGAGAACCTGAGATGCCTGGATTTCTTGAATGATGTGATACTTGTAACTTTAATATTAATTTTCACACACATGTGCACGTTTGTTTTTAACAAGTGGCAGTTTAATTGTGCTTCTATATTTTGTATAAAACATGTCCGACTATCCATCGTGTAACAATTTAGTTATTTTGTATCAAAGAATCTATCAAATTTAATATGAAGTTTAATGTTAAAAATTTATAGCATATTAATATTTAAGACTTAAATGGTACAGCGCATATAAGCATTGTTTCAAGCTACATACTTTTACATAATTGTAATTGGTTTTTTATTAAAAAGTTGCTGAAAATGATGTTGTTCTTTTATAAAAAAAGTGAATTCTTATCTTTAGTAAAGATGAAAAATCTTATAAATGTGTGTGCTTTATTTAACTTTTGAAATAAAATTGAAG
>PVBE010858885.1_pt1 | contig 17898 bp, 19 predicted proteins | sample 1631181 | NCBI WGS metagenome assembly PVBE01 (sample SAMN08397723, study PRJNA350692) | Marine metagenome, whole genome shotgun sequencing project. | isolation source: water | place: Pacific Ocean | collected 2012-04
GCCATCCACCTCTCTTTGTCATAATGCTCGTTTTTGGAAGAGTTTTCCTCTATCACCCTTTTAAGCACATCAGGACTTAGAGCTTCTGCAGAGAAGATGTTGATGTCAGAACCGCCTGGATTTCCTTTTCTGTTGTTCTCGAATGAATCACCAAGTGCCCTCAAAACAGGGATAGCTTGTGTTATTGGCAATTCTACTAGTGTGCCGACAATGTCTGCTGCACCGCCGCTGCGAAGGATAGTTGCTGCCCATCGATGATGACCATCCAAAATATGGTTATCTTCAGTTATAACAGCTTTGATGTCGCCTCCTGAAGACAATTTCGGAATCATTGACATTCCGAATGCTTTTGAAAGATACACGGCACTTTGAGATGGCATCAACTGGCTGGCTGGCACACTGCCTGGGCCTGCGGCGACGATGTCGTCATCAGTTTTCGCGTCGACTCGCTTATTAGTAGGAGAGTCGTCTAAGCCGCCTTGTTGAAATGCAGCGTGTGCGTTTGAAGGGAGAGGGTTTGGGAACTTGCTTGGATCAAACCCATCAATTGCTTTCTCTTCAATTTTCTGAAAACTTCTCCAGTTTTCCATTATCAACTTAATACTCATCTCTTCACCCCCTATTTCAGAATGTCGTTCAGCATTCTGTTGATTCTGTCTGCTTTTGTGAATACATTTGGAACCTTCTTTGCTTCTGTCATCATGAATGCGCCTGCTGTAGAAGGGTCCGACACCATATCAAAACAAATCAACTGGAAATCATCTTCGACAATTGTTGTTCCGTTTTGTTCTCTTATCGATCCCATTCCGCGAGAAGATATTCCCATTTTCACCCCTGATTCCACAAGATTTCTCAAGATATTTCCGGATGGAGTGTTCAGAACTTCCAACTTTCCCATCACCTTTTTGTCTTCCATCCATATCCCACAAACGAGATGGGACGCATTCCTCAAGTTGATGACAGAGTCCTCTGGATGATCAAGCTCTCCTAGTGCCCTCCTTTCTTTCACAAGCTTGGCATAGGTGTTAATCTCCCTTTCCAATATCGTGTGCGGGTAAATCCTGCCATTGGCATTTTTTGTCTCGGACATTTGCATCAAGCCAGACAAAAACAAAGCACCGTCGTCTCGGACTCGGCGCTTTTCGTCTTCAGTTAGAAGGTCTTGGCATATGCCGCCTTCACAAAGTTCAAAATATTCTCTTATCAACTTCATAATTTAAATCCCAAAAAGCGGGGGCTACCCGCTTCATCTATTTGCCTCTGCAGCAATGCCTCACAGGCTGTAACATCCATCTAGCAAGCACTTTCATTCTCCTTCAAAATGTGATTCGAATTCCGTCATCGTCGACAAGCATCGAAAGCACGTAACATGTTCCAGAACTCAAACAACCCAATAAAATACCGGTAATGGGTGATAATTCAAAACTAAATAGTTCGGTGTAGCCGTTTATGCCCCAAAGAAATACACCAACCCAAAATCCCAAACACATAGGGCAGGACAAAAGCTGGCCAAAGAATCCACTGGCTGGACGTATCGAGTCCAACACCTTTCCATATATTAATATCTGAGTTAATCCAAAGGATACCAGGACAAAATAAGTTAAGCTCACTTATCCTCACTTTCTCTTAAGAGCGAATAGTTGTATTGGTAGCCGTATGGACGGACTGATGGTGACATGGAGCCCTTCCGGTTCCTGTGCGGAACATCGCCCAAGTCTGTCGTGAACTCGGCATCGGGCTGTATCAAATGATCCTTTGTGCGATCGCCTATCTTGGCGGCTGCAGTGAAATATGGACGCTCTTCAAGAAGATATCGGTACACAGAGTATAGGACAGCTTGCACGGAGTCGATGCCCTTTACCGCTGATTCCGGTATTTTCGCTTCCATGGATCCATAGATGTTGCCGCCTTGGACGGACTCGAGAGTTATCACTCCACTTTTTGACAAAAATCGGAACAGTCTGTCTTGTGCACCATACACCTTATCATCATGCGATTCCTTTGCCAGTGCAAGACATTTCGATGCCGCTGGCATCACCACAATGTCGATGTCTTGATGATCCAATATCATGATGTTTCCATCAAGGGTTCTCCGAGCATCCAATTCAATAACAATTGGCTTTTCGTGGGGTTTGCCAGCTATATCAGGCTGTATGGTGATTTTGATTGTCATTATTCAGATATCTCTCTGGCTAAATCTTGTATCTTGAGAGTCCTCTTTATCATGTCTTCATTCATTTCCTCATTCTTGAAATTTTCAAGAACTTCATGCACCCTTTCTGTCTTCTTCTGCATATCCTCGTCTGTTCGAATGTGCTCACTGTTCTTGGCAAATGAAACAACACTCTTCAACCTGCCGATTTCTTCATTCATGAACACCTTCAAATCAACACCGTTATCTGAAAAGGATGCAATGTATTTGCTCAAAAGCTCCTTTTGTTCTTCGAGTAGCGAACCCGAGTATTGCACATTGAATTTCTCGACGAATGTCTTGTACACGATATTATCAATGTGCTCCACGTCTTCTGCGGTACTCTGAGATGGGCTGGAGGACATCACTTCTGCCATCTTTTGTTCTAGAAGGACTCTGTCCTTTGGCTCTATCTCCGTGCTGAATATTGAATAGGCACTAGCGATACTTCGATAGTTTGGAACAAAATTGTTGTAGATGTTCGCTGATAGGCTCGTGTTTATCTTCTTGATTAGAGCACTCTGCTCTTTGAACAGTTTCTTGGAATCAATAGACTTATGAGAAATTCGTGATTCAATGATCACCTTTTCTGCGATATCTTTGTCAAGATTCCTTGAATCATAAATCGCTCGATATAGCGAAAGCTCCTTGGCAAGCATTGTATCGCTTGAGAAGTGCTCTTTGATTATCGAAACTATCTTGGTTTTCTTGCTCTTGTTTTCCCTGATAACTGCCTTTGTCAGCTCCCTCACAAGTGCTTCATAGACAAACGCGGTATTTCTTTTCTTGTTGTGCTTAAGTCTCATCTTTTTCGTTCCTCAATTTTAATTCCAATATCAGTTTTTTAATATCTTTATTCACCTCGAAGAGTTTGCGTTCCTCTTCTCTATAATTAGAGTCGTCAATCTCGTAAATCCCCTTTCCTAGCCCAAACAAGTCTGATGCGCCTGGATGGATGTTTCTGAAAGTGTTTTTGGAAGTTTCATGGTTATATGAGCCCTTCATCTGCTTTGCTCTTCCTGCCGAGCTTCTCTTGTCTGTTTTGGTGGGATGATAAACCTTCCCTTTTGCTCCCGGTGTTAGCCTGGGGCCCCTGTCGCGCCTCTTTCCTGGGGCTGCCAGCAAATCGCCCTCTTCAGTTTCGGCTGTCTCACCACCAAGCTCATCTCCGCCTCCAAGCTCTGCTTCAAGCCCGACTGTGCCTGTGCCACCCTCTTCGCCTCCAAGATCGAAGTCTTCGTCGCCGCCCATCTCACCAGTCATGCCTGCGCCTCCTGCAGCTGCTTGTTCCGCTTCTCCGACAACCTCAAGAGCAGCTTCAAACTTCCTGTCATAATACATTTCTCTCTGGTTTCTCATGAATTCTTCATCAGTCAAACCAAACATCTTCTTTGCCAGCCACCTCTTGCTAAAGAACCCGTCTGTCGCAGAACTTGCCGTTTCAAACTTTGTCTTCCACTGCTCAAGCTCTTGCAGCTCCGCAAGCTTCGAAGGATTATTGAGAGAGAGCCGGAATGAAACCAAGTCATCCTCTCGGAATCCAAGAATATAAAGGTGAACGATGCCTATCTTCTCTATCTCTGTAATGAGTGATCGCTGCAATCTTTGAATTGTTCTTGCGAATCGAATATCCTTTTGTGCCAAAGTTGTCTTGTCTTCCTCTCCGCCTTCGCCACGAGCAAGATATGACTGTGGAACCTTGAGTGCTGAGAAGAGTTTATCTCTCAGATATTTAACATCGTCGATATCGCCAGTATAGGTGCCGCCAGGAAGAGTTTCCACTCTAGAGGACTGCCCTCCACGAATTGGAATAAAATAATCCTCGTCGATGGACATTGGGTTGTATCTCAAGTCAACCCTGCCGGTGTCCGGATCCACAACTTGGTGTCGCTTCATTTGAGTCATTATCTTCTGCATGAACTGTTCCACATCAGGTGGAGGTATGTTCCCAACATCAATGTAGAACACCCTTCGTTCTGGTGAACGAACGATACGATATGCCATCATGGCATCCTCTAACAGTGTCAGCTGACGCCAAATCCTTCTGGCAGGCTCAAGTACTGCAGTCCCATATGGAGAATATTTATCGTTGCCAAGTATTCTGAAATGTGCAACTTGCCAGTTCTCAAATGTCATCCCTGCTGAATTCCATTGATACTGGACGTAATTTGGATTTGTTTTGTCTTCTCCTTCGAGCCTTTCCATTTCGTTTGTCGGCAACCCGATAACAGATTGGATTCCCCTGTCTTCGTCGATGTCCAGGTACAGGAACATATCCCCGTACTTGCACATCGTTCGACTCCACCCAAACAGATTGAATTCAATATTCAAAATGTTGTAGAACAGCGAATTCAGGATTTGCTTTATTTCTTCGTTTGGACAGTCGATTGACAGGAGCGGCTGCAGCTTACTGCTAGTTGTCATTTCATCCGCGTAGATGTCAAGGGCAGATGCAATCTCTGGTGTGTATTCCATCTGATCGAAGTCCACATACCTCTCCGTCCTTGCCTGCCCTGCCATAACATTGGCTTGCAAATTCGAAAATGGATCATATGCCATCTTCTTGAAGTGCTGTCCGGAGGCAGACTTGAACCTAGAGGAATACTTGTCTAAGTCAATCCTTCTTATTCGTCTACCCGTCTGGGTGCGATAATTGACTAGCGGGCCCGAGAGAAGCCTTGTCAGCCTTCTGAACAATAAGTTTTCTGAATTTCTTGGGTTGTTGTTTCTATCTGCCATTTTATCCTCTGAATAACCACGGATATTCTATCTGTGACTTTTTTTGTTCTTTCATTGTATCAGATAATCCCTGACATTTATAGCCATTCATGCCTTTTATTGTCGTGTTGAGTGTTGTGGAAGCCCTGATCATTGAATCTAGCATAGTCATCTTGTACTCCAACTCCCGCTTGTTAACAACAAGGGCGGTATCCCTCACCCAGCAGCCCACGGCACAAGCCATCACCAAGTCATCGTTGTATGATCTCATCGCTTGTGCCTTGCCGTGATTCCAAACAAAAGTCTTCATTTCGTTCAAAAGCCGCGAGGAATATACGGTAATTAGTTTATTCCTCACGAATTCCTCCATCTTTGCGATAATTAGTGGCCTCGTCTTTGTCGACGTTGTGAAGCCTGCGATTGAATTGTTCATTGTTTCAGCTTCAACCTGATCAACATATTCATGAGTCGACTTGATGGAGTGATAAATATTTGGATATCCAAACTCAAGAAGCTTGTCCAGTACAGCAAACCCAACTGAGTTGTTTTCCACCACAACCAAGCAGTTTCCGTATTCTCGCCCACTGTCAAATAATATTCTGGAAAAGATGTCTGGTGTGACTTTCCCCTGGTATTCTGCTACGATTTCCATAGTCTCAAGCTTGAACACATGAAACACCGAATAGTCTTTCCCGTCCCCCCTCGCCACGTCTGCGGAAAGCAGATATGTGGCATTTTGCTGAAACTCCTCCCATATCCACAGATTCCTGTCAAACCCTGTCTTGTGCTTTGGCTCATGAACGGTTTCCAGTATTCTTCGGATGTCTTCGCCATGGAACACAGTCTCGCCGGACATGTTGAAGCTGCACTCAAGTTCTTGAGCAATATCCCTTCTTGACATGTTCCTGGTTTCTTTCTCGTACCAATCAGCATCTCTATTTGGGTGAACGTCCCATAACAGCTTCGTTGGATAGAAGTCGTTCTTTCCCTCCTCAGATTCTGTGTATGCCTTGTGGAACCAGTTGCCAACACCGTTTGGAGACGATAGCGCAATGCATCGCCCACCAGTGGAAAGTGTCGAATACAGTGCTGTCCACAAGTCGTCCATGCCCTCAACGTGTGCTGCCTCGTCAACAACGAGAAGCGAAAGGGCTTCAGATCTACCTGCGTCGCCGCTAGTGGAGGATGCTCGAATCAGTGAGCCGTTTGTCAGCTCGAACGAGTTCCTGTTGTCAATATTGACGTCTGCGATGCGGAGCCAATCTGGAAGATTCTTGATGGCAAGCTTGACTTTCTTTACCAGATTCGCTGCAACCTGCAACTTTGTCGCGACAACCAAGATGTTCTTTTCACGATGAAATAGCATCAACCAGACAATATACGATGCCGTTACTGTTGAGATGCCAAGCTGTCGAGCTTTGAGGATGACATTGAATCTGTGATCTTGATAACTCTTGAGGAGATCTTTCTGATAGCCATATAGCTTGAACGGTATCAAGCCTTCTTGGGGATGGGTTATTTTAGAATAGGAATCGATGAAATAAGCAGGATTCTTGCCACACTTGACAACCTCCTTCATCATTTCTTTTTTGGTTAGACGATATGCCATTAATCACTTTCGAATACCAGATTTGATGTTTGTGGCATCAAAATGATCGAAGGTGTCCTTCTTCCTGGTGTCGTTTTGAGCTTTCTTTCCCTTGCCAAAATCGAGCCACTTCTTGATGCTAGAATCCAACTTCTCTTCGCTGGGCTCTCCAATCGCTTCCGCGTCCATGCCCCCTATCACATAGTGTGACTTCGCAACAACGGTTGAACGAACTCGAGAGAGGTTCTGAACGAGGATTTCCGGTTCCCCTTCCTTCTTGAGAGAAAGGGCACTGCCTGTAACCTTCTTGAATTCCTTCTTGAGGAACGAGGCTACGTCTTCAATCATCTGTTCGATGTCTGGCTCAAAGTCCTTGTCATGGACATCCTTGATGTTGATCTCGGCATGATACCCGACACACAACTTGTTTCCATATACCTTAGCGGTAAACCCGTCCATAACACGTGAATCGTTGATTGGATGCCCTTCCTCGCGTTTGAGTCCCACCTTGATGGGCTCCCCATCAGCATCAACCGCTCCATCATGAACGTTGGACATAACCTGTGATATGCCATTAATAATTTCCAAAGTGCTAGCCATTTTTACTCCGCTCCCTTATTATCATCGGTGTTCTTTTTGCTTTTCCTTGCTCGCATTGCTCTGCCGCCAACCGCTTGGCCAAGCTGAGTCGTGAAGGTGTCTTCTCCGCTTCCTATTAGTGCGTTGTATATCAAGTCTAAATCCAAATCTAGATCTGCCATACCGGATGATATCTCGTCCTTTATTGATAACAGGATGCTTTTGAATTCCCGAGCATCGCTGCTTGCCAAGAAAGAAGCTGCCTCCTCTCTTATAATTTTCTTTAAATCTTTCTCGAGAATCACCATATTCAGAACACCTCACCATAAATAGTATTCGAAACACATTTAAGCTAATCTATTTCAGGACGCCAGCCTGTCGACCACCTGTCCTCTCTACCCTCAACATGTTGGATGTAGCACTCAAAGCAGCACTGATATCTATTCATGTACAAGTCATCTTTCGGATTAAAGGAATATAGCGAGCACACAGGACATTCCCTGTTTGACTCCCGTCTCAGTATCGTCTTTGATATCAGAATGCCATTGACTTCCTCTTTTTCAGACTTCTTCTTTCTGTCGTCAATCGCCTTGTAGAACAGTTTCATCTGTTCAAGATATTCCTTCTCTTTTTCCTGAGTCCAATGTTTCTTTGGGTTTTCGACGGCTTCTTTGCCATATTTTTCAGCTATAGCCTTTTCGTATTTCGCTATTTTGTTGAAGTCAGATGACATCGCTATTCACCTCGATGAGCTGGCAGTGAGCCAATATATCAACACAGTCGTTATAACACCTGCAGTGAAGCCACCGGCAACAAACCACATGCTTTTATTCGCAGGCTTGTCAAGTGCTATAGCAGCCAAACGTTCATTTTCAATCTGCATCGTTTTCAAAACCTTTTCGTGGGTGTCACCCAAAGAAATGACACGTGCCTTCAGGAGTTCAATTTTTAGTGTGTATTTTGCCTTCTCTTTCAAGACGGTGAATTCAGATTCCAACTCACACGATGCCTTAGCGCGAGTGGCAGAAGTGATCAATACTGCGTTAGCTGCAGCATTATAACACCATGCACCCGGATCCAAATTAACAGTCGCACCCTTCTCAACATACGAGAAGCTAGCGGGGGGCATCTCAACACCCGACACTGTTGGCTGAGCGTGTGCGACAGTTGTCAACACCAAGAGACAAGTTAGTGCCTTATTCAACATATGTAAATCCAAACTCACTTTCGATCCTTTTGCGAACCTCTTCTGGGTTGCTTTTAGAACTTACCACGACTTCTCGAACAGTCCTGATATGCTTTTCTTCCAGAACCTTTTCCTTCTTTTTGAAGTCCCTCTCAAGCTGTGTGAGTGTCGCGTTGAATTCTTTGAGCAACTTGTCCCTCTTCAGTATCTCCTGATTGTGGCTATCCTTGATAATGGAAATCTGCTCCTCGTACGACTCTTTCCTTGCTTCAATGACTTTCAAGGCAGCGTTATAATCCCTTCGAGCAAAAACCCAAACAACCACAGACCATGCAATAAGGACAGGCACCTGCCAATGAGCAACGAGACATGCCCAAGCCTTCTTCAGTTTAAATAGAACTGTCATTAGAGCGTCCATGTTTCCATTGTGTCGCCACATCTACCAGAGCCTGTGTTCCGATGTAAGCCAGTGTAACTGCCACCCAGTTATCACTCGTTAATACGCCGAAGAACAGTGCTGCCGTCGCAGTAACCCAGGCTAGGAATTTCCGCGAAATGAACTTCTCAACATGTTTGTCGGCAAATGCCTTTATTGTCTCAACCATTGTATTGTCTCCTTGTTTCTCTATTATACATCAACATGAGCGAAACCTTCACTCTTTTCTATTATAATTTGTGAATCGACGCAATCTTTGAGGACATCCAAATGAGATATCAGAACAACTGTTTTAAAATAGTTCTTCACCATATCCAGGATTCGAACGAACCCCTCCATGTTTTCCTCGTCGAGAGCGGTACCTGGCTCATCCAAGATAAAGATATCAGGCTTTGGCAAGCTGGACACCGTTAGCAAGGCGAGCCGTATTGCCATAGCAGCTATCGTCTTCTCGGCACCAGAGCCAAGCTCCATTGGGCGAGGCAAATGCTTCGGATGCTTGATGAAGATGTCGAGCTTCTTTTCCTCATTCTCGATAAACACCTCGAACTCAACAACATCAGTCAAAATCTTTGCTATCTCTGTGTTTATGAGCGGAAGCTTTCTTTTGATGATGTCATATGATATTCCATTTGAGTGATAGCAAGTCTGCAATAAATCATATGCAGAATATTCTTCTCTCACCTTGGCGAGTTCCTGTTTGTTTTCGGTGAGGGACTTCAGCTTCTCTTCAAGAGAGCCATGCTGTCGATGAAGAAGTGCCGTATCTTCCAAACAATTTTCAAGCTCTTCCTTTCTTTCGCTCTTGAAGCTCAGCAGTCTGTTCCTGTGATCTATCAAGCCTTCCAAATTTTCGATAGCCTCCCTGTTCTCTTCATATTCAAGGGCTGTTATCTTCATATCCTTGAGGGATATCTCAAGACGAAGATGGTTTGTGCTGTTCTTTTCGAACCTAATCTGGTTAGAGCTGATATCATTTGCCAAGGCATTCTTCTCTTCGAGAACCTGATTATATTTATTCAGATACTCCGTAACCTGCTCTGGATGAGATTCTTTTATCTTCGATACCAAACTCTCCCTTCTTTCGTCGTATATGCTAATATCCCTTTCCGTTATCTCCACCAACTTTTCAGCAGCATATGCATCCTTTATGAACTTGCAGTGAGAATATTCAGAACCACAGGGAACTTCCGACAATAGAGACACCTTCTTCTTATTTGTTCGAAGGCGTGTCTTCCCTTCCTTCAACACCGAAAGGACACTTTCAAGCTCTTCTGTTTTTTCTTTGATCTTTTCATCCTTGAGGAGGTATTCCTGTATATCATAACCATCCAAAAATGTCTCTGCCTTCTCATATAGTATCTGGCTGGCCAACAAGGAATTCTCAATTTTCTTGTTCATGCCGCCCAGAGTAGCCATCTCTGATTCTGTCTCTGCTATGCTGCTCCTCAAAGCACGTATGTCTATTACTTCAGCGGGCACAGATTCGATATCGTTCTGAATGGAGTCCATCTCTTGAGATGCTTGAAGTATTTCTTCTCTGTGCTTCTCACAAATTTCTTTATTTTGCTCTGTCAAGATGATGCTCTTCTGCAGCTCTATCTCAACATCCAGCATCTCCTTGTCATAGTCCCTCCCTTCGAGCCTGTTCAGGACAACTCTTGACTCCTGAGAGTCTTCCTTGGCTAGCCTGTATTTGATTTCGAACACTTCTAAATCCAAGAATTTTGCTAAAATCTCTTTCCTCTTAGTCGAACCCTCGTTAACAAAAGACAGAGAACCCATCTGACTTGCCATAGAAGTTAACAGGAAGTCTTCGAGTGTCCCGAACACCTTTCGAATGTTCTTGTCAGTATCGTTCCTAGTCGCTCCCGTGAGAGTTGTAACATCCCCGAACATATCTGTGCTATAGAACTCAACATCCGTCTTCGCCTCCTGAGTCTCTTTCCCTTTAAGCCTTTTGGTGTATTTTTCAGAACTCCTTTCTATGGTGTATTCCTTGTCGCCCACTCCAATAGTGACAACGCCCTTTGCCCAGTCTCTGTTCTGATTAATTAAGTCCAGATTCTTTCTAACATTTTTTGATGTTGAGTTGTAAATGGTGTACAACATCTGATCCACCAAGGAAGACTTTCCTGAATAATTCTTTCCGAATATCCCAACCAAGCCGTGCAGATTTGCAAAGTTGATTTTGTTGTTTTCGCCGTAATTGAACAAGTTGTTCCACTCGGCATTCTTGATGCTCCAATTGATATTTCGAGAGACTTCCTCGTTTTCAATAATGGATGCGTTATATCTTCGATTCAAATCCAACACACGTTGCAGTACATCTTCTTCAACTTGGTGATCCTTCAGGTATTCCTTCATGAGAGTTTCCTGTACGGTGATATCTCGCAAGTTCTCCTTGTTGAGGCTCTTCGTGACTTCCTCCATGGAGGCAGATGAGACAGCCCCCCGGTTGAGGAATGTGACACTTTCCGGTTTGAACCTGTGTTTCGCAACGTCTATCGCCTTGCGCAGAGCTTCTAATGGCAAGTTATTCTCTGAAACCAGTCTCAGCCTAGAGCCATGCTTTATCGAGGTGTGCTTCGGTATTCTTCCCTTTGGTGTCAGAGCTATCGTCACAAATGGCTTCGGATTCTCAAGCTCAATATGCCGACAAGTGAAGTTTTCTTTGTCCTCTATCTCCCACAACAAATACCCTTTGTCATTTGTCTCTCCATGGTTTTGTTGTATCAAGGATCCAGGATAACAGACTCTACCGCCAGCATCAAGCTTCTGGTATGTCTTGTGGATGTCCCCGAGCATCACATAATCGAAGCCCTTGAACTTCGAAACGTTGATGTCTCCGTGTTCCATCACCCAACCAGTATCAGTCTTGACACCAGCCACAGAACCATGAAACAAGGCGATGTTGACAGCTTCCGGGTTGGTTGGCTGAATCCACTTGTCCTCATCCAGTATTGACAACACATTCAGGACGATGCCTGGAGCGACTTCAACCTCTGCAGAATATTTATGCAAATGAAGGTTCGGATGCTTCAAGCATGCAACGATTGGAGAGATGGAATCCATCTTAGCTGGGTTCCTCAAATTCAAATCATGGTTGCCCAAGATTATGTGATGAGGTGCGATATCTGCTAATTCCTCAAACATCCTTCGTGTCATGTCGACAAAGGACGGAGATATCTGCAGCTTAGTGTGGCAGGTGTCGCCAGTGTTGATTATGATGTCGGGCTTGATCTCTCGCAGAGATTCGTAAAGGCTTTTAAACACCTCTTCATAAACATCATGGTACCGATAGTTCCTGATGTGGACATCGCTTATGTGAGCGATTTTAAATGTCATTCTTCCTCCAGTTTATCTACCTTTTGATTATACCTGGTTTTTAATGACTTGTCAAGTGTTTTTTTCGGCTGCGAGTGTTTCGTACAACGCAATGACGGTGGCGGCATCGTTGGTGGTGAGTTCCGCAAGGGCGGCGAGAGCAGCTTTTTGTGATTCAGTGATTGGGTGATTCATATCAGCAGTCCTGATCAGCTCCTCTTTGATTATCGTCTTCAGTTTTTCTTTCGTAATTTGCATATTAAATACCTCATAAGCTCAAAGTATGGTACAATAAATAGTCTCCTTCCAAAACAAAGTCAGCTTTCTCTTTCCTTTGTTCAAATTCTTCCTTTGACATTTCGCCAACATCCGAAAAAGGGTGAATGTTTATCCTGTACACGTTTATATCATATTCTAACAGACTTCTGATTAGCTTTAAAGCCTTTTTTTCAGCATCTGAGTCCAATGCCACATAAACCGAAACGTCACTGGACACTATCTTTTGAAAGAGTTTGGATCTCTCGTTCAAAGATGATCCGAGCAATGGCACCGCATTCCCTGCTCGTATCGCATCGAAGACACCCTCTGTCAAGACGATGTCTTTGTCCCAATCAATGTAAAGCTCGTTAAACACAATGTCCTTTGATGCCGTTGGGTTCTTGTACCGATACCAATCCTCTGTGAAACTCCTTGCCACGAAATAGTTGACATAGCCCTCAGAGTCAAACGACGGAACAATAACCCTGTTGGCATAGCTGCCTGACAAGCAGTATCCTATTTTCCACTGCAGAATCTCTTCATCAGTTATTCCCCTGCTTGCAAGATATTTTCTTGCTTGCCTCGCAGAAGATGGCAACCTTTTTGATGTCAAAGTGCGGAATTCATCCGGAAGAGAAATTCGCTGCTCCTGGCTTTCTTCCTCCACTGGTGCAAAAAGATTGTCGAATTCGTTTATTTCGATGCGTCCGGAAAGCTCGAGCCAGGCATCCCGCTGATCATATGAGCCGTATCTCTTAACCAGCCTGAATATATCAACCCCTGAATACTCACACACCCAACACTTGAAAACATTCTTGTCGTAATTGACAGACAGCTTGTTCTTGTGATGGTTGCATTTCGGACACTGAAATAGCTTCTCTCCGTTGACAGAATAACTGTTGCCAAGGATATCCGTAATTATATCATGCTTCGTTCTAGACATATTCCCAAACCCGCTTTCGCAATAACCCAACTATCCGCAATGTCTTTATATTGCGGTTTTGGATTTCCTTTGTGAGTATATTCTACCACTGCGGTGGGGTTCTTGTCAAGATAAAAATTCAATATTTGTCGTTTTGTGTCTTTTGTTCTGTCGAGCTTGATTCCAACTCGCTTTCTTGCTGATGATGCTGCCAACATTTCTGGCTCTTTCCTGAACACCTCGAAGCAAGTCCAAGAAACGATTCCGTTAAAGCGAGAGAGCATTGACAATACCTGGGCTGATGAGAAGCCAGATCTGAATGATTGAAGTGATTGTTCAATGAACACTTCTTTTATCATGAAACTAGATTCGATGTCATAAATCCTGTCTTTGATGAACTGTGCTTTGTGATATAGTGACGGGAACTTTTTCTTATTTCTTGTATCCCATGCTTTATTATACAGGATGTTTCCTGACATGTCAAGCACTGTTGCGCCCGTTATGCTTGTTGAGATGTCAAGCCCTAGGACTGCTGAATTTAAGTGTTTCAAGGTATCTCCTCATTATCTGTGTCTTTTCTCTATCGCTATGATACCACACCCAAGCAAAAGTTTTCTTTATTTTCTTTATTTTCTCGTTCATTCCTGATATTGATTCTTTCAAAAGCAGCACACCCTCCTCTGTTGGCTCTGGGATTTCCATTTCAAGTTTTTCCGCAACCTCAATCAAATCAAAATATTCAGAGTTTTCAGATGCTTCCTGTGCCTGCTTGAACAATTCCCTCTTTTTTTCTTGCTCTGACTCTTCTTCGTCCAAAATAGCATCAGGGTGACTTGCTTTGGCAACTTCCTTGAATAGCTTCTTGACTTGCCTGCTCTGTTTTTCCGTCTTCGAGATTGGCTTTATTTTCACCTTCTTCTTGCTGGCAGAGAAGTTAGCTGCAGCCTTCTTCTTGATTTCCTCTTTTCGTGCCAAAGCGGAATGAAGAAAGTCCCGTTCACCTTCTTGCAGATTTCTCACTGTGTTGTTGAAGGACACAGAAAATGCTGCTTGAGCGTCTTTCTCCGTCTCTTCCGTGAATTCCAATTCTTTCTTGAGATATCGAAGCCTCAGAAGCATCAGCTCATGTCTCTTGGCAAGTTTCACTGCCTAGAAATCCAACTTAAGTTTAAACGTGTAATTCCTGTCTTCCGTCTTTTTGACAGGGTTCGCTAGACTAGCTATGGCTATCAAGTTTTCGTTTTCATCGTATATACCTATCTTCGAGATATATGTCTGCTTCGCAAAAGAAGCTGAATAATTGTCGTATTTAGATTTGACTATATTCTTGATAGTCCCTCGCGACTCTTGGAATGTGCGATCGCTGTAAAACACTGGCGTGCCTGATCCCGACTGCATGAATGTCGGATTATTCGAATAGTTGTATTCCCCTCGAGAGGCATGGGCGAACATCGTCATTGTTGGGATGGACGTGGTGCCTTCAAACGTCATTTCGTAGCTAGAGGATACCGATGATACAGGAGTGCCAGAGCCAACATATGGCATGCCGGTGCCGAAGTTAAGCCACTTTGGGGTAACAGCGGGAGCAACAGTGTATATTTCAGTATGCTCCGAATCTATATCCCAAGAACCAGTCAGAGCAACAATCCCCTCGTGATACAGTACCACCCCCGCAACATCACCAGTCGTGGAGCCGCTAACCTGTATCAGTTCACCATTTGCATTTTTGTCTGATAGTTGTGCTGCGAGCGTGCCAGACACGTAATAGGACAAATTCACAGAGCCCCTCTTGATAGAAGAGCCGTAAAAAATAGATGGAACACAAATCAGGTTAACCTCTTGATACCCCTTGTCGAAATCAAGACTAGAGGAATATGCGTAATGGCTAGACAGGTGCCGATAGCTTTCGAAAGTCGGCCTAAGTGCCATGATGTATTTCTTGTTTGTGTGAGCAGAAACATGAGCAGTGGGATCTGGATCCAGTACTGGAAGATGCTCTGTTCCGGATGGCACCAGAATACGATTAATGCTAGCAGTTAGAGGATATGTTCCAACAATTTTATCTCCGTACTCGTATTGGGTAACATCGTCGAATACACTTGTTGATATTGTCTTGAATGCTGAACGGGCACCGTCCTTTGTCACGAATGGATATATCTTGTTCCCAGAATCCCTGTCAATGTTAAGCTCGTGGAGGCTTATCTCTCCCTGAGATGCAAATTTGACAGCATTGCCCAGCTCACCTGTCGCTTCGGTGTCATTGTTGATATACACTGAGCCATTGAATACGCGCACAGTGTATTGAGGATGGGCCTTGATAATGTTGAATATCAAGTCTTCGGGCTTGAATTTTTTGAATGACATATCCTATTCCTTTTCTCTAATAATTAGAGAACTTCTGGAATAAAATCTGGATTTAATAATCCAGTCTAACTCTGAGAGTTAGTTCGTTTGTTGGATCCTTCCGAAGTGGTTCCGAAAGCTTAGCTACCGCCAACAGCTCGTTGTCGGCAGAATACAGCCCAACCGTGGTGACATATGAGCGAGGGGCATCGTTAGCTTGATTCTTGACTCGAATTTGACTTCCTGTCAGATATGTCACGTTTGCGCTATAGTTGAATTCGTTATGTCCTGCTCGGCAGAAGTAAACGGTTGAATTAAGCTCAGTGGTGTTATTGAAGGAGATGTTGTAAATCCGGTTTCTGATGGCATCGGCCACCGTGTTGATGTTAGAGCCAGTGACAATATCAAAACCCCTATAGGAAGAGTCACTGAGCATCGCCTGAGCATCGGTATTCTCATCATGTAGCACCCCTCCGCGATCAGCGTCATTCCACACCGAACCGGAAATTACGGCGACACCGGCTTGATAGAATACCAGTCCAGCTGCAGGGTGTGTCGTGCTCGTACCGACAGTTTCGCCAGTAAGGTTTGGATCCGCTTCCCCATCGTGGAACGTTGTCTGGGCATACAATACCCCGTACTCACCAACTGGAGAATTCACGAAAAATCCGTTAGAACCACTAGCATCTGTCAGTTTTATTCTTCTAGTGAAGTTTGCATTTGCTGCCTGAGAATAATCGCTATTGACACCAAGCTCCAGGTTGAAAGATCCCTTCTTTATTTCGTCCTTCACAAGGAGCCTTGAAAAATTTAGGAACATCGCTTCGTTTATCTTGGTGCCGCCCACCAAGTTGCCGTCTTCATCAAAGTTGCGAACAGAACCACTAATATCATGGCCCATCATAAGTTGAGCCATCTGCGAATACATGTTATGCTTTTTGTTGTGCTGAGATGTGACAACTGCATTTCCTGAATAGGCTGAGCCAGAACCAAAACCAACCGCGATATCGAATATGTGATTTGACGAAGAACTCAAGTACGGATAGTCGTACACACTCTGGAACATTCCATGTGTATATGTCTTGATATGTGGTTCGCTTCCAAGAGCAACCGTGTTACCCCCGTAGGTTCCCGATATGAGGGATCCTGTAATCGGGATGGCTTCATGAAGAAGTGTCCTCGTTGAAGTGATGTCGTTATTCAAAAATGTCTTAAAAACAGATGCCATGATTATCTCCTATTAAACCTTTCTCGCAAACCGCACCGGTATGTCGATAGTGTATCCAGTTGTCACACCAGTGACTCTCACGTTTGTATCGGCGTAGTAACAGGTTGCATTTGCAGTTCCTGGTACCACCACCGTAGATGCGCCACCAAGTTTGGTGAGCAGTGCTGAGCTTTGCCTTATCTGCGGCGATGCCTTTATCTTAAATGTTAGCCTGCTACCTGTGGGGCCAGTGAACGGGTGTTGGTCTTCGCGATATGCATTGATTTCGCGATTGTCCGGGGCGACAGCGGGAAAATTAATTGAAGATACCACACTGTCAACATTCAAGCCGAAATAATAAGTCGCGATGTTGTCATCGTCGACAAAAGAAAACGGCATTACAGTATTGTTGACATCAGCGATTCTGCCCAGTCGATGATCTATCTGAACAATATATTGTGTTTCAATCAAGTCGGAGTCCATGGCTTCTGTTACCGGAGGATCTCCTGCAGTGTCCTGTCCCTGATCTACGATGATTCTGGACCCTCGCGCTGCAGAGTTTCCAACACCAAAAATAATCCCTGTTTGCTCATCCACTAATGTGGTTTCTGTGTCGGTGCTTGAAGCAACAACGAATATTCCAGCATTTGCCGCATCGGTTGCCAAATTGCTCTTTAAGTTACTAGCTCCGCCCAGAACCTCGTTAACCTTCAGTATCGGCATGTGCAAGATATTTGTCCGAGCTATCGTCAATAACCTCGACTTCATTGTTGCTGTGTTGTTTGTCAGTGCTTCCATTATTGGTGTCTGCATGACATCCAAGTCATAAAATGCGGATCCACTTGGGTGGCTAGAGTTATATAGTGCGTAGTTTATCTCTTCATCGCCGAGAGCGAACTTGACAATCTTGAAATTTCCCCTTGCCATTCGCTGCCTGCCTGCGTCAGTCAGTACCGCGTCCAAGATGATGTCGCCGGAATTATCTAAAAAAGCCATCGTTTTCTCCTAAAACCTATCGGTGTTTACAATAATTAGTAATATAGCATTAAATAGTTGCATTTTTAATCTAAATTTCGGAACCACGAAGGGCACTTTCACTCCTCCCTTCTCGGTATCCCGTTGTCAGTTGGTGAACCATCATCC
>PVBE011618616.1_pt1 | contig 17897 bp, 6 predicted proteins | sample 1631181 | NCBI WGS metagenome assembly PVBE01 (sample SAMN08397723, study PRJNA350692) | Marine metagenome, whole genome shotgun sequencing project. | isolation source: water | place: Pacific Ocean | collected 2012-04
CCCTCGCCCTCGCCCTCGCCCTCGCCCTCGCCCTCGCCCTCGCCCTCGCCACCCATGTCGGGGCTCGCGTCGCGAGTCGCGTCGCGCCCTTGGTCTGCGAGCGGTTTGGAGGAGTCGGCATCATCGACGGCGGCGTCGGGACGAGCGCCTGCCTAGCACACCTTCTCAGCGTTGCAGAACTCATCGGGCGGGCAGGTCGTGTCATCGACGCACGGCTTGAAATCCGCGCCTTCGACGCACCCGGCTTCCAATCCGACTCCGCGGGTTCGATGACCTCGTCGACCCCAGCCGCAGGTGGGGTGACCACAACCGGCGGAACCTGCTGTTCGGCGACGAGTTCGAACGCTGCGACTGCTCGCTTTCCCACCTCGATGTCGACCTGTCGGCTCTGCGAGGCGTGACCCTTCAACTCGACTCGCACCAGGTGCGCACCGGGGACCACGCGGACCGTCAGGGGTGTCTTGCCGACCGACGAGGACCCGTCGTCGAGCCAGATGCTCGCACCCGCCGGCCGTGTGCTCACCAAGAGCTCGGGTCTTCCTTTGGACACGAGGTCTTGGAGTGCGGCGACCGTCGCTTCGACAGAGCCGCGGTCTTTGGCGCTCGGATCGAGCCGCAGGTACTCGCGGTACGCCTGCACCGCGTCTGCGTAGTTCTCCCCTCGCTCCAACGCCCGCGCCATGTTGAACGCGAGCCGCGCTGACTTTGGATACATCCGTTGGGCGACCTTGAACTCTCGGGCTGCGCCGTCGAAGTCACCCTGCTGGTACAAAGTGATGCCGGTTTTGTAGCGGCGCTCGGCTTCTGGTGGCGCGTCGTCGCCCAGGCGCCTGGCCGGCGCCGCAGACAACTGCGCTGCCGTGACAAACGCCAGTAGCAGGATCCGCCCGTTCACGCGGTCGGAGTGTCCCTCAGGAGTCGCGTGGACCGCCAGGAGAAGTCACCTCGGCGCGGCACCGACGCGAGGGGACGGCGTAGAGGCGCGCCCGGTGGGAAGGGGAGGACTGCGGCGAGGAAGGCGAGCCACACTTCGCTCGCCGCAATAGCGCACTCACATCAAGAGGTCGACGTTGATCACGATGGTGTGGGTCGCCTCGTTGCCACCGCTGTCGATGGCACGCAGCGTGATGGTGTGCTCCGTCCAGCCGCCGTCCTCGCCCTTGTAGAGCTTGGCGAAGATGCCGGGGCCGGTGCCGAGGATGAACGCCACCGGGATGTCCTCCTGGCGGTGATGCCACTCCAGCAGCACGTCGCGGCCATCCTCGCGGTCGTTCACCACGGCGCTGAGGGGCACCACCGCGAACCAGCCGTGCGCGTCGTGATGGTCGGCCTGGAAGAGGCTGCCCGTCGCCGGGTTCGTGATGCGCGGCACCGGCGGGAGATCCACCGGGTCGGCTTCGACCGTGATGACGACCTCGTCGAAGGTGAGATCGCCGCCGCGGCGTCCCTCGAAGCGCACCGTGTGCTCACCGATCGCCAGGGTGCCGCCCGGAATCACGGCGCGGTGCCCATTGGCGATGAAGCGGCCGTCGACGCGCCAGGTGACCTGGTCCTCGCGCAGCATGCGGTCGGGGAAGGCGGCCGGATCCCAGGTGGTGCCGTCGACCACGATGGGGTTGCTGCGGAAGTAGGAGGCCTCCTCGCCGGGCGAGGCGATCTCGACGCGCATCTCGGGCAGCACGACGTCGATCTCCACCGACTCGCACACCCGCCAGCCGCCGTCGTCGATGGCGCAGGCGGTGATCACGTGGTGACCGACCGGCACGTCGAAGGTGCTGGTGAACGCGCCGTCGATGCGCCGCCCAAACGCGAGCCACTCGACCCGCGCCGTGCCGTCCTCGAAGTCGTCCACGTCAGCCGTCAGCGGGATGCTGCGCAGGCCGCGCTCCCACCTGGAGCCGTCCGCCGGGCTGACGATGCGCAGGCTCGGCGGCGCGTTGCCCCCGAGCGCCTGGCGAGTTGCCTCGAAGCAGTCCGCCCAGCGGCGCACGAGGGGGTCGCCGCTGCCGGTGTGCGCGGTCCGAATCAGCAGACGCTCGACCGCGCCCGGGCTGAGGCTCGGGTCGGCGGCCATCACCATCGCCGCACACCCCGCGATGAAGGGGGACGAGAAGCTGGTGCCGTTGGCCTTCTGCGGCTGGGCCATCGGGCCGCTGCCATCGCCGAGGCCGTTATTCACCCACGTCGTGTACGGGCCGAAGATGTCGACCGTGCCACCGGAGCGCGTGCCGTAGCTCGAGTTCGGCGCGCGGACCGTGAAGTTCTCGAGCAGGCCGCCGACGCACATCACGTCGTCGAGCTCGCACGGGATCACCGCCTCGCCCTCCCAGCAGAAGATGAAGCAGTCGCGGTCGTCCACGTTGATGCCGTCGTTGCCCGCGGACGCGACCATCAGCGCTCCGCGCCGACGCACGGCGCGAGTCGCGATGTCGAGCGCCTCGCTCAGGATGAAGCCGATGGCCGGGATCTTCGCGCTCGCGCTGATGTTGATGATGCGAGGGCTTGCGCCCGCGACGTCGGGGATCGTGCGGAAGATGAAGCGCAGGTACTCGAAGAAGTCCGCGCTCGGCGTCTGCACCAGCAGCGGGTCGACCACCGTGCCGCCGGATCCAGCGACGCCGAGGCCGTTGTCCGGGATGCCCGCGAGGGCGCCGGCGACCATCGTGCCGTGCCACGGGCAGGCTGCGCCGCCGCAGGTCCACGAGTTCGGGATGCCGAGTCCGCCACCGAAGACCGTGGGCGGCGCGAGGTCGGCGTTGGGCACAAAGCCGCCGTCGATGACGGCCGCGCGGACGCGGTTGCGGTCGCGTCCGGTCACCTCGAGCATGCGCCACGCCTCGGCCGTGCCGAAGTCCTGGGTGCTGCCGCTCGACATGTAGCTCCAGTTGAAGGCGTCCGCGTCCCAGCCGCCAGGGCCGGCGGCGTTCTCGGCGGTGCTCCGCTCGCGAATCGCGTCGCCGTCCACGAGCCAGTTCATCGAGACCTTCGTGCCGTGCTCGGCGGCCTCTTCGGCGACGATCGCCATCAGCGCGAGGGCCTGTGCGCTCGAGACGCGGTGGTCACCGCGGGCCATCGGGTCGAGCTTGCGCAGGTGCGCGCCGAGCGCGCCGAGCTCCGCCAGGTTGGTGTCGACGCGAACGCGGTAGAGGGCCGGGCCGTTCTGGACCGCGGGCAGCTCGGCGAGCACCACGGCGCCTCTGCGCTCGAGGAAGGCGTCGAGCTCGGCGATCTCCGTAGGGGCCACGATCATCTCGTTGGCCACGAAGTCGGCCTCGTTCCCGCGCTCGTCTGCCAGGCGCGCGACCGGGCGCTCGTCGCCGTCTTCGTACTCGGCCTCCGCGATGAACGCCCGCGCCGGCTGGAGGTTCTCGCTGACCGCCACCGCCAGACGCAGCGGGGCGTTGGGGCCCGCCACGCAGACGTCGCCGATGCCGTCGCCGTCCGCGTCGGCCTGCGCGTCGTCGGAGACGCCGGGGCAGTTGTCGACGAGGTCCGGCACGCCGTCCTCGTCGTCATCCAGGTCCAGGCAGCCGGGCAGGTTGGCCACGTCGACGTTGTCGTTTGGGTCGTCGTTCGCGTTCGGGTTCCCGTTGACGTCTTCCTCGCCCGGGGCCACGTGGATCGGAAACTCGAGCGCCGCGCTCAGCCCCGACTGGTCCTCCACCTCGACGCGCAGGTGATAGGTGCCCGGATCTGTGGCCGCGAAGTGCGCCGCGGCGCCCTGCGGGTTGATCCGGTAGCGGGCGTCGGCCGGAGCGCGCACCGACCACGACCACGACAGGTCCTGACCATCGAGCTCGACGGCGAAGGCGCGCGCCAGGACGCGCTCACACAGCCCGATGAACTTGCTCGGCCGCAGGCGCAGATCCTCGATCACCGGCGTGTGGTCGAGCTGCAGGACGACGTCGAGACCACCGGTGCCGTCGTCCCCGCACGGCATCACCAGGATGATCTCCGTGGTGCGCGCCGCCTCGACGACCGCGTTGGCCTCGGCCCTCGCGCAGACCTCGCTCGGCTCGCCATCCTCCCCGAGCGGCGTCGCCACCGCCCGGTAGGCGTCGGGCCTCAACGTCATCAGCACGTCGCCGCCCTGCCGCGTCGCCCCCGTCTCCGGGTTGCGCTGCGGCCCCGGTACGACGTCGTGCACCTCCACCCGCTCCCGCCCGCGGAACACCTCGAGCCGAATGCTGGCCACGTCGGCCAGCTCGCCGGCCACCAGAGAGGCGCTCAGAGAGCCGGTCCGCGTCGGGGGCTGGACCACGGCGCCCGGCTCACAGGCCAGCAGCGCCAACGCACACGCACACATCAGTCGTCGCATCCTCGTCCTCCGTTCGTGGCGACGCCCAGTTGCGTCGCGTCGGAGGGAGGTACCGAGGAGGGGGGCAACGTCTTTTCGGCGACCGGGAAGAAGGCGTCTACGTTGACGTTTCTCAGGACGCACGAGGGCGTGAATCTAGGTGTGGTCTCTGGACCACTTCATGACCGCCGTGCAGCGGTCGCCGACGCGCTCGATGAGGTCGTGCATGTCGATCAGCACCACGCCCTGGCGCACGGGGATGTCTCCATCCTGCATCGCCCTCGACGTACGCTTTCGCGCACGGTCCTGAAGGCGGTCGAGCGCCTCTTCGCTGCGGCGCGCGGCGTCGTCGTCCGCCATCGCGCCGGGGGCCAGCCGCTCGGACGCGATGTCGAGCATGGCCTGGGCGAGCTCGGCCATCTCGTCGAGCTCCTCGCGCGCGGGTTTACTGACGACCCAGCCCTTGTCGTGGATTCGGCGGACCAGGTAGGCCAGCGCGAGGCAGTGGTCACCCATGCGCTCGATCTGGTGGGCCACCTCGATGCTGCTCGTGATCGCGAGACCCAGGCTCTCCGAGCCACCGACTCGGGCGACATCGGCGCAGTACTGGACGATCTCGCGTTCTATCGCGTCCGTCCGCTGCTCCTTGGCGTAGACCGCGTCGACCAGACCCCCGTTGCCGCCGGCCAGCGAGCCTCGCAGGGTGTGGAAGGCGGCGCTGACCTCCTCGAGCATCCGCAGCAGCGCGGCGCGCAGCTCGACCAGCGCGATCTCCGCCGTGGCCGGGACCGTCGGGTCGAGCAGCTGCAGGCGCGGCGCCTCCTCCTCGGGGCCCGGCGGAACCATGCGGCGCGCAACGGCGGCCAGCTGGGGCACGAACCAGATCAACACGAGGGTGTTGGTGATGTTGAAGATGGTGTGGAACGCCGCCAGGTGGTCCTTGATGACCGTCGCGTCCGTGTAGGGGTCGCCCGGCACGAGCGAATCGATGCCCTTCAAGACGAGCAGGATCACCGGCAAGACCCACAGCACGCCGATGATGTTGAAGACGAAGTGCGCCCTCGCCACGCGTTTGGCCGTTCGGTTCGCGCCCAGCGCGGCGATGTTCGCGGTGATCGTGGTGCCGATGTTCTCGCCGAGCACCATCGCGCACGCGACCTCGAACCCGATCCAGCCCTGGTTCGCCATGATCATCGTGACGGCCATCGTGGCCGACGAACTCTGCAGGACGATGGTCAGCGCGGTGCCGACGATGACGAAGAGCAGAATCGACCAGTAGCCGTGCGTCGCCCAGTCCTTGAGAAACACCAGACTGTCCGGGTCGCTCTTCAACCCGGGGACCGCCGACTTCATGAAATCGAGGCCCAGGAAGAGCAGCCCGAACCCGATCAGGACCAGACCTGCTTGACGGGCTTTGTCGGACCGCAAAAAGGTCAGCGGGAAGCCCACCGCGATAACCGGGAGGGCGAACGCCGTGATCTTCACCTTGAACCCGAGAAGCGCGACCAGCCAGGCGGTGATCGTGGTGCCGATATTGGCGCCCATCACCGGCCCGATCGCCTGCACCAAGGTGAGCAGACCCGCGTTGGCGAAGGCCACGATAAGAACGGTGGTCGCGCTCGACGATTGAATGATCGAAGTAATCGTCAGGCCGCTGACCACGCCGGAGACGCGGTTTCGGGTGACGGAGGCCAGCATCGTCCGCAGCCGGTCGCCCGCGACCTGCTGCAGACCCTCGCTCATGATCTTCAGCCCGTAGAGGAAGATCCCGAGGCCGCCGAGGAGCACGAAGAGCTTCGCCATGGCCGCGGTTCATAGGGCGGACGGGCGCGGCTGGCAAGTCGGTGGTTCCTTATGTTGCCAACTCGTCACGCGGAATTCTCACAAGTTGACCCGCCCTTATGGGTTGTCCAAAGATGAGTTTCAAATAACGCTGAGGCGTACGATGCGGGGTGATTTGATCATCAGGGGGACATCGGCGCTCGTAGTAGCAATCTTGGTGACGGCGTGTGGCTCAACGGGGCCAACACGTCTCAAGATGAAGTTCGATGTCTCCCGCAAGGCCAACGACGACAACCCCGTACAGGTGGACGTCGTCGTCGCATTCGATCCGGACCTGGTCGACGAGCTCGATCGCCTCACAGCCAGTGAGTGGTTCGCTCAACGCGAGCAACGAATGCGCAACAACCCCGGACAGACGTCGTTCAACGCCTGGCGTTGGGAGCTGACCCCCGGCGTCGAGGTGCCCTCGGTCGAGCTCTCGCTCCCAGGTAAACCCGCCCAGGGGTTGCTCTTCGCCGACTACCATTCGCGCGGAAAACACAGCGCGCGATTCGATCCCCGCCTCGCACAGACCGTGTTGTTCCGCGCGGACGCCTTTCGCGTCGTGCACGGCAAGGTCAACGACCCGGACTCGGGTGGTTGGCGGCCTCCCGTCGGCTGGTCCACGGTCGGCGTCGGGCTCGTCGGTCTCGGCCTCGGAACGACCTTCGGTATTCTCGCGACGAACGCCGCCGACGACACGCGCGGCCTGACGGAGAAGGACGAGAGCAAGCACGACCGCCTCGTCGACGACTACGACGACTACCGCACCGGCATGTGGATCAGCCTCGGCGTCGGCTCCGCGTTCCTGATCGCGGGCGCCGCCATCCTCCTTTGGCCCGAGTCCAACGAGTCGCCGTTCCGGGAGATCCCCGACGAAGGCGACGAGGGCGCGAACGCGGCGGTGATTACGTGGTGAGTCGACTTTTCTCGCGGATCGCGATCCTGTCGCTTGCGGGCGCGCTGTTCACCTGCGCCGAGCCCGAGCCGATCACCGGCTGCACCACGAACTCGGACTGTCCGGAGGAGAAGCGGTGTGCGCCCTCTTCGGGGGCGTGCGTGGTGGAGGACGTCTGCGCCTCCGGCATCTTCGCTGGCGACTTCGTGCCTAGGCACTCCGACACCGTCACCGACGACGACGACGACAAGCTGAAGATCGTGCGCCGTCTCCAAGGCGCGGACGCCGCCATCTTCTCCGAGAACGGCCTGCTCCAGATCACCTCCGCCGGCGGTGAGAACCCGCCTCAATTCGCCCTCGACTTCTGGCGCGACAGCACCCTGCCCGCGTACGTCGAGGCCCGCATGCGCATCGAAGGCGGCGGCCAGGACTGCGCCGCGGTCCTCGAGCTGTGGCCCGACATCCGCTCGCGATTTGCCCTCTGCATCGGCAACGGCATCGTGGGCATCCGCACCGGCGTCAAGCGCCAGGAGCCGCTCACCGAGATCGACGCCGAAGCGTTCCACGTGATCCGGATCGTCTACACGCCGCCGGCCACCGAGGCCGACCAGCCCACCTTCACCGTCTACGTCGACGACTTCGAGACGCCCATCACGCCGCCGATCCCCGCCGAGCAGCTCGGCCGTAACGCCGAGCGCCCCTCCGGTGCGCCCTACGTCGCGTTCGGCGCCGAAGGCAACGGTCTGTCGCAGTGGGACTTCGTGCGCTTCGGCTGCGAGCCCACCGGTGGCGCCTGCATGCCGCACGACGGTATCGAGGACGACGACGACGACTGCAGCACGAAGCGCTCCGAGAACGGCTGCCCGGACGGCAGCGCGACCCAGCCCGAGAGCTGCAACGACTTCGACGACGACTGCGATGGCGCGATCGACGAGAACTTCATCAACCAGCCCCCGCCCTCGGACGGGAGCACCCCGCGCGGCTCCAAGGCGCTCAACGCCGCCGGCATCGAGCAGACCCTCTTCAAGGGCGACGCCTGCATCATCGGTGAGTGCACCGACGCGGTGATGGCCTGCGCGCCCGGCGGCGAGGACCTTCGTTGCGAAGGCGTCGGCGAGCTGCCCGCGGAGACCTGCGACAACGCCGACAACGACTGCGACGGCGCGATCGACGAAGACTTCGACCGCCAGTCGTCGCTCCCCGTCGAAGACCTCGTGCTCTACGACGACCCGCAGACGCGCGACGTCACCGAGGCGTTGGCGCTTCGTGAAGCCTGCGGCCTGGGTGCCTGCGCCTCCGCCGGCGGCGTGGTCGAGTGCAACCGCGACGCCGAGGAGGGCGACGCCCAGCTGCGTTGCAGCGCGCGCCCCAGCGAGGACCTCTGCGGCGACCAGGTCGACAACGACTGCGACGGCCAGGTGGACGAGACCTTCGACCGCGACGTCGACGGCTTCCAGGAGTGCCAGCGCTGCAACCCGCTGCGCGTGGATCCCGAGAGCGGGATGCCCATCCCGCCCGCCGAGGACTGCGCCGAAGGCCTGCGCGTGGACTGCCTCGACGCCAACAGCGACGAGGGCCGCGCGACCAACCCGGACGCCATCGAGGTGTGCGACCAGAACGACAACGACTGCGACGGCACGGTGGACGAAGGCTTCGACGCGGATGGCGACACCTTCTGGGAGTGCGGCCGCGACTGCCTCGACCTCGGGATCCGCGAATGCGCCGAGCTCGACCGCCTGTGCAACCCGGCGTGCACCGACGATGTGCGCAACTTCTGCCGCGACAACTGCATGAACCCGCCCGCCGAGCTCGAGGCGGAGTGCGCGCAGCAGTGCTTCCCGCCCTGTTGCCCGATCGACGTCTGCTGCAACACGCGTGAGGACTGCAACGACGACGAGCCGGAGATCAACCCGAACGCCGAAGAGCGCTGCAACCGCATCGATGACAACTGCGACAACAACATCGACGAGGTCTTCCGCTTCGGTCTGCGCGGTGACGAGAACCACCCGCTCCACTGCGGCGAGTGTGGCAACTCCTGCCGCGACGAGGACCGCGAGGCCGGCGGCCAGCAGCGGCGTAACTGGGTGCCCGAGTGCGAGAGCGACAACGCAGTGCCCCCGTCGTTCGCGTGCGCTCAGGAGTGCCTCCCGAACTTCTTCAACCTGAACCTGCTCAACGACGACGGCTGCGAGTGTCGCCGCACGGTCAGCCCCGACGAGGCCGGCGACGTCTGCAACGGCATCAACGACGACTGCGACGCCGACGGACGCGTGGACGAGGACGGCGATGTCCCCTGCTACACAGGGCCCCCGGAGACACGCGCGGTCGGCTTGTGCGCGGACGGTCTGCGTCTGTGCGTCGACGGCATCCTCCCCGGCGAGGAGCCCGGGGATTGCGCCGAGCAGGTGGTGCCGGTGGAAGAGGTCTGCAACGGCCTCGACGACGACTGCGATGGCACCACCGACGAGGACTTCGACCTCGACCTGGACGGCTTCGCGACGTGCGGCGTGCCCTGCGAGCTGCCGGTGGTCAACCTGTCGCCGGACCTCTGCAATCCGGACTGCGACGACGACCCGGTGACGGGGCCGACGGTCAACCGCGGCGCGCCCGAGGTGTGCAACCGGGTCGACGACGACTGCGACATCCTCGTGGACGAGGACTTCGGCATCCAGCGCAACGGTCAGACCGTCTACACCGATCTCGACCATTGCGGGCAATGCGACACCGAGTGCGCGCTCCCGAACACCCTCGCTCTGCCCGACGGCTGCGAGAGCGGGGAGTGCCAGGTCGTGGGCTGTGTTCCGGGCTTCAGTGACCGTAACCGCGAGCACGCCGACGGCTGCGAGATCGAAAGCTGCGAAGGCGTCCAGAACAACGAGCGCCTGGGCCAGGCCTGCTCGAAGCTGATGTACCGCCCGGGCGAGCCGGGCAATCCGGCGTGTCAGTGCACCGGTTTCTTCCGCTGCAACGAGGTGGTCGGCGAGGAGGAGCGCGATCCGATCGTGCAATGCCTCATCAACAACTTCGACGAGGAGGCGGATTACATCCCGGCCGATGAGTGCCCCGGGCTCGCCGAGCGCATCGGCGGCGAGGAAGAGCTCTGCAACGTCAGCGACGACGACTGTGACGGCCGCATCGACGAGGACTTCAAGTCGAGTGACATCTACTTCCGCGTGAGCCACTGCGGCGAGTGCAACAACGCCTGCAGCTTCGACCGCGCGACCCCGACCTGCGTCGAGGGTTTGTGCGTGCAGGGGGACTGCGACGAGGGCTTCCACGACCTCAACGGTGACGACGAGGACGGCTGCGAATACGCCTGCAATGTGCGCCCGCCGCAGGGTGGTGAGCTCCCCCGCGCCGGTGAGGTCTGCAACGACCTCGACGACGACTGCGACGGCCGCACGGACGAGGGCTTCGACAAGGACACGGAGGTCGACAACTGCGGGCTCTGTGGGAACGAGTGCGAATTCGAGAACGCCACTGCGGCGTGCGTCGACGGCAATTGCGTGCAGACCGAATGCGGCGCCAACTTCGCCGACTGCACTGAGGCGGACGGCTGCGAGACCGCGACGGGCGCCGACTTCGACCGCTGCGGCGGGTGTGACCCCTGCAACGCCGACGCGGCCGACCGCTGCGTGGGCGGAGAGTGTCGCTGCGGCAATGGCGAGCCCTGCGCCGACGACACCCCGGTCTGCGACCGCGGCGTCTGCGTGGGCTGCCTCGAGAACCGCCACTGCGAGAACCCGGACCTGCCCTACTGCGTCAACAACCTCTGCACCGAGTGCAACCCCGAGGGGCAGTTCGACAACGACGACTGCGGTGAGGATTCGGACACGCCGATCTGCGGCACGGACGGCAGCTGTCGCCAATGCAACTACCCCAGCGGTGAGTGCGGCGAGGGGCGACCGGGCCCGAACGACGAGTGCGTCCAGCTGACGTTGCCCGACGCGAATGGTCAGAACCGCCCGGTCAACGTGTGCCGGGCGTGCGAGCTCAGCAGCAACAACGGCTGCACGGGCGACGCCCCGATCTGCATCGACGGCGGCGGCGGCGCCCTCGAGTGCGTGCGCTGCGACAACGCCGAAGCGGTCGACGCGGCCGGCGGCGAGGACCCGTGCGGTGCCGACTCGGAGTGCACGGCGGACGGCTCCTGCTCTGGTTGCAACCCGCAGAACCACAACGGTTGTGCGAACCCGACGCCGTTCTGCGAAGAGGACGAGCGCGGCACCCGCGAATGTCGCGCCTGCGACACCAACGGCGAGTGCACCGAAGCCACTCAGGGCAGCGCGACCCAGTGCATCCTGGGCCGCTGCGAGGTCTGCAACCCGGGCACGCACCGCGGCTGCGACGACGACGAGATCTGCTGCGACTTCCAGTGCCGGTCGACGAGCTTCGAGGCCGACGGTGGCGGGCAGGGTTGCACCGGGTGTGGTGAGTACTGTGACGCTCTGGGCGCGAGCACCTGCACCGACCGCGTGTGCACTTGCGGCGACGACGGCGAGACCTGCGGCGGTCAAGCGCCCATCTGTGACCGGCGCGACGCGCCCGACGACGACGCGTGCGCCAACTGCTCCAACGACGGGGACTGCAACGCCCCGCTCGGCGAGTGCGTCTCACGCATCTGCCGCGCCTGCGACCCCGATAACAACGACGGCTGCGAGGACCCGAACCTCCCGATCTGCGACGACGAGACCTTCGTCTGCCGCGCTGCGTGCGACGACGGTGTGCAAAACGGCAGCGAGACCGACACGGACTGCGGCGGCGACTGCCCGCAATGCCTCGACAACCGCAGCTGCGAGGAGCACAGCGACTGCATCAGCCTGGTGTGCCAGGGCGACGTCTGTCAGCCGCCGCGCTGCAACGACTTCACCAAGAATGGTGACGAGACCGACGTCGACTGCGGCGGTCCCGCGTGTGGCCCCTGTGGTGACAACCTGGAGTGCAGCGACGACGACGACTGCCAGAGCGCCGTCTGTCTGAACGGGCGCTGCCGAGGGAGCTCTTGCGAGGACCAGGTCCAGAACGGTCAGGAGACCGACGACGACTGCGGCGGGCCGGCCTGCGACCCCTGCGGCGCCGGCGAGGGCTGCTCGGAGGGCCGCGACTGCGACACGGGCGTTTGCGCTGGCAACGACACGTGCTCGGGCGGCAACTGCAACGACGGCGTGCAGAACGGTTCGGAGACCGACACCGACTGCGGCGGGCCGACCTGCGACGCCTGTGCCAACAACCGCAGCTGTGCGGCGAATCGCGACTGCACGAGCGGGGTCTGCGACAACGACACGTGTGCAGTGCCGGTGTGCAACGACGACACGCAGAACGGTTCGGAGACCGACGAGGATTGCGGCGGCAACAACGCGTGCGACCGCTGTCCGAACAACGCGAGCTGCGTGGTGGCGGGCGACTGCGTGAGCGGGGTCTGCTCGAACAACACCTGCGGCGGCGCAGGTTGTAACGACGGGGTCCAGAACGGCGACGAGACGGCCACCGACTGCGGTGGGAGCTGTCCGCGCTGCGCCGACAACCTGGGTTGCTCGCAGGGCACGGATTGCCAGAGCCGCGTCTGCGAGGACGACACCTGCTCGTCGCCGGTGTGCGACGACGAATTCACCAACGGCGACGAGACCGACACCGACTGTGGTGGCGCCACGTGCGAACCCTGCACCGCGGGTGAGAACTGTGGTGACGGGCCGGACTGCGACACCGGCGTCTGCAACGGCGGCTCCTGTGCTGGGGCGGGCTGCGGCGACGGGGTGCGCAACGGCAACGAGACCGACGTGGACTGCGGTGGCAACCAATGCGAGCGCTGCCCCGACAACCGGACCTGCAACGTCAACAACGACTGCACGAGCCTGCGCTGCCCGGACGGCACGTGCTCGGTGCCGGCGTGTGACGACGACACGACGAACGGTCAGGAGACCGACGAGGACTGCGGCGGCCCGATCTGCCAGAAGTGCGCGGACAACTCGGATTGCGAATTGGCCCGCGACTGCACGAGCGGTCGGTGTGACGGCAACACGTGCGTCGGTGCCGGGTGCGCGGACGGCGTGCAGAATGGCAACGAGACCGACACGGACTGCGGCGGGGCCTGCGCAGCCTGCGCCGACAACCTGAGCTGCGGGGCGGACGGCGACTGCCAGAGCGCGGTGTGCGACGACGACGTCTGCCAGGTGCCGACGTGCCAGGACAACACCGAGAACGGTCAGGAGACCGGTCAGGATTGCGGCGGGCCGCTGTGTCCGAAGTGCGCGGCGAACCTCGGCTGCGAAGACGGCGACGACTGCGCGAGCGGCGTGTGCACCAACGACGTGTGCCGCGAGCCGACCTGCCAGGACACGGTCCGGAACGGTGGCGAGACCGACGTCGATTGCGGCGGTGGCTGCGTGGCGGATTGCGCCGACAACCTCGGCTGCGCGAACCCCAACGATTGCGTCAGCGGTGTCTGCAACGCCGGCAAGTGTTCCGTGCCGGACTGCACCGACGACGTGGTCAACGGCACCGAGACCGGCGACGACAACGCGAACGACCGTGAGTGCGGCGGTCCCTGTCTCCCGTGCCCGACCAACCAGCCGTGCGGGCTCGACCGCGACTGCGTGAGCAACGTGTGCGGGAACAACGACCGGTGCACGGCGCCGGCCTGTGACGACAGCGAGCGAAACGGGAACGAGACCGACGTCGACTGCGGCCCGGGCTGCTCCGAGTGTGCGGACAACCTCGAGTGTGGGGACGACGACGACAACTGCGAGAGCGGCGTCTGCACGGACGGTCGCTGTGCCGAGCCCACGTGCGGCGACGGCAACCACAATGGTGACGAGACGGACGTCGACTGCGGAGGGCCCTGTGACAGGTGTGTCGACGGTCGCGACTGCGTCGAAGACGAAGACTGCGTCAGCCTCGTGTGCCCCGATGAGGAGTGCTCGGTGCCGGCGTGCGCCGACGGGGTGAAGAACGGGACCGAGACCGACGTCGATTGTGGCGGAGGCTGCGCGCCCGCGAAGAAGTGCGCGGCCGGTCGCGCCTGCACCGCGGCAGGCCACTGTGACAGTGGCGTCTGCACCGGCAATGTCTGTCAGGCGCCCACGTGCAACGACGGCGCCGAGAACGGGTCCGAGACGGGCCTGAACTGCGGCGGCCCCGAGTGCGACCCGTGCGACAACGGCGGAGGTTGTGAGCTGCCTCGCGACTGCGAGAGCGGCGTGTGCGTCGGTCAGTCCTGCGAAGCCGCGGATTGCGACGACGGGGTGCAGAACGGCAACGAGACCGACGTCGACTGCGGCGGCCCGTGCGGTGCGACCTGCGAGCCGAACAGGGCGTGCGCGGACGCCGGCGATTGCACGAGCGGGGTGTGCCCCGACGAAGGAGATCCGGGCGAGGGGGTCTGTCAGACGCCCTCGTGCGACGACGGGACCACGAACGGTGACGAGACCGCCTCGGACTGCGGCGGGCCCACCTGCGACCCGTGTGCGGATGGGGCGGCGTGCGCCGGAGAAGACAGCAACTGCGAGTCGGGCGTCTGCGCGGGCAACAACCTCTGCCAGGGTCCGGGCTGCGGCGACGGTGTTCGTAACGGGAACGAGACGGACGTCGACTGCGGTGGCGCGAACTGTGGCGCGACCTGCGTGCCCAACCGCGCCTGCCTCGTCAACGACGACTGCACGAGCGGCGTCTGCCCCGCGGAAGGAGAGGACGGAGAGTTCGTCTGCCAGGCCCCGGACTGCAACGACGGTACGATGAACGGCTCCGAGTCCGCGACGGATTGCGGCGGCCAGTGTGGGCCGTGTGGCGACGGAGACGCCTGCGCCAACGACGGCGACAACTGCGCGAGCGGCGTGTGCTCTGGCGGCGGCGGTGGTCTGTGCCAGGTGCGCACCTGTGAGGACGACGTCGAGAACGGCGACGAGAGCGACGTGGACTGCGGTCAGACCTGCGGTGCCCAGCGGCTCTGCCCCGACAACCAGCGGTGCAACGCCCCCGCCGATTGCCAGAACGGGCGCTGTGTCGGTGGACGCTGCGCGCCGGCTGCTTGCGACGACGAGGTCGAGAACGGCGATGAGACTGCCGAGGACTGCGGAGGCTCGTGCGACGCGTGCCCGGACAACAGCGCCTGCGAGGCAGACTCCGACTGCGAGAGCCGGCTGTGTGACGGGACGTGCACGCCGCCCGAATGTGACGACAGCCGTCTGAACGGCGCGGAGTCCGATGTCGATTGCGGCGGAAATGTCTGCGACCCGTGTCCAGACAACCTCCTGTGCGCCGGGGAGAACAGCAACTGCCTGTCCGGCGTGTGCGATGGCCGGTGCCAGGCGCCGTCGTGCGACCCGGCCGACGGAGTGAAGAATGGCGACGAGTCCGACATCGACTGCGGCGGCAACTCGTGTCCGTCGTGCAACGTCGGCGACAACTGCATCGAAGCGAGCGATTGTGAGAGTGGCGTGTGCGACGTCGGCGATACTGATATTTGCGTCGCGGCGACGTGCGACGACGGCGTGATAAACGCGCCCGAAGGCGACGCCGAGAGCGACATCGATTGCGGTGGCGCGACCTGCGACGGATGCCCGCTGAACCTGCGCTGCACCGGCAACGACGACTGCGCGAGCGCGGCCTGCGTCGACAACCGCTGCGCGGAGTGCCTGGCGGACGGGACCGGCTGCACCGAGGACGGCGCCACGCCGATCTGCGACGGCAGCAACGAGTGCATCGCGTGTGCGAACGACACGCAATGCGCCAACCGCGAGGGCTCGCGCGACATCTGCGACGGCGGTGAGTGCGTGGTCTGCGAGGCCGACGGCACCGGCTGCGAAGAGGGCGGCGCCGAGCCGATCTGCAACGCTGGCGACGCGTGTGCCGCCTGCCAGAACCACCAGGAATGCATCGACCGCGAAGGCGACAACAACCTCTGCGACAACGGGAGTTGCGTCGGATGCCTGAGTGACACGGACTGCGAGGTCGGCGAGGCCTGCAACGCCAACGCGTGCGTGGCGGCGAAGATCGTCTTCGTCACCTCGACGACCCACGACGGTGACTTCGACGAGGGTGGCGACCCCGGCGGTCTCGACGAGGCCGACGCCGAGTGCGCGGCCCGAGCGGCCGCTGGCGGGTTGGCCGGCGACTACGTGGCGTGGTTGAGCGATTCGAACACGAACGCCGACGCGCGGGTCAACCAGGCGCCGATTCCGTTCATGCGCGTCGACAAGGTGCGCCTGGCGAACACGTGGGCCGACTTCAGCGACGGGTCGATCGCGGTGCCGATCAACGTCAACGAAGCGGGTGTCGAGGTGGCGGTGGGTGGCGTGTGGACGGGCACCACGGCTGCGGGTGTGGCGAGCGGCACGGACTGCACGGACTGGACGACGAACGACAACGGAACGGATGGCACGGACGGGACGTCGGACCAGTCGGATGACGACTGGTCAGAGGACGACCCGGCCGATGCGTGCGACGCGTTGTACCGTCTCTACTGCGTCCAGATCTGATCGCCGCGTAATTCGAGGTCAGGTCTCAGGAATCCGACGGGTCGGGCGCACAGCCCGACGCAGTGGCGCGGTCTTGCGGCTGGCACACGGTCTGCAACGGCACACGGTCTGCAACGATCGTCTCCGAATCGGAGGTCTCCCCATGCGCGCGTCGCTCACCCTGTCCGCTCTCTCCCTGCTCTCCCTGCTCTCCCTGGTCGCGTGCGGCGTGAATACCGAGCCGATCCTGGCCGACAGCGACGGCGACGGCGGCGCGCATCACCAGCCTGCTCCGGACACGGGCCTCGAGCCGCCCGACAACATCGAGAGCACCGAGCCTGACCCGGCGCTCTTCAATGCCCGCCGGGTGGACGACCCGTGCTCCGACGGCGTGGAGCAGACCTGCGCAGACGCGGCACCTGAGTGCGAAGTGGAGGGCCACGTCCCGACGCTGCGTGGCGGCTGCTGGGTCTGCGTTGATCCCGCGACCTGCCCACCTGCGCCCGACAGCGCCTGCGAGGCCGATGACGTGTGGAACTATGCGTGCCCGGTGGCAGGCTTCGCGGTCCCGTGGTGCGAATGCGGTGACGACGGCGTGGTCGTGTGCGTCGTCGACCCGCGCGCGGAGGCGTGCTGCGGCGACGACGAGCAGGTGGTGTGTGAGTCCGAGCCCCAGCCGTGCCCCGAGGGCACGATGGACGCCCAGCGGGCCGGCTGCTGGGCGTGCGTCGACCCGGTGCTGTGCGCCCCGCCATCAGACTGACAGCCTGACCGGAGGACGCTGAGAGGGCGGGGGTTACTTCGTGCGCCCGAGTCGTGTACCTTCCCGCGGCAAAACCAAGCGAGGTGAACGCAGATGAGAATCTGCCTTGTTGCTTTGATCGCCGTCTGTTCCGCCGGCTGTGCCGGTGGCGGTGGCGTGAGCGCGAACGTGATCGCGACCTACCAGGGGTCCGCTGCCAAGAAAGACCTGCAGAGCTGCACGCTCGAGTTCTGGTGGGAGACCGTTCAGCTCCAGCGCTTCTGTGGTGAGCCCAAGTGGAAGCTCGCGTGGCTCGGTCGCAAGACCGGCAGCGAGTGCTGGGTCTACGCCAACGAGGCCGCTGGCAGCGCCCGCTTCTCCGCGGTCTGCCTGCAGCCCGACGGCGGGAAGCTGCGCGTGAAGGAGGCCATCGGCCTGCGGACCGCACCCGACGGAAGCGGCGGCGAGATCACTGCGCCCTCGGTTCCGGCGGGCGTGACTGCGCCGCTCCCTCCGCCCCCTCCGCCCCCTCCGCCCCCTCCGGCGGACCCGAACGCGCCCCCGCCCCCCGAGCCCAACTGAGGCTCTTCCCGCGAGCGCTGAGGGTCCGCGCAGGAATAACTCCGGGCGTCGAGCGCACTCCTATCGCATCTCGCGGCTTTCGTCCTCGCTCTCTCGGTCGCCGTA
>PVBE011832416.1_pt1 | contig 17897 bp, 15 predicted proteins | sample 1631181 | NCBI WGS metagenome assembly PVBE01 (sample SAMN08397723, study PRJNA350692) | Marine metagenome, whole genome shotgun sequencing project. | isolation source: water | place: Pacific Ocean | collected 2012-04
GCCTAGCATTCCCAAAATCAGCCATCGCCAGTCAGACCAAAGCGCAGCTAAGAGAGCTAGACCTGTTCCTAGATGGAGCGCAACAGCCAGCGTAATACTCGTCAGCATCGGATCTTCCCAGCCGAAAAGCTCGGGAATGATCACCAAATGCCCCGAACTGCTCACCGGTAGAAATTCGGTTACAGCCTGAACCACTGCAAGGAGGACAACTTCAAGCCACATAACGCCCTATGCCTATGGACCGGTCACATCGAAACATTCCGACGCGACCGGCCCATCAGAAATCTGCCTAAATGAAAACCGGCGCCAAGACCAGAGTGATTGTGCTCAACAGCTTGACCAACACATGGAGCGACGGTCCAGCAGTATCTTTGAATGGATCACCCACCGTATCACCGACAACAGAGGCAGCGTGTTCATCCGTGCCTTTACCAATGGCATTCCCATCAGCATCACGCAAATGCCCAGCCTCGATGTACTTCTTGGCGTTATCCCATGCGCCGCCAGCGTTGTTCATGACGGTTGCAAGCAAAACGCCAACGATAGTTCCAACCATGAGCATGGCAGCCTCCGCCTCTGCACGCAGGATCAAGCCCACAGCCACAGGCAGCAAAACAGCCAACAAGCCCGGCGCAATCATCTCTCGTAGCGCCGAGCGCGTACTGATGTCAACAGCCCTAGCGTAATCGGGTTCTACCTTGCCTTCGAGAATTCCCGGTTCCTCACGCCACTGCCGTCGCACCTCCAGAATCATGGCCTGGGCAGATCGTCCAACAGCACGGATTGCCAGGGAACTAAACAAGAAGACAAGCATGCCCCCCAGCATCGCTCCGATAAAGACCTCGACCTTGGCCAGGTTGACCTCTTTCAAACCCGCCGTTTCCAAGTAGGCGCTGAAGAGTAGAAAGGCCGCCAAAGCGGCTGAAGCAATCGCATAGCCCTTAGTTAGAGCCTTAGTGGTATTGCCGACCGCGTCCAGACCATCCGTAATATCACGAACGTCTCCGGGGGCCTCAGACATTTCGGTCACCCCACCAGCGTTATCAGCTATAGGGCCAAAGGTATCCATCGCGAGAATATAGGCGGCACTCATCAGCATGCCCATAGTCGCCACCGCGGTCCCAAAAACTCCAGCTATCCACTGACTGTCCCCAACCGTAATTCCCAGATCATTAAACGCTTGAATGCCTACCTGAAACGACGTCCCCAGCGCGACTGAAATCACGACCACAGGAATTGCGGTGTTTTCAAAGCCGACGGCGAGTCCCGAAATAATGTTTGTCGCAGCACCTGTTCGTGACGCCTCAGCGATATCTCGGACGGGCCTATGAAACCCCGTGTAGTACTGCGTAATGTAGACAAATATCACGCTAGTAATGATTCCAATTAACCCAGCTAAGAAGAACCACCACGAGGTAAGCATGACGCGCGCGGCAATTGCCATGCCAACCGTTGACAGCACAGCCGTCGTCCAATAGCCGACGTCGAGCGCTCGCTGCGCATTACGCACACGTCCTGGTCGGATCACCAGAAGTCCAACGATTGACGCGATCGCACCGAACGCTCGAACAACGAGCGGGAAAAGGATCCACGCCACATCGTTTTCGCCCGTCGCTTTAAATATCGCAACCCCAAGAATCATCGCGCCGATGCTTTCAGCCGCCGTGGACTCAAATAGATCCGCGCCACGACCAGCACAATCGCCCACGTTGTCACCAACGAGATCAGCAATGACCGCCGGGTTCCTCGGGTCGTCCTCTGGTAAGCCAGCCTCGACCTTGCCCACCAGATCCGCACCTACATCTGCAGCCTTTGTATAAATCCCCCCACCAAGCTGAGCGAATAGCGCAACAAAACTCGCACCAAACCCAAAGCCAACAATTAGTTCAGGCGTATGTTTGGGATTCTCGAAGCCGCCGAACGCCCAGAAAAGTCCGAATACACCGAGCAGGCTAAGACCGACAATAAGAATCCCCGAAACAGCGCCGCCGCGAAGGGCAATCGTTAACGCATCGCCCAGCGAACGTGTGGCAGCACTCGCAGTCCGAACATTGGTTCGCACCGCAATAAGCATTCCGATGACGCCTGAGAGGGCCGACAAGAACGCACCCACAAGGAATGAGACGCCGGTTCGCCATGCGAGATCGCCAGCCTCAATGCCTTTTTCTTCATTCGCGCCATAAAAAAGCAGTAGTACCGCGAGCAACCCAGCAGCCACGATCGTCATCCAGGCGATCGTCCTGTATTGGCGCTTCAAAAACGCCGTGGCACCGGAATAGATTCGATCACCATTTAGATTCATTCGCTCAAAGAGCAGTGACTGTTCTTCCGTCGACAACGATTGGACAGCCAGAATTAAGTCCGACGTATCCGCCGACCGATCGATAGGCCGCGATAGGACGTCACGAGCCAGATAGATAACCACGACGACCGAAATAATGATCGCCGCAGGAACAAACCAAACAAGACCTTCCAAACTAGGCTGTCCTCCTCCCGACCAGACATCTCCGTCGTCGGGTACACGTGGTCGCGATCAGAATTGACCGCGAAAGGGCGTTACTCTGCAAATGCAGATGATTAATTATCGAATGCATGAATAATAACGTTAATTTTTAAATCTAAGAATTTCTGTTAACGCCTCCATGAGTCGGAACATCTCTTCTTCCGAACCAATCGAGATGCGAAGGGCATTGGAAAAGAGTGGATCCTCAGCAAAGCGTCTGACCAGAATTCGACGACCGGCCAGCTTTTCCTGGATATCCGAAGCGTCCCGATCTCCGCACTCGACAAACACAAAATTTGCTTCAGACGGATATACATGCAGACCCAAATTACCGCATACCTCCGTGGCAAACTTATCTCGCCGGGCACGAGTAGCCTCCCAATACTTCTCCGCCCAAACGATTTCATCCAGGGCTGCCAGCCCCGCAACTTGCGCAAGCCGGCCGACGTTGTACGAATCCTTTACCCGATGCAAGGCATCGATCAGCTCCGGATGACCAAGTGCATATCCGAGGCGCACTCCGGCCAGTCCAAAAGCTTTTGAGAACGAGCGCGTGACACATACGTTGGGAAGCTCACGCACCAATGCGACCCGATCGTCAGAAGCAAATTCAACGTACGCCTCGTCGATCACCAGCAAGTTAGTCTGCTCTGCCAGCCATCGAAGATCGTCAGCTGCATAGTGGGTGCCAGCAGGATTATTTGGACTCGAGACAAATGTCACCGCACCTCGCGCCGAAGCAAGTTGGCGAATCGGCAGTTCAAACTGCTCGCCCAGCGAACAGGACACCATCTCAGCACCCTGAATCCCCGCTAACACCGGGTACAACGAGTAACTCGGCTGCGGAGCCACCACACGATCTCCAGGACCACACACCGCCCGAACGAGAAGATTTAACGCGTCGTCCGATCCGTTGGTCACAATTACCGACTCCGGGGCAACTTCGTGTCGGTCTGCTAGCCGCTCTCGCAAAGCACGGCTCGTAGGATCTGGGTATAGCCGTAGATCACTAGAGACGGCCTCACGTACAGCCGCGAGCACACCTGGCGCAACAGCTGGACTTTCGTTGGTATTGAGCTTCGTCCACCCGGATTCAGACGGTTGCTGGCCTGGCACATACCCTTGCATAGCAACCACATCCGGTCGTAGCCGTACAGTGCTAGATGACTTCATAACATGACCCCATCAAGTCTCGTGCAGAAGACAACCCCCGCACATACGAACATATTGTCCAGATCACACTTCTTCCCATCCCAAGTCGGGCAACGAAGATCTGGCAAGCGTATATGCTGCCAACGATCCCACATCCCTCAATTTTCCTGACTTAACCAATTCTGCTATCTCACTAATGTGAACAAGCTCCACATCTATGTCCTCGGTCACTTCAAGCCGCGGCTCTGCCACCGGCACAGCATCCGTAATCACAAAAACGTGCGCCTTATTTCGATTCCGTGTTGGGTTGGTAAGTAAGCGACCAGCAAACACCACATTGCCCGCATACCCCGTCTCCTCCCGAAGTTCTCGGATTGCAGCCTCTTGAGCTGTCTCCCCTTCATCGACAAGTCCTGCCGGGAATTCCAACACCTCCTCCAAGGCTCCGTGCTTGTACTGCTTAACGAGAGGAATTAAACCTGATGGCGTAACGGCAACCATGGTGCAAAAGTCATTCTGCTTAAGAATGTTGTACTTGGATATCTCATGTCCGTTGGGAAGGCGCACGTGTTCCTGGGTATGCGTAACCCATGCGTCACGATAAATCGTTGTGGCTCCAAGAATCTGCCATCGTCGTGAACCAGAGCTCTCACTAGTTGTCGCCATAAATCACCTAAAACCAAACTGCGCCTTCGCTACAAGTCGCTGTGAGCGTTACTGTACTCGTAACTCGTGATCACCATTTCGTTAGCCAGCAAGGAACCAATCCGTGACCAGCTCCCGTGTGGACGCGCTCGCTGACATCCTAGTCCAGCACTCGACAGAAATTAAACCGGGCGACTTCGTTCTCATCGATGGAACAGAAGCTGCAGCCCCTTTACTACTCGCCTGTTATCGCAAAGTACTGGAGGCCGGCGGAAACCCACGACTCAACGTTGGACTTGAAGAAGCACAAGAAATTCTTTTGGTACATGGGAACGAAAACCAGTTGGAGTTTCTAGATCCGGTAAGCAAGTTCCAAGCAGACACAATACAAGCCGCTATTCGAATTCGAGCTCCAAGTAATACCCGGGCACTAGCCGGCGTGGATCCTGCACGACTTGCCAAGACCATGATCGCCCGTCGGCCAGTGATGGATCAGATCATTGAAAACGTCCGATGGGTCCTGTGCGACTACCCAACGACAGCTCTGGCACAAGAAGCGGAAATGTCGTTGAGCGATTACGAAGACTTTCTCTACGGAGCTACCAACATCGACTGGTCAGCTATGAGCACGCAGTTAGCAACCTTAAAGGACCGACTCGAGCGTGGTAGCGAGATCCATATCGTCGGACCACACACTGACCTCCTCCTGCAAACAGAAGGTCGTACGTGGGAACCAGCCGACGGACGCAAGAACATGCCTGACGGTGAGATTTTCACGGCCCCTATCGAAAATAGTGTGAACGGACGCATCCGCTATGAATTTCCCGCGCTCTACCAGGGACGCCAGGTCGACGGGATCGAACTTCTGTTCGAGGATGGGCTCATTGTTGAGGCCACTGCTGAGCGAGGTGGCGACTTTCTAGAACAAGTGCTCAACACGGATCCGGGCGCACGTCGGCTAGGCGAGATTGGCATCGGCACCAACTTCGAAATTCAACGCCATACCAGAAACATTCTTTTTGATGAAAAGATGGGGGGCACCGTCCACCTAGCGGTAGGACGAGCCTATGAGTTTACCGGTGGCAAGAATCAATCCGCCGTGCACTGGGACATGATCAAAGATCTAAGAGTCGATGGCGCTATTTATGTCGACGGTACTCTCTTGCAAGAAAATGGTGTGTTTTCGTCCTAAAGCAGGATTCATTTTGAAGCTTCAAAACCTGATTATTTGTAGTGGGCATCGAGTTTTACCACCCCCTAAACCACCATGGCCATGTTAAAATTTATCTCTGTATTCGTGATATCCCCGAGCACATTGCAGTAGAGGCGGTTCGGGTGTCGATAGGAAGGAACACCCGTCGCCTCAACAAAAATTCCGTGTTCTGTAGCGCGCCGTTCATTTAGCGCCATATATACACGTAACTTATCAGGGAATGTGTCATCAACGAGTCACGCCAACACGACTATTTGCTGTCACATCATGACTAAAGTTCAATCGACTGCCAAATCCGAGGAGCTATTGCCGAATGGCGTATTCAGCTAAAGACATCGACATCCTCGAGGGGCTTGAAGCGGTTCGCCGACGCCCTGGCATGTACATCGGCAGCACCGATGCACGAGGACTACACCAACTCGTGTATGAGGTCATCGACAACAGCGTTGATGAAATACTCGCAGAGCGCGCCTCATCGATCGACATCTGCATTGCCACGGATGGACGGGTTCGTGTCACTGACGACGGTTCCGGTATCCCTGTCGACATACACCCAAAGGTGAAACGACCAGCTCTCGAAGTGGTAATGACCACGCTCCACGCCGGCGGCAAATTCGACAATGATGCCTACAAGGTCTCCGGAGGCCTGCATGGTGTGGGAGTGTCGGTCGTCAACGCAGTGTCACAGCATTTGAAGGTTACGGTTCAACGTAACGGGTTTTATTGGTCGCAAGAATACGAACGGGGCGTCCCATTAGCAGACGTCCAAAAGGGGGAAAAGACGACTGGCCATGGCACCGAGGTTGAATTCCTCGCCGATGATCAAATCTTCGAAACCCTAGAATATAGTTTTGAGACGATTGCTCAACGCATCCGTGAAATGGCTTTCTTGGTCGCCGGATCCCGGATGCGCTTACTTGACGAGCGATCTGGACGCGAAGTCACCTACTACTTCGAAGGTGGAATCAAGGCCTTCGTGCGACAGCTGACCCGTAAGCGATCACCGCTTCATCCAGATCCAATTGTGCTCCACGGTGATATAACCAGCACTAAGAACAGTGGCGACGAAGTAACCACACAAATCCAAGTAGCAATGGTGTACTGCGATACCGTCTCAGAACAGATTCATACGTTCGCGAATACCATCCGAAACATCGACGGCGGGACCCATCTCACTGGATTACGTAAAGCGCTGACCCGTTCGCTTAACGACTACGCCCGCCGCAGCAATTTACTCAAAGACAATGATCCAAATCTGACGGGAGATGATGTCCGGGAAGGACTCACCGCCATCGTTAGCGTGATGGTTGAGGACCCTCAATTTGAGGGCCAAACAAAGGCCAGACTTGGCAATAGCGAAGTTGAAGGCCATGTCCAGAAACTCGTAAACGATCAACTAGGTGTCTACCTACATGAACATCCAAGTGAAGCCCGCCGAGTTATTCAGAAAACAATGTTGGCAGCACGAGCGCGGGTCGCCGCCCAAAAGGCCCGTGACCTCGTGTCACGAAAAGGCGCTCTAGATGGTTTTGCATTGCCTGGGAAATTGGCCGATTGCCAAGAGAGAAATCCTGATCGCTGCGAACTATTTATCGTAGAAGGAGATTCAGCAGGAGGTAACGCAAAGCAAGGCCGTGATCGTAAATTTCAGGCGATATTGCCACTACGCGGAAAAATCCTGAATATCGAAAAAGCCACGGTTGATAAAATATATTCAAACGAGTCTATTCGAAACGTCATTACAGCCGTGGGCGGATTCGATGGCGATGACTTTGACGTAACAAAAATCCGGTATGGACGAATTGTGATTATGACGGATGCTGATGTCGACGGATCCCATATTCGCACGTTACTCCTGACATTCTTTTTTCGCCGCATGCCGGATCTCATCAAGGAAGGTCATCTGTTCATCGCTCAGCCGCCGCTGTTCCGCGTTGCCAACACCAAGAGAGAGGTGTACTGCTATTCCGAAATTGATCGGGATGAAGCGCTCAAATCGATGTCCGGAAGAATCAATGTGCAGCGCTATAAAGGCCTTGGAGAAATGAATGCTGAGCAACTCTGGGATACCACTATGAACCCGGAGGACCGCCACATGTTGAAAGTTGAACTCAGCGACGCGGAGGATATCTTCGCCACGCTGATGGGCAACGATGTTCCGCAGCGACGCCGCTTCATCATGAATCACGCCCGTAGTGTCCGAAATCTGGATATTTAGGAAGAGCACGACGTGAAGATGGGAAGGTCCACAATAGCGCTTGATGTCATGGGGGGCGATCGAGCACCTCAGGCCACCATTGAAGGGGCCGTGCGTTGGCACCAATCGAGCGGCTTGTACGCCACACTTGTGGGTGATGTTGACCTCATGCAGCGAGGTCTCATTAAGGCCGGTGCTGCTCCCGATGATTGGACATTAATTGACGCCCCGACTGTCATCGGCATGGCAGATCATCCGGTTCAAACGATCCGATCGGAACCACGAGCATCAATTCGTCGGTGTGCTGAGCTCATCAAATCTGGTGAGGCACAAGCTCTTGTTTCCATGGGCAACACAGGCGCAGCCCTAGCCGCCGGGGTCCTGATCGTGGGGCGGGCGACCGGAGTGGAAAGGCCGGGCCTTGCCGCAATGATCCCCACCCATAGAAATCCAGCACTGGTTATTGACGTGGGCGCCAACGCTGAGGCCCGCCCGGAACACCTCCGAGACTTCGGGTTGATGGGCACGCTATATAAACGACAAGAGCTTGGCCAAAGCGAACCTCGTGTCGCCATTCTGAGTATCGGTGAAGAATCCTCCAAGGGCAGTCCATTAACATTAGCCACAGCAAAATTACTCACCGCTACATCGCTTAATTTTGTTGGAAACATTGAACCGGGAGGAATATTTGCCGGTGAAGCGGATGTGGTCGTATGTGACGGCTTTACGGGAAATCTATTCATAAAATCCATTGAAGCAACCGCGGAATTCGCGTTTTCCTCGCTACGTTCCGCAGTAAAGCATCGACCGTTCACGCTTCCAGGCTTGGCCCTCATGTACCCCGCCCTGCGAGCCGTACGGAGACGGACGGATTATGACCAATACGGTGGTGTGCCGTTACTCGGCGTCAATGGGATAGTCATTATTGGCCACGGTCGATCGAATGCACTGGCCGTAGCAAATGCCCTTGCCGCAGCGGCAAACGCCGTTGACCACAATCTAGTCAAAAAAATCACCGAAGATATGGGCACGATCCCAAAATAATCGTTCGTTGTGTACGACTCAGAATCACAAATCCATTCCACGCAACTTATCCTCTGATCCATCTAGCCCTAACAAGTACCCCCTGGATAACGGGACGGAACGTGCCCGACGCCCCACACGGGACAACCTTTCCGATAAGGCGATGGAGGAGTTCTCCATGCCTGCTAAGGTCAAAGCCTGATGAAACAAATCCAACAGACGGCCATCACCCGGCGAAAAGCACTTAGCGCTCTAACTGCCTGCACTGTCGGACTGCCTCTTACCGCTTGTGACCTTTGGACAACATTTGGCAAACCCAACGAGTTGAGCCCGGGTGGCTCCCAACTTTCCATCCCAGCTCTTCTAGCCCGAACATATGAGCCGGTCGAAATACGTTTGCACGACGTTGCGATCCGTCGCCCGACCTACACCTCGTATGTCATGACCTATATCTCTGACGAACTACGTATCACCGGTATAGCTTCCATCCCGACAGGCTCGGGGCCCTTTCCCGTCGTATTACTTAATCATGGCTACGCTCTTCCCTCCCGATATAAGACGGGGGAAGGCACCCGAGCCATGTCGGAGTCGCTCGCGTCGCGAGGATTTATCACACTAGCGTCAGACTACCGGGGCCTTGGTGGTTCAGACGACGGCTCATCATTGAACCTTGGAATTCGCCTCGAATTTGCAATAGATGTACTCAATCTCGCGGCAGCAGCCCGCAACCTTCCAGAGGCGCGGACAGGCCCCATCGGAATTTGGGGGCACAGCCTAGGAGGAGAACTTGCCCTTCGTGCCGCCGTCATTGACAGGAATGTAGGCCCGGTTGCTTTGTGGGCACCGATGAGTCCATGGATGGATGATCTCGCCGCTTACTATCGATTGCCGGCCAGCGAATCTTCCAAAAACCTTCGAACCACACTTTCTACCGGTAACTATCTGGGCTATGCACGCGGGCCCATCGACATCCACCAAGGAGAAGCCGACCAAGTGATAAATCCAGCCTGGGCTAAGAAGATCCATCGCGCCCTACTTTCAGAAGGGATCCGAACTACGCTGCACTTATATCCGAACCAGGGACATCTTCTCGGATCCGGTTCAGACGCTGTGATTTCCGCGACAACAGAGTTCTTCGAACAAACTTTCCTACCCTCCGAAACACTACGGTGACAGCTAGCCGCGTGTTCGTCGATACTGAAACATCATGAGCACTCAACACCACGGCGATGGCGGGGAAACCAGCCTGTACGATGGCCAGCGAATCTCCAAAACCAACCAGATCTTCCAGGTGCTCGGGGCCGTAGATGAACTGAATTCTTCGATTGGACTCGTACTTAGCTCCGGCCCCAGTCACCAACATGCCGAAAGACTCGTCTGGATCCAAGAACGACTGTTCGCGCTGGATTCGGAGTTGGCAAACCCGGGACATGCGGAGCACGGAGATTTTATTGACCAGAAAGATGTGAGAACACTCGACGAGTGGCTCCACGCTTACCGATCTTCCCTTCCACCTCTCCGACACTTCATCCTGCCTGGTGGTACACCGACAGCAGCCCGTGTAAACGTCGGGCGATCCATCTGCCGCCGGGCAGAGCGTGAAACTCTTCGCCTGGGAAAAGAAACAAGTATCAGACCGGAAACAACGATCTTTCTCAACCGCCTAAGCGATGTCCTGTTCGAAATGGCACGTGCAATTAATCATGAGGCCAATACCCCTGATCGTGAGTGGCTTGGACCACGTGACCGGAAAACCTGAAAAGACTCAGCCATTTGTGCTCATGGTCAACGCATATGCACCATCTTGTGGTAGATCTTAGAACTCACCTTCCAACTGAAGGTTCGTAGACGAGCACACCCTCGATGTACAGATCAATTCAAGCAGCTGCCCTGTCTCTTCGACCAGACAAATGGGATAAGCCATCAAATGCTGACAAGCTTGAAATGTTTGTCAGACGCGCGGCCAGCAAAGGATCGGAGTTAGTCGTTGCACCTGAAGGTTTTCTGGAAGGCTACGTGGTGATGGATGCCATCTATCACCACGAACGACGCCCCGACATGTGGGAAATTGCAGAACCAATGGATGGGCTATATGTACAACGTTTCCGGGCCATCGCCGATGAGCTGGGTATCGTTCTATGTTTTGGCTTCGCCGAACGTCGCGACACCGGTATTTACAACACAGCCGTAGTTCTCGGACCAAGTGGGCAAATATGTGGGGCTTATCAAAAAGTATTACTCGCCGAGGGTACATCGCCCAACTGGGACTTTAATCGCGTTGGCCAATCACTACGGGCAATCGACACACCATTAGGTCGAGTCGGCATCATGATCTGCAACGATCGATGGAACCCTGATGTTGCTCGAACGCAGGTCATGGACGGCGCCCAAATGCTTTTGATCCCGGCATATGGATCTCGTCGCCGTCACCAAAATGAAGCAGTGATCGCACGTGCGCGGGAAAACGGTGTACCCGTTGTGGAAGCAAATGTTGGGGTGAATCTTATTGTCAGCAAAGGCGAAGTAGCGGCCTATGCCTGGGGAAATGATCGTATCTCGATCGCTGAAATTGAGGCTCCACTACCGCCATCCCCTAAGCGAGCTCGAAGCATGGAAGAGGAATTTTTAATCTGGCGAGAGCCAGAAATGCAGCGACGACACGAGAAAACTGTAAAACGTTCTTCTACCGAAACAGACATCTGACATAGCAAATGGTGATCAACGACCATCATGTTGAGGGCAACAATAGCGTCCGAACCTTTAAATTACGAAGGACAAGGCTCTGCATTGGGATCACTGCAGATTCAATCAAAGCTCATAAGTGCGTGACTTACTGCGCAGTTAGCACAAGGTGTTCAAAGTAGTCGGCATCCGGAAACATTGATTCAACATTACCTAACACTGTTTATATTAAGACGTATGTCTGTCATAACCGCCAAGCACATAGGTCGGCTGTGTTTCTCCGCCGTCATGTCGCTGGGTCTCATACTCAGCGGAATTAGCGCTACAAACAGTCATGCTGATGGCAGAGGCGCGATCTACGTAACAAACGCCGGTGACAGTTCCATCACCGTCTTGGACGGAACCAACCACGGTCCCATTGACCGGATACGCATAGGCGAAGGAGCACAAGCCGTTGCATTTAGACCATCGGGCAATCAAGTGTGGACTGCTAATGGAAAAAGCAGGAATCTCTCTGTTATTGATATCAGCACGCAAACCGTGATCGCCACTGTCCCATTGGCGGGACGACCTGAGGCTCTGCTTTTCGATCCATTTTTACCTCTTCTATATGTCGTAGATTCCATCAACAACGATCTCGCAATTGTTGACCTCGACACGAGCACTGTGGTCAAAAGAATCTCAGTGGGTGCTCATCCAATCGGACTATCAATCTCCCCTCATCATGACGTTCTGGCAATTACTAATCATCACGATGGAACAGTCAGCCTGATTGAGAGACAGTCTTTGCACGTGATTAAACAAATCCCGGTAGGGACCAACCCGGTAAACCTTGTTTTTAGCGAGGACGGCAATTCACTGTTCGTCACCTTCCTCAATGGCGTAGCTGTTATCGACACTAACCATCAACAAACCAAGAAAGTGCTGACAGACTGCCCACAACCACACGATCTAGCTCTCGTGGCGAACCTCCAGCACCTGTATGTGTCCTGTCACCTCACTAATCAATTAGCGATCTACGACGCTTCGACTGGCACGCTAGTAAACCGGCTCACAATCGGCCACAGACCCACAGGCATCACGGTTTCGGAGAACGACCGCTGGGTATTCGTCGCCAATTCTTCAGATCACACGGTTTCCGTCGTAAACACAAAGACACAACAACTAAAGACAACCGCCCTCGTCGGTCAACACCCCATGGCGGTAGCCGCCATTAATCAGTCCACCGAACCGGTTCGGTTCAACCATAGCTCGGCTCCTGTTCCCGAACTCAATCGAAAGGGAATCGCAGCTCTCTCAAATGCCCATGGACGACTTGGAACCAAGCTTGGACTTGCGACTATCTTGCTCGGCACTCCCTCCGTACTCGGAATTACAGCGCTCCGCCAGCGTCGCAAATCCCGATCCTGCCACGCCAGCAATTCTCGCTAGTCGGCCAATTCTCTGATGAGCTCCCACGGATAAATCCCAGTATCGTGACCATCACTCCATTCGAACGTGATCGCGTAGTTCCCAACAGGTGCAATACGGTTAGCCCTAACATCGCGAGGAACGGTATCCGGATCTAGCACGGGTTCCCCTGTGAGCTCATTGCAGCAGACAGCACATCCGCACGATACGCGAATCGTCCACAACTCGATAATAGACGTGCTTCCGTCCTTCCAATCAACCTCAAGCGCCTCATCACCAGAACGACGAATGCCTACCGCGGTAGTTCGATCTCGTGCATCAAAAGCCACAGGTCTTAAACTTCCCTTACTAATATTGTTGAGGCGAGATGATTAAATCCACATCTAACAAAAAGCTGTCCACCGTTAATGCTACGCTCGCTTCCCCTAGTGAACGCGTGCGATGCCCTTCCTCGTATGACGGTTAACGCCACGCCCTCTATCGCCGTGATCGTGCCCACATTTAATGAACAGGGCAACATAGCACCGGTCATCGAACAAACGATCCGAGCATTCGGAAAAACACAGATTCGGATTTTTTTCGCTGACGACAGCACCGACGGCACAACAGAGGAAATCAAGAATCTAATGAGATCCTATCCGTGCGTTGACATCCAACACAACGCAACACGCCGTGGCCTCGCCCAAGCCGTAGTCGACGCACTTAACGAGGTTACAGAGGACATCGTGATTGTTATGGATGGCGACCTACAGCACCCCCCTGCGATTGCTCCTCGTTTAGTCGCAGCCATAAACGAAGGCGCTGATTTTGCAGTTGCAAGTCGGTATACCGTGGGCGGGCAAGAACTAGGCCTAAGCAATAGATGGCGGCAACTTGTAAGTTGGGGGGCATCACGACTAGCGCAGACGTTATTGCCAGCCGCTCGAAAAACAACAGATCCCTTGAGCGGATTTTTTGCGTGCCGTCGGGTCCTTATTGCGAAATCTCGCCTGCAGCCAGTTGGCTTCAAAATTCTTCTGGAATGCCTGGTTCGGGGACAAGGAACACTAGTTGTAGATGTTCCATACACGTTTGATCGGCGATTACGTGCCACAAGCAAAGCGTCAATCTCGGAAGGTCTACGTTTCTTGATACACCTGCTCCGTTTGCGTCGTAGCTAATGGGATCCAACTGATAGCATCACGAAACACGCCCGTCACACCACCGTAATTGGTCGAGCGAATTTGGGAGGAATTAGTGGAAATTAGCGTCGGAGGTCCACTGGTACGGACAAATTGCCTTTCGATGATTCTCGAAACGGACGTCGCCGAACATCGAGGAATCGCATGGCGGCTTGAGACGGCCGAGGTCGACCCTCAAAATCCGCTGGTTGAACCACGCTTCCCCTGGGACTCGGGCGCATTTTTTGCCCACGGAACCGTATTACGCGACCCAATCGACGGGCTGTGGAAAGCCTGGAACATCTCCACTAAGGAGGATCTGGGCGACTTCGAAGCGAGCCGACGTTTAACCTACGCAGTCTCTGAAGATGGCGTGAACTGGGAGCGTCCGCTGCTAGACGTCGTCGCCCAGCCTGGATACCCAAAGACCAACATCCTGCTTGACTTCGATTCGGGTGGGACCTGTATGTACGCATCAGTCATCATCCATCCAGAAGCCGAAAAGGATCGTCGCTACGAGATGTTCATCCTGCGATCTCCTGGTCGGCCCGAGGGCTCACCAAGACAAATTGGCGACATCCCGCTCGAGCCTGGCACTGAGCAACATCCGTATGGGATTTACCGCTACTGGTCCGAGGACGGGATCCGTTGGATCCCCACCGAGGGTCCAATTATCGTAACCGCAGTCCCGGGCGAACGTATGATCACTCCCTACGACCGGCCAGACAACGCAGCCGATAACGCGCTCTTCCATCAGATGGACGACGGCACATATACGGTGTACAGCAAGATCGGTGAACCAATACAGCCGGGCGGATTCGTACCGTACGATATTTTTACTGATGGTCGGCGAGTCCTTGCCCGCCGCACCAGCCCGGACGGCTCCGTGTGGAGCCCGCTCGAAACCATCATCCAACCCGACTGGCGCGATCCGCAAGATTTGCAGTTTATGGAACTTTGTCTGGGCCGGGTTACCGAAGGATTCCTTGGAGTCCTCACCGTTTATCACAACCTCGCGCAGACAACTGATTTACAGCTAGCTGGAAGTGCCAATGGTCGAACCTGGAGCCGCCCTTCACGAGAGCCAGCTGTTCCACTGCACCGTCTGGGCGACTATGGAGGCGGCATGCTTTGGGCGACTCGAGAACTGGTGGAAGACAACGGCCGAATGTACGTGTACTACGCGGCTTCTGAAGGCTTGCACGGCGACCCTTTTTCGAGCACGAACACCATTTACCCGTTCCATGCCGCCCTGTGTCGGGCAAGCTGGCAGAAAGACCGGTATTGGGCTGCCGTATCCGCAGCGGGAGGCCCACACGAGGCCTCTTTAACATCGTTTCTGTTACCCGCAGGCGGCAAGAGCCTCAACGTGAACGCAGTTACGTCAACTGTCGGAGAAGGCGAACTCGCAGCCGAGCTCATTGATTCTGAAGGCAAACCTATAGAAGGTTTTACAAGGTCCGACTATCAGGGATGGCATGGAGAATCCAAGGCTCAGAAATTACGCTGGCTGGGCGGCGATGTGTGCCCAACTGACTACGCCGCAGTCCGTTTTTATATCAAACGAGCTCGGCTCTACGGATTTGGCTGGATCTGAGAGGCCCACGCGCAAAAATTTATTTCATCTAAAGTCGAGAGGTTGAGCAGCTTCCTGCACAGTAATCCCGACGCAGTGCGCTCCCCACATTTCTAGCGTTGCACAACTGTCTCGCTTCAACGTTCAGACGCCCTCTCTTGCCTCCCGGGCCAACTCTGCATAAACCTTAGTCGTTGAAGAACTCGCATGGCCCAGCAATTCCTGTATCTCACGTACATTGCCCTCTCCCTGCAAACGATGCGTTGCAAATGAGTGGCGAAGCGTATGCGGGGTAATAGTCTTCTCAATACGCGCACGACTCGCGTACGCCTTAACTATGAGCCAGAAGCCTTGGCGCGTGAGACGTTTTCCTCTGTGATTTAGGAATACGGCCGACTCATCTGCCTGTCTAAGCGACTTTGTCCGACCCTCATCAATGTATAGACGTAGCGCTTCCGCGGCGCGTCCATTTAATGGAACGGTTCTAGACCGCCTGGTGGCCTTGCCTAAGGTTATTCGCTGGAAATCAGCGTCTACGGCCTCAAGATCGAGATCAACAAGCTCAGACACCCGTAACCCGGTCGCATACAAGGTCTCAAGCAATGCACGATCCCGCATTTCCTCCGGCGTTGACGGATCAGCAGCTTGTTCAAGTAACCGCTCAACATCAGATGTGGAGATCACCTGTGGGCGACGTTTCGCAACAGGCGCTCCTCCCAGACCAGTGGTTGGATCATTTACCACCTTATTGTTTACTTTCAAGTATCTGTATAGCGCCTTTACAGCCGCCAACTTGCGGACCTGAGATGTCTGCTGATATTCACGATGAACCAAGTCGGACATAAATTCACGAACTAGCTTTGGCGGCACATCCCAGCCTTGATAGCGACTACCTCGAACGAATTCCTCGAACTGAAGAAGATCACTTTTATAGGCAGAAAGCGTGTTTGCAGCCAAGCCGCGTTCGTCATCTAAATGACGAACAAATTCATCAATCGTCACATCCATCATTAGAGAAAACTTTCCAGAAGCATTTCGGTTCCGCCCTGTAAACAACTGTGCCTGACACAGCCACAAATACCGGATTTGTGCGTCACCGGAAAAGGGTGATTATGTTAACACGGAAATAGGACCTGAAACCTTTTTCCCCTAAACTTCACGAGACCGCGTGCATCTTGACGTAATCCATATGGCTGTAGCGCTAGCGTACGGTGAAGGCCGCCTGACGATTGACCCTCCAGGCTCGGTCGACGTTATTGAGCCACACGATCCCCCAAGGATCAGTGACCCGCTAGCGGAACTACGCCGAACATTACAGCAACCGATCGAAAGTCCTCCGCTCCGGACACTTGCACATGGCAAAGAATCAGTTGTCATCGTTATGTCTGACAGCACGAGACCAGCCCCCAACAAATTAATGCTAGAGGCAGTACTACCCGAACTTGGACCACACGCTGAGGACCGTGTGGAAATACTAATCGCCACCGGCCTGCACCGAGCGACACGAGAGGACGAACTTGACCGGATGCTCGGACCTGACCTTCGCAAACGACTTCGCATCATCAACCATGATGCACGTGACCCGACATGCCTTCGCGATATAGGAACGACCTCTTCTGGTCGTCCGGTGATCGTAAATCAGCGATACCTGGATGCGGATATTCGAATCACACTTGGGTTGATTGAACCTCACTTTTTTGCCGGATTCAGCGGCGGTCCCAAACTGGTAATGCCTGGAATAGCCGGTGAACACAGCATTCTCAACAATCACGATTTTGCGATGATCAGCCATCCGAACGCCCGGTGGGGCACGCTAACCGGAAATCCTATTCACCAGGAACAACTCGAAGCAGCATTGCTGGCTGGCTGCGATTTTAGTCTGAACGTCTCGATTACTGCTGACGGATCGATCTCAGGAATTTTTGCTGGCAATCTGGAAGCCTCCCACCAACAGGGCTGTCAGGTGGTGCTGAATGCCGCGATGAAACCAGTCGAAAAACCGTACGATGTAGTCGTGACGACAAATGGGGGGCATCCGGTCGACCTAAATCTGTATCAAGCTGTAAAAGGTATGGATGCTGCCAATCAGATCGTGAAATCAGGTGGGCACATTGTCATGGCAGCAGAATGTCGTGATGGCGTCGGGCACGGGGATTTTGCCCATATCTTGAAAGAAAACAAGTCTGCAGCCGCCATGGTGAAAACCATCGCCACGGCCCCACATGTCAGGAGCGACCAATGGCAAAACCAAATATTGGGTCGCGTGCTATCGCAGGCAACCATCCATCTCTATACGGACGGTCTTAGTGAAAATGAGATCCGGATTGCTGCAGCGA
>PVBE012617606.1_pt1 | contig 17896 bp, 12 predicted proteins | sample 1631181 | NCBI WGS metagenome assembly PVBE01 (sample SAMN08397723, study PRJNA350692) | Marine metagenome, whole genome shotgun sequencing project. | isolation source: water | place: Pacific Ocean | collected 2012-04
GTGGATTTGTCTTCCCATTTGCAGGTACAGACTGGACAGCAGTGCGAGTATCTGACAACGGTCTTCTGCAATTTGGTAGCACAACCAATGTGACAGACTTCACCAACTCAACAGAAGAACTTTCGCAGTACACAAGAATAGCGCCACTTTGGGATAACCTGCGTACAGATCTCAGTGGAGACGACATCTTCGTTGACCAATCTATTGAAGGCGAAGTGACGATTCGTTGGGACGCAAGTCGATATTCTGATGGTAGCGACGTGAACTTTGCAGCGACGCTGTACAGTGATGGTCGCGTTATATTCCATTACGGTTCTGGTAACCACTGGCTGAGTCCAACCGTTGGCTTGTCGCAGGGTAGCGATGGCTATTCATACATGTCGATGTATGACGCACTAGCAGATCTTGAAAATCTGCCGTCAGTCGAGTTTGGATTCATGAGTGGATACGCTGATATGGGCGCTTATGAATTTACAGGCGATAGTAATGATGAAACCCCACCGACAATTCTCGGGACAACGCCAAGTGGCGTGCACGATCAAACAGAAGTTGGTGCCACAAACACAGCAATCGATATTTCCTTTAGTGAAGAACTTGATGTCATCGAAGCTGTTGCAGTTGGCAATTATGATTTAAGAAGCAGTGGCGACAATGGACTCTTCGGTGATGCGGACGATGTGGTGTTTACTCTCGTACCGGTCTATGAAATTGGTGCAACAACAGTGACTCTAGAACTTGCCGATCAATTTGTAGACGGTGAGTACCGCTTGACGGTGTATGGAAGTGCTGGACGCAGCCTGCGTGACCTTGCAGGAAATAAACTCGATGGTGATGGCGATGGATTTGCTGGTGGTGATTATCAAAGAATCTTCTCGATTGATGCCCTAGGACCTGCTGGAGAACTGGTGAACCCAGTACAAGGTGCTGTACTTACAAGTGATCCTGGAAGTGTCGAGATCCGCTGGGTCGATGAAGATTCTGGAATTGACGTGGACTCCATCGGTATCGATGACATCATGATCAACGGCGGCGAAGTTGGTATTGACTATGTACAGGATCTTGGCAACGGCGTCTACCGATATGTCTACAACAACGATGGAGAAGTGCTTGGCGAAGGTTGGGTTTCAGTCGTTGCAGTGGCAGGTGGTGTAGAAGATTTGTCGGGTAACACAATTCTTGTTGATACGTTGATTGGTGACTTCATCCTTGATTATGATCTTGAAGGACCAGCGATTTCGAATGTCACATTAAACGGAGGTATTGACCAGAGATCAAACATGTCAATCATTGAGATTACATTTGACGAAGCTACTAATATTGACACATTGATTAGTAACGGTTCGATTGTAAACGCAGTGCAATTAGCACGAACAACGCACGAAGGTGGGACAGTGAAATTATCTGCTGCTCATTTCTCTTGGAATAAAGCAACCAATACGTTGACGATAGATCTTACAAGTGACGGCTTTGGTGGAAGCGGTGAAACAATATTGACAGATGCACGCTATGAATTGCAAATCGACACAACAATGATTACAGATGGCGCTGGAAATGCAATGGAAGATTCAGATGGCACCCCAGATGGTGTCCTTGCAATCGACCGCAGTACGGGGTCGAGCACACAAGACTTGTTCCGACTTGCAGGGGATGCCAATGGCGATGCGGTCGTGAATGAAATTGACCTTGCAATATTGCAAGCAGCGTATTTGCTTGATCAAAACAGCAATGATTGGGATCCAAATGCAGACCTCAACGGCGATGGCAAAATCGATATCTTCGATGCTTGGCTCCTTGCCCTTAGTTATGGAAACACGCTCTAATGAAATATATAACACTCGCCCTTGTAATATTTTTGTTTTCTCTGTTTAGTGCACCAGTTCTAGGAGAATTGACAGTGGAAGTGTCACTGCAGATTGATGCTGGAGTTGTTGATGTTGGTGAAACAACAACAGTGCATGTGTATGGATTGGTTGATGAAGGCGTGACGGGTGAAGATGGTATATTTAGTTTTTGTTTAAATGTTACTTTTGATGTCCAGGGTGTTTTTGAGGTTGTTCCGAATACTATTGTGCATCCAAACGCATCCAACTTTGATGAACCAATGAGCAGCCTAGGCATCATCAGCGTCGATGGTCTTGCAGAAAGTTACGATATGTATTTTTTCGATGACACATATTCGATTGGGATTGGTTCCCCGGTTGAATTATTGCGGTTTGATATTATCGCATTGACAGAAGGCACATGCAATTTGCAATCTTCAGCTGCGGATACTGATGGCAACCATGTCAGTGATGGCACGGTGACGGGGTTTGTATTGTTTAGTGGTAGCGATCACTTGGTGATCTATGAAGATTCCACTAGGGTGACGGGTATTACGACAGGCGCGTGCTGTGTGGATACTTCTTGTATAGAATTGACACCTGCTGATTGTTTTACAACTGGTGGATCGTATCTAGGTGATGGCGTGTTATGTGAGGTTGAGAGTTGCGCACCGTCATGCCCTGCAGATTTAAATGGAAATGATGAAGTTGATATCGATGACCTTCTTTCATTTATAGGTGCATGGGGTCCATGTGGCACACCTTGCCCTGAGGATTTTGACGGGAACGGAGAAATTGGTATTGACGACCTTCTCATTCTGATCTCTGCTTGGGGACCGTGCTAATTTTGGTATGATGCCAACCTTCTAAGAAACCACTCTTTTAGTAGGAATACACCGTGTCAAATACATTCCCTTGTAAAATCGTAACTCCAAGCCAAGAAGCCTTTTGTGGCGAAGCAAAGTACGTCTCATTCCCTGCATGGGATGGACAATATGGCATGCAAAAAGGGCTTTCCCCACTCCTTTCCACACTTGCCCCAGGCAGTTTGAGGATTGACGCAGAAGAAGGCGGTAGCCGCTGGTACCTCATAGAAGGTGGCTTTGCCCATGTTGATAGTGATGGGCTTACGCTTGTGACCGAAGGGGCAACACCTGCCGAACAATTGCATCTTGATGAAGCAAAAGCGGAACTTGCCGAGGCAAATGCTCGTGTCACTTCGGATGATAAAGATCGCGAAAAAGTTGAGCGAGACCAACAAATCGCTATAGCAAAGGTTGCACTTGCTACTGCAGCCGCAGCAACTGGCCGCGCTGTATGACCACCCCTGAAATACCTTGCTCAAGTATCTCGCTTGAACAGCGTGTTGAAGCGCTTTTGTTTTCAAGTGAACGCCCAATTTCTGAATCAAAAATGAAAACTGTCCTTGGAATTGAGGATGAAGATGCGACCAAGCAAATCAAAGCAGCAATTGAATCGCTCAATGATACATACGATAAAAACGCGCGTTCTTTTCGAATCGAGCGTGTAGCAGGTGGGTATCGCCCGCTTACTCGTGAGGAGTTCGCTCCTTTGGTATCACGCTTGCATGCTGATCGCCAACAACAAAAACTTTCCCAAGCAGCGCTTGAGACACTTTCTATTATTGCCTACCGCCAACCAGTGATGCGAGCAGAAATAGAAGTGATTCGCGGTGTTGCATGTGGCGAGGTATTGCGTTCGATTATGGAAAAACGACTTGTAAAAATCGTTGGCCGGGCCGAAGAGCTCGGGCGTCCGATGCTTTATGGCACGACTCGAGATTTCCTCAATATTTTTGGGCTCGCCTCACTCGACGATCTTCCTGATGTCCAGGGGCTAGTTCGTGAGGCATCTTGGAAGCCTGCAGCACCACCCGAGCCTGAAACTGACGAAAGCTCGGCATCTGAGGCAAGTCCCGAGGCAGTTTCAGAACCTGCAGTTGAAACGCAACAAACACTCGAATAAGAGTGATACTTCCCAAACTAGGCTGAACTACTAAAAAACTGACCTCCGGTCAGTTTTTTAGTGCCATCTCTTCATGGCACTCGGAACCGTCCCCCAGAGTCTATTTTGCGGTCATAATCCACATATGGCTAAGCGTCCAGTCCCTGTTCATCCGTTGGTTGTTGTTTTTGTATTGCTCTCACTTTTGGTTCCAACTGCGATTCGGCAGGGGAACAATTTGTCGATCTGGCTACTTGGCACCATGTTCATAGCATTGCTCTTGACATTTATATGGACAAAATTAACAATTCGAAATATACAAATAGATCGAGTCCACACCAGTCAAGCCAGAGTGGGGCAGCCTTTCACTGTTGGGTATGACGTTCAGAATACTGCTCGTTTTCAACCTGCTTTTAGTTTGTGGATTCAAGAACTTGATACGCGGAGAACTTGGTCAGATCGGTTTCGCAATGCAGTCGCATGGGTGATGGAAGTTGGACCGAAAGAAGTAGTTCGAACCGATACCATCTTTTGGCCAACAAGACGAGGTGTTGCTAATTTTGATCGAATTCGAGTGAGAACATCATTTCCATTTGGCATGATTCATTCATCTAAAGTCATTAACCAGCAGTGGCAAGTTCTTGTTCAGCCAGAAATTATTCAACTTCAACCGAGTGTCTTGCAAGCAGTCGTGTCTGATGGACCAATTGGACAAAAAAGTATGAAACGTGGAAGGGGTGGAGAAGAATTTTATGGTATCCGTGAATTTCGAAGCGGGGACAGCCTAGGAGATATAGCGTGGAAAGCCTCATCAAAACGGGAATCACTCGTTTGCATTGAAAGATCTCGTCCATCACCTCCACGGTTGAGAGTAATTCTAGATCTCACCACTCCAACAGATTCCTTGCAATGTGAAGAAGATGCAAGAAATACTGAAGAAAAGACGATCAGTCTCGCGGCTTCTCTCCTAGCAGAAGCGCTTCGACAAGGTCATGAATTCGCCCTCACTATTTTGGGAGTTGCAACTCAACGAGATGTTGGATTGCGTTCTGGTCCTCGTCACCTCGATAGACTTCTTGGAGCGCTTGCTAATGTTGACCTTGATCAAAAACGTGTTCCTGTCTCTCCACACCATCTTCGTAATTTTGAACGTGTTGGACGAGTTGTGGTTCGTCCAGATCGCGCACAAAAACTAGGTATTTCTGGGAATTCGTGGTTTTTTACTGGTTCTCAGCTCAACGATTTAAGAATGTTACCCATTGAGGATGTTGCATGAGCGTGCTGAAACATTATCGATTGCTCCGCCTTGTCCTAGTGCTTTTTGCAGTAGTTGCTCAGTGTGTTGCTCTCAACAATGTATGGTTGCTTTTAATTTCTGGGGTATTAGTATTGCTCAGTTGGTACTTCACAGAAGGACCTCGATCGAATGCACTTCCAACTTGGGCATCACGCGTTGCAGTTGTTGCAGCTCTTGCATTGACGTTAATTAATTTTTACCCTACAGTTGATAATCTTACCCAAGTTTTAGGGCAATTTTTTGTCTGGCTGACAGTGATTAAACTTTATGGAGAAAAATCAGTACAGAATGATGCGCAAGAATTAATACTCGGCGTAGTCTTAATGACACTTGCAGGTTTATATGCAACCGATCTTCTATTCGGTATTTTACTCGTAGTTTGGGGTGGCCTTGCAGCGTGGGTATTTATGCTGTATCAACTTTATTATGGTGTTGAAACAATGCGACTCGAGAGGTACGCAGCCGTTCCAAAAGCACACGGTGTTCCTTGGACCCGCCCAGTAACTGGCAGAAAAGTTCGTGCAGCTTTTAGACGAACTGCTATGGTTCTACTAAGTGTTGGGCTTATACTTTCGGTTGCGTCATTCTTTTTTATCCCTAGAAGTTTTAAAGATGACTCTCGCCACCTAGGTTCTGTTGAGGGTGCAGTATCTCGTCTTGAACTTTCTCCCGATCGCGACATAGCCATTCGTAAGGAACAGGTGATGGTTGTGCAACTTGTTGATCGAGATGGCGTGGTCTTTCAACTTCCAGAACCATTGCGTTTAAGAGGAACGATTCTTGAGAGATATGAAGGCGAAGGAGTTTGGGTAACAGGTAGCCGATTATTAGCAAAAAAAATAAAAGCTAATGCAGATTCATACGCGCAACTTGTAGAAGAAAAACATAATAACTATTTCACTATGCACGTTGCTCTTCAGCGCCCTTCGATGAATATTTATTCCCTCTATGAACCTATTGCTATTGAAACAGACGAACAGGTGATGGTGATGTATGACAGCGCATTGCACACAATGACATTCAATCCAGTGTCTAAATTTCCAAAACACTATAGCGTTCAAGTAGATCACCAAAGATACATTTCTTCTGATTCAACTACAAAACAAACTGGGCAATATAAGAATGAAGCGGTCGCAGGTCTGGCGGTTGGTATTCTGGAAAAAAATGGGATCAACAGTGACTTTGTTTTTGACACAGATGAAGAAACAAAAACAAAAGTTTCACAATTATTTGTTGATTACTTGACTTCTAATGCATTTCAATATTCAACCGATGATTCACTATTAGCTCCAGAAGAATATGCCTTTATGGATGATCATGAAGATCCGACTGAAGCATTTTTGTTGACAATGCAATCGGGACACTGTGAATATTTCGCTGCTTCGATGGTAGCGATGTGCGATACGGTTGGATTGCCAGCAAGGATAGTTACTGGGTACTTGACTGATAGATGGGATCCAACCACGAAGCAATACATAGTGTTAGACAGCGATGCACACGCGTGGGTCGAGACAGAAGTGGCGGAAGGTTTATGGAGGACATTTGATCCAACGCCTCCAACAACTGGTTCTCCTACATCACACCAATCATTAGGATGGTTAGAAGCGTTACGTTTTGCTTGGATTAGACTAGATAGAGAGTGGAAACTAGGCGTCTTAAGTTTTGATGCAGATAATCAGCGACATCTTATAGATAGCGTTTTTCCACTCTGGAGAGAAAAAACGCGCGCTGCATGGAATAGAGCGACAACTGTTGGTGCTGATGTTGTGAATTGGTTTGATATTGGATATGGGGGCTTATTGTGGATTGTGCTTGTTGCAGGATCAGTTGTTGGAACAACAATTGTCATAGTTGTTGCTCTGGGAAAACGTAGAAGAGTGAGAAAGGTTTTGTCTCTTCATAAATCAGCTGCTTTACAAACCGTAATCAGTGTGGAATTTTTTGCAGAAGTCATGCATATTCTTTCAATTACAGGATATAAAAAACCAGCATGGCAACCAACGAGGATGTGGATTCAATCACTGCAACTTCCTGCGGAGGCAGAAGAATTATTAGAAAAACTAACGAATAAATATTATCACATTAGATTTGGTGGAGAACAATTAGGAAGAAACCAAAGGGTAAAAATGTTGAAGGTAGTTTCTGATTTTTCAACTGCATTGAGAAAGGACTTAGTATGAATGAGTGGATGCCGATGGAAGAGGAACTCTCTAAGGCGCAAATAAAAGAGGTTTTGTCCCTGCTGGGTGATTCGCCTAAGCGGGTTCTCGATATTGGATGTGGAAACGGTCGCCTATTAGTTCCTATCGCACTTGCTGGACATGACATAACAGGCATAGACATAGACCCAGAAGCAATAAGTTCATGTGCTGCTGTTTGTGCAGATGCAGATATTGATGCGAAGTTGATCGATGGGAACGTATTTGAATTGCTCCCGACAAATGATCCGTTTGATGTGATTATTTGTTGTGGTAACACGTTTATGCTGTTTGCTGATATACATCAGGGAGTGCAATTGTTGCAAATATGTAGGGAATCATTGCATGATGATGGCATAGTAATCATCGATGATATTCCACGGGATCTTTGGCCTGAAATTGCTGAAGGGCGTTGGTGCAATGGCGTTAACGATGAAAATACGCTACAACTTGTTTGGTCTAAAAATGACTCTGTTTTTACCATCCGTGAAGGCGATCAAGTGGAACCGGATAATTGGGAACTTGGGGAAGATGACAGGATCATGCGGCTGTGGACAATGGGTGAACTTGAACTAGCTGCACGTCTGAGCGACTTATCACCCCCAGAAAATCCGAGGGTTATGCCGGTTGGTGGGGGAGTGTTGGTCATGCGGGTTCCAAGATTATGAAAAGACAAACGAGAATTCATTGCAGTACGAACTCTTCCGATTGAGAAGTTAGTGGCGACAATGTGTCGCATAATCTATCAGGCTAATCTCACGGAGTTTATAAACATGCCAGCACAACGATCCCGAACATCAGGATGGCGTCGATGCCTTCAACAACTTGTAGACCATAAAGGTTCCCTGCAGATTGCATTGGCCCCAGCAAATCCGACGGGGAGCGATTTTGTTTGGAGAGCAAAGTTAATTGGTATGACTGAAAATGAGATACATGTTGAAATGCCAACAGCTGCTGGGGAACCCCTGCCGCTTTCCAAAGGGGTTCAACTTCTTGGAATTATGGCGATTGGTCAAAATAGGTGGATGTTCCGAACGAGTTGTGTTGGTACAACATCAGTCCGTACAAGAGGCAGAGACGTTGTTGGTCTTAAACTTGCAATGCCTTCAACGATGGAACGTTGCCAACGCAGGCGTGATTTCAGAATTAGCACAGATTCTCTCGTGCTGCCTGAAGTTTCTGTGTGGCCACTGCTTGATCCGCGATCGGTTGTGTTAGGAGAGCGACTCTGTCAGTTGAGAATTGAACGAATGCTCAGTGGATGTACAGAACCTGAATCAATTGAGGCAGAAGATGCAATGCCTGATGTTGGGCCGATGCTGCCCGCTACGCTTGTCAATATAGGTGGCGGCGGGGTTGGGTTGCAAATATCTGGTTCTGAAGCGAGTGGTATTGGAAGGCATCGCCTCTTTTGGTTGCGATTTCCTCTCCCAGGTGTAGATGGTCCTCCACTTTGTGTAACAGCGAAGCAAATGCACTGGCATCTCGAAGCTGGGGGGTCTACTTATATGGGTATGGCTTTTGATTTTTCATTTAATCCATCTCATCGAAGGTTTGTTGTACAACAAATTACCCGCGCTGTAGCGATTCAACAGCGTGAGCAATTTCGCGCAACCGCATAATTATTGTCGCAAGTGATGGGAACACCACGATTGCCGATAGTTGGGAATTACCAGAATCGGACTTCGAAACAGGTTAATGCTGCACAAACGGTGACGATCGAAGTACATTTGTTTTTACATGTGATTCTTCGCACTCTTCCGATACAACAGAATCTGCAACGATCCCACATCCAGTTCCATATGTAAGTGATCCTTGGAAATTACTCGTTGAACCAGTTCCACGAAACGCAGCAGTTCGAATTGCTACATTAAGCAACATGGAGCCACCAATGATTCCTATCGAACCACAATACGCTCCACGAGCAGTCGTTTCAAGTTCATCGATAATTTGCATTGCCCTAATTTTTGGAGCACCTGTAATCGATCCAGCGGGAAATGTAGATTTGATAAGGTCATACGCTGAAGAATCGGATCGCAGTGTTCCTTGAACTTCTGCAGTGCACTGCCATACTGTCGGATGTTGTTCAATTGCACGAGACTCCGTCACTTGCATGGAGCCAAACTCGCACACTCGCCCCAAATCATTTCGCATTAGGTCAACGATCATGTGTAATTCAGCAGCATCTTTGTCAGAATTCATTAACGTTTCGGGTGGGTCAGTAATCGGACGAGTTCCCTTCATCGGTCTTGAAATTACAGTTCTAGTTACACCATCAAATTGCAAAAACAATTCGGGGCTTAATGAGAGAAGGGAACGACAATCATCATCTGCAAATTCAATCCACGCGCCGAACCATCCACCGGGATCTGCAAGTGTGTCGAGCGAAGCACTGCGGATATCACCTGAAACATTCGATGAAAAACGTCGTGTAATATTTGCTTGAAAAATATCCCCTTCATGTATATATAGTTTCGTGCTATCTACTGCGTCGCCGAACTTGGCATCGCCATCTACATCAACCAATTGTCCAAACTTCAATTCTTGGTGTTCATCCCGAAGTACCGGTGGTTTAAATCCACCAACCGACCACCAACTATTGTCCTCCGCATCATGGACAAGGCACTGATCGCACCAAATAAAATCAGCTAGCGGCCATTCTCTTTGTTTTGGTTTTGTAACACGCACCTCGGGTTCAAAACATTCGCCGAGTTCATACCCAAGATATCCAATCCAACCTGGAACAAGAGACGTGTGTTTAATCGCATCTAGTTCGGTCTGGAATTCTGCCAAATCATGTTTGGATCGCAAGGTCATTCGCCTCCCAGTTGCTGGTGCAATGATTGACCACCTAGACCATCGACTTTCACCATTTCCAGCAATTAAAGCGATCAAAGGCTCCTTTTTTGGCCATGATTTAGCAAGTTCAAAAGGAGTTTCTCCAAACTCAGGTAGACTGACAGCATCAGCAGGGAGAACACTAAATTGAGTCGAAGTTAGATGCGTCATGAGAATGTGGAGAGTGTACCTCTACGGTATCATCCGCGCACTTGCGCTCAATTATGGAGAATTATTCAATGGCCACTGCCACCGCAAAAAAGAAAAAATCAACTCGAAAACCAAAGATGACGTACTGTTGGGGAGCTCTCAAAACCGAGGGTAACGCCACACAAAAGCAGTTACTTGGCGGCAAAGGTGCCAATCTTGCAGAAATGACTTCGATTGGTTTGCCTGTTCCTCCTGGATTTACGATTCCAACAACAATGTGTGAAGCGTACTACAAAGAAGGTTCAAAAATGCCTCGTGGTCTAAATGAAGCCACGATCAAGGCTATCAAGCAACTTGAAAAAGAAACCGGTAAAAAATTCGGATCCAAAACAGACCCGCTCCTTGTATCCGTACGTTCTGGTGCCGCAGTCTCGATGCCTGGCATGATGGACACAGTGTTAAATCTTGGGTTAACTGATGACGCTGTACTTGGAATGATTGCACTTACAGATAACGCACGTTTTGGTTGGGATGCGTACCGCCGACTTATCAATATGTTCGGCGATGTAGTCATGGGAATGGAGCACGAAGAATTTGAAAAAGAATTTGATAAAGTAAAAAAGAAACACAAAGTAACTTTAGATACTGAATTGTCAGCAGAAGGATTGAAAGAAGTTTGTGACCGGTATAAAAAAGTGTACCGACGTCATGTGGGAAAAGAATTTCCACAAGATCCAGTCAAGCAGCTAACGCTTTCAGTAGAGGCGGTTTTTCGATCATGGAATACACACCGCGCAAAAAGTTACAGGCAAATTAATGACATCACTGGTTTGCGAGGAACTGCTGTCAATGTTCAAGCGATGGTTTTTGGCAACATGGGCAACGACTGTGGGACAGGTGTTGCATTTACGAGGAACCCATCTACTGGGGAAGATACATTCTTTGGCGAGTTCCTAATCGATGCGCAAGGTGAAGATGTTGTTGCAGGCATTCGCACGCCAAAGCCAGTTTCTGAAATGAAGAAATGGAATAATCGTATTTATAATGAATTGCTCAAGGTCAAAAAGACACTTGAAAAACATTACAAAGACATGCAAGATATCGAGTTTACGATTGAACGCGGTAAACTCTGGATGCTGCAAACAAGAACAGGTAAACGTACTGCAGCTGCTGCAGTAAAGTTGGCAGTTGATATGGTAAGAAGCCGGATGATCAAAAAAGACGAAGCACTGCTTCGTATTCCCGCAGGGGATCTTGTTCAATTATTGCTTCCAAGTTTTACAGCAAAAAGTAAACATAAAGTTAAAACGCTCGCTAAAGGTTTACCTGCCTCGCCGGGAGCAGTAACCGGAACACTTGCATTTTCGGCAGATGATGCGGTAATACGAGCTGAAGCAGGTGAGAATGTTTTGCTTGTTCGAAAAGAAACTTCACCAGAGGATATCGATGGTATGCATCACGCTGTTGGTATTTTGACATCAACTGGTGGGATGACAAGTCATGCAGCAGTAGTCGCACGAGGTTGGGGAAAATGTTGCGTTGCGGGTGTATCTGCATTACACATTGACGCTGTAAAAAAATGCGTAACAATAGATGGAAAAAAATACACTGAAAAATCAGTGCTCTCTATTGATGGTGGTACAGGCGAAGTAATGCTAGGTGCTGTTGAGAGACACGAACCAAAACTGAGTGGTGATTTTGACACGATTATGAATTGGGCAGATCAGAGAAGGCGAATGAATGTTCGAACAAATGCCGATTCCCCTGTGGATGCAAAGAGAGCGAGATCATTTGGTGCAGAAGGTATTGGTTTGACTCGAACAGAACACATGTTCTTTGAAGGGGATCGTATTCTCGCAATGCGAAGAATGATTCTTGCTGAAACGAAAGGCAAGCGCGAAGAGGCGCTCGCTCGTTTAATGCCATACCAGCGAGACGACTTTATTGGCATCTTTACTGCAATGAAAGGTTTGCCTGTTACCGTCCGCTTACTTGATCCTCCATTGCACGAGTTTTTGCCTCATGATCGAGCAGGTCAAAAAGAAGTTGCAGAAGCGATGGGCATTAAACCATCTCGAGTTAAACATCGTGTGGATCAGTTGCATGAATTTAATCCAATGCTTGGGCACCGAGGTTGCCGTCTTGCAGTGACGTATCCAGAAATTTTAGTGATGCAAGTTACTGCTATTACTGAAGCAGTTATTGCGTGCAAAAGAAAAAGGATTGACGCACAGCCAGAAATTATGATTCCACTCGTTGGGATTGAAGAAGAGCTTGAACAACTTCGTGAACTTGCCGCTGAAACCATCGCAATGATTACGAAGAAGGAACGCTATAAAGGGAAATTGAACATTCCTATCGGAACGATGATTGAAATTCCACGTGCAGCAATTGTTGCTGAACAAATTGCAAAAGTTGCTGATTTTTTCAGCTTTGGAACGAATGACCTCACACAACTTACGTACGGTTTTAGCCGAGATGATATTAATAGTTTCTTGCCTCATTATCTTGATTGTGGTGTTTTAGAACGTGATCCATTTCAAACTATAGATCGAGACGGCGTTGGCAAACTTGTTTCGATGGGTTGCCTTGGTGGCCGCAAAACAAATCCAAAATTAAAAATTGGCATCTGCGGCGAGCATGGCGGAGATCCATCTTCGGTAGAATTTTGTCATGAAGTGGGATTAGACTATGTGAGTTGTTCTCCATTTCGTGTTCCAACTGCGAGACTCGCTGCGGCACAGGCAGTAATTAAGGAATCATTGCGATGACAACCCTTTTTGAAAAAATAATTAATGGCGACATTCCATGCCATAAAATTTACGAAGATGATCTTGTCTTTGCATTTCTCGACGTTGCGCCCCTAAGCAGGGGGCACACGCTTGTGATTCCAAAAGAAGCAGTGCCATTTATGCACGAACTGAGCGAAGCGTCGGGCGCTGCTTTGGGGAGCGCGCTTGTAAAAATTACTTCTGCTGTGATGAAAGCAACTGATGCAACTGCGTACAACATCTTGCAAAACAATGGCGAAGAGGCACATCAAGCAGTTGACCACGTGCATTTTCACATAATTCCAAAATTTGGTGACAAGGGTCTCTCCATTGAGTGGGTTCCAGAAGAACTTGCGGATGGTGAAGCTTTAGCAACAGAAATAACTAGTCATTTGACAAGTGCATAAATTACCCTCTTGTCAGGTATCATGAGAGTACATGACAGATGAACCAATTACAGAATCAGGTACAGATTCAGGTGAAACTGATCCTCTAGCGGAAACATTCGATGGTGAAACCGCTGATTCTGCATGGCTTGATTCAAAAGTGGGGGCTCGGGGCGATGAATGGATCGGGAGTTTTATTGGGCAGTTCGAGATCATCCGAGTCATTGGAACGGGGGGCATGGGCAATGTGTATGAAGCGAGGCAAACTAATCCGCACCGATCTGTTGCCATCAAAATAGTAAAATCAGCAGCAGCTTCTGACACAACATTGCAGCGTTTTGAAATGGAAAGCGAAATGCTTGCACGTTTGCAACATCCAGGCATTGCACAAGTGTATGAATCCGGTCATCAGGTTCATGATGGAAAGCCGTTACCGTTTTTTGCAATGGAATATGTTGCAGGAAGCCAATCAATTACTGAGTATGCTGACGAGTCAGAACTCAGCACCAAGGACAGACTTGCACTTTTTTTGTTGGTGTGTGATGCAGTTCAATATGGACATGGACGGGGCGTTATACATCGTGATCTAAAACCATCAAACCTCCTCATCAACATCGCTGGCAGACCAAAAGTTATTGACTTTGGTGTTGCACTCTTTTCTGATTCAGATGAAGACCAAAACACGATGACCGCTGATGGTCGATTCGTTGGAACATTGCAATGGTCGAGTCCAGAGCAGTGTGGAGATGACCCCCACGATGTAGATGTGAGAACGGATGTCTATTCACTTGGTGTTGTGTTATATCAATTGTTGTTAGGTCAACTTCCCTATGAACTAAAAGGTGTTCCGCTTTACAAAGCTCCAGAAGTTATTCGTAACACGCCTCCTGCAAAACCAACATCAATCAATCGTCATATACCAGTCGAGTTAGAATTTATTCTATTAAAGTCCTTGGTGAAGGAACGCGAGAATCGTTATGCCTCTGTTGCAGATTTTGGAGCAGATATTCGTCGGTATCTAATCGACGAACCAATTCATGCGAAACCTCCTTCAACAATATCAATTATTCGTTTGTATGCACGGCGAAATAAATTGAGATTCCAAGCAGGTTTAATTGTTTTTATTGCAATCGTCGTTGGAATGATTGGGCTTTTGTGGGGATATATTGAAGCAGAGGTTGGTCAAAAGAAATTAGTAGAAGCGTTGAAAGTTAATAGTGAAACGCTTCTCATTTCACAACAGAATGAGTATGCAGCACACCTTGGTACTGCACAAGTTGCAATGAGTAATGGATCTTGGTCGATGGCAAGCGAACAACTTTCCTTGACGAAGATTTTTCAGCGTGGATGGGAATGGGAATATTTAAATGCCGAAACAGATCAGTCTGTTTTGCAATGGCCTTTAGGTGATCGCCCAACAACAATTATCGCATTTAATTCCGGGGAACAAGTTGTAGTTGCAGTTGAAGATGGGCGTGTACTCATTCTTGATGAAACAATGAAAACATCGTCTGATTTCTACATGGAGAGCAAGGTGCAAACGATTTCTCTTTTTAATGATGATTCTGGAATGTTCCTTGGTACTGTGGGAGGAGAACTGGGTTTCTTGGATTTATCTGTCAATTCATTGACAATTAAACAGGCTGATTTTCCATCCTTTTCTGCTTCGGACATTCTTGAAGATAATAGTTTGTTAACAGGTCACGCAGATGGCACTGTCCGCTTATGGAGTGCCGATGGCAAATATATCCACACCGTTTCTCAATTCAACAGTCTTGTGATGACTATCGATTGGAATGCATCGTTGCAATTTGTTGCAGTTGGTTTAGTTGATGGAAGTGTGTACTTAGTAAGTTTGGACGGTGATCAGCCAATTAAACTTGGAACACATCACGAGACAATTTTTGAGGTCAACTTTGTTGATAAACAGGTTCTTGCATCAGCTGGCGGAAGCGATGTGAAATTATGGGATGTTGAAACACTAAAACAAATCGCCACAATAACACTAACAAGTGGAGACGCTATTGGGTTAGCAGTTGTTGGAGATTATCTACTAGTTGCCCACGATGATGGACGTATTACAACGTGGTCTATCTCGACTCAACAACAAGTCGATACATTACTAGGGCATAACGATATCGTCTGGGGTGTGACAAAATTAGATGATCAACGAGCGGTCTCTGTTGGCAAAGATGGAAAAATACTTTGGTGGGAAATTGGACAGCCGCCTGTCACTGAAGTTAAAACTGATTCAGGCTTCCCTGCAGCAGATATCGTTTTTGTAGACGCTGATCATGTGGCTATTGTGTCTCATGTTTCAAGCAACTTGCAGATTACCAATATTTCTACTGGAAAAACAAATACTATCCCAACGCCAAGTTATGAAAAATTAACAACTGTTGATGCAGTCTTAGGCTCTCGTCTTGTTGTTACAGGTGATATATCAGGAACTGTGCGAACGTGGGACATAACTAAGGAAACAGCAGGGGATTCGCTTGGCGTGTTGGATTCTGAAATCGTATCTCTCACAGTTTCTAAGAACGGTAAATATGTAGCGGCAGGATCTTTGCATGGAGATGTTGGGGTCTGGGAACTAGAAACACATGACCGTATATTTGATACATCGTTTGACGGAAGTCTGATCCTTGATGTCGATTTTTCAGATGACAATAAAATGCTTTTTGTTTCTGCTTCCGGTAAAGAAGTAGTTGCATTTAACGTGACAAGTGGCAACAAGATTTGGTCAACGGGTGCAATTCAATCAGATATTTTCGTTGTCGATGTTGTCCCGTTTACTCATAAGATCGTTACTGCAACTAGTCACGGTGTCGTTCAGCTTTTTAATTATAAAACAGGTGAAGTGGTGAAAACCATTCAGTCAAGGGGAGGTGGATTGAGAGACCTTTCAGTAATGCCAAATGGCAAACGACTGCTGTTAACAACGCGAGATGGTGCAGTGCATGTGTGGAATCTTCACAGTTTTCAAAAAATAGTGTCGTTGCCAGTGTCACAAGAACTTGACGACATTGCTGTTTCTCCAGATGGGACACGTATTGCTGTAGGTAGTGGATCATCCTCAGTTCATATCCTCGATAGTGTTTCAAGGGGCGATCGGATCAGGAATCAAAGGAAATGATTGAAGATTATTCACAACTAATTACTTCAACATGGTGTGAAAAATTGATTGCTCGGTGTCTAGATGAAGATGGAGTTGCTGCGGGCGACGTGACGTCGGTTTCTATTGTAAATTCTAAAACGATTGGTTCCTTTGAGGTGAACGCAAGGCAACAAGGGGTGGTGTCAGGTTTACATGTCTTGATGCAAGCCACCCATTTGTTTGGCGACGTTGAATTACATCCGACATGTAAAGACGGTGATCGGGTGGATGGAAAAATTGCAACGATAGAAGGAAAAATGAATTCCATACTTACTGCCGAGCGAACTATTCTAAATGTTTTGGGATATGCAAGTGGTGTGGCAACACAAACTGCTACGTTTGTCGAAGCAGTACGTGGAACAAAATGTGAAGTTTGCGATACAAGAAAAACGACGCCCGGCTTACGTTTGTTAGACAAGTATGCTGTTGGTTGTGGCGGTGGCACGTTGCACAGACTTGGTTTGCATGATGCTGCTCTTTACAAAGACAATCACATTTCTGCAATTCCAATTGATGAATTAGGATCTCGTTTGAGAGATGCTATTACCCATGCAAGAGAAGACCGCAATTTATCGTTTGTTGAAGTTGAAGTGGACACGATGGAACAATTTGCAATTGTTCTTGAACTCGATGTAGACATTATTTTGCTAGATAATATGAACACTGCATTGTTAGAAGAAGCAGTGCATTTGAAGAATTCTAAATCACCAAACATCTTACTTGAGGCATCTGGTGGTATCACGATTGATTCTGCAAGAGCGATCGCTGAAACAGGTGTAGACCGTATTGCAGTTGGCGGTTTGGTTCATCGTTCCCATTGGCTTGACATTGGACTTGACGCAATCGATGTGTGAAGTTGCACGTTGGGAGTCGGATATTCGATGTGAAGGTCGTGTTGTCGTTCTTGCAGAAACTACTTCGACCCAAGATGCAGCGATCGAACATAAATTGCAAGCGGGAGATGTGTGCGCAGCGTTACATCAAACTGCTGGCCGAGGTCGAAGGGGCAATGACTGGAACGCAAGTGGTGGCGTTTCAGTAACGGTTGTATTAAATGAAGCTAAGGCGCAATTGCCTATTGCTGTGGCAGCAGTGCTTGCTGAAAAATTAGACCCACTCATCGAGCAGCCAGTTGGCATTAAATGGCCAAACGATTTGTATGTTGCTCGTCATAAACTTGCGGGTATTTTGATTGAACAGCGTGCGGGAGTTTGCCTTGTTGGGGTTGGTGTGAATGTTCAAAAAAATAAGGCTCACAATGCAGTTTCTCTTTCAGAGTTAGGATCTAAAGTTGCACGAGCGTATGTTGCAAAC
>PVBE011894443.1_pt1 | contig 17895 bp, 17 predicted proteins | sample 1631181 | NCBI WGS metagenome assembly PVBE01 (sample SAMN08397723, study PRJNA350692) | Marine metagenome, whole genome shotgun sequencing project. | isolation source: water | place: Pacific Ocean | collected 2012-04
AACCAGGTCATACAGTTCTGCCCGTAGCTCAGCTGGGTGGAGCAACGGATTCCTAATCATGTTCGTGAGTTAACATGAAATCGGTAAAACCCAAAAGCGGTTTTGTACAGATTTTGTACAGATTGCGTGCTTAAAATAACGGTAAATCAACTCGAAACTGCTGGTCCGTTTGGACTTTTTCAGTGAAATTCAGCGGAAGAAAAATAAAAAAAGATACTCACGAAAACCCAATAAGTACCTGATCTTAAATAAATTAAAGTGGTGGGACGGGACGGAATCGAACCGCCGACACGAGGATTTTCAGTCCTCTGCTCTACCGACTGAGCTACCGTCCCATTTTTTTGAAACAAAGTTGGCAGCGAGAGAGGATAATTGCACAATCACCAAACTGTGTCAACGAATATCCCTGAAGTGTGTTGTAGAAATGATAAAATTGCAACAAAACCAACCATCTGATTCATATTCTTTTATAATTTTCCAGACAGTACGAGTCAGGAAGTACTCTATCCTAATAAGGAATGGAATCCGCCCATGCTAGTTCTCACGCGAAAAGTCGGTGAAAGCATCAAGGTTAATGACGATGTGAAAATCACCGCTATAGAAGTAAAAGGTAAGAATATTCGTTTGGGAATAGAGGCTCCTAAAACAACCAAGATTTATCGCGAAGAGGTTTTCCTGAAAATTAAAGAGGAAAACAAGACTGCCGCCTCCACTCCTGCCGGATCTGATCCGGGTAAAATCACCAATTTTGTTAAAGATAATCTGATTTTATTTGTGCCTCAATATAAAATGGTCTTGAGTGACCCCGAGAAAGATTAGTTGAAAATTGAGTCAACTGAATCGGTGGCCATTCGTGTTATCGTCACCATACCCAAAGTACATTCAGAAATGACGGCCAACCTGGTGGCACCGTTGGTGAGTAATCAGAAAAACCGCCTCGCCAGGCAAATTGTCCTGACAAGTGCCTAATACGATACAAGGCACTATCTCATGCCCCAGGACAAAAAAGAAAAAGTCTGAGTACGCCCTCGTTTCTGTAACCTGATAGCACAATTTTCCTTATTAGATTATTAATTTTGCATAGGTTTTTTGAATCGTTCTGTAGATAGGTTGTATCTTACATATCGATAGCATCCTTGTAGTTTTCTCCGCCGCCTATCTGGGAAAATTTTTCAGGTAGACGGTTTTTTTTATGTGTGGATAAGAAAGGTGATTAGGTTATGGCATTTAAAGAAGAACTAGACAGCTTGTTAAAAGATCTAGCCGAAGAATCCGAAAATTTTAAAGCGGCTGAAAACAAGGAGGAAGAGGTTGAAGCGCTAAAAGACATGCTCGATGTGTTCATGCGCGGAACGCAAAGCGTGCGTGAACACATCGACAGATACAACGAGCGTCGTTGGGACAGATGACTTTCTAGGCTCAATTAAAAGGCATTGAAAGTTTTTAGCTTGGGCAAATTGGCAGACTCCCCCAGCTTGGCGGCCGACTCGATATCAATATTGTTTTTTACGATATCCAGTTCTTCCAGACCAGCCAGCGTCTTGGACTGGAGCAAAGCCTCAATCCCCTTGGGGCCAATATTATTATCGAACAGGTCGAGCTTTTTAAGATTGTGCAGGTAGGGCGAGGTTGCAATGGCAATAGCACCTGCATCGCCAATTTTATTGTTGCTCAAATCAAGGAAGGTCAGGAAAGACACATTGGCCGAGTCGGCTAAAAGCACAACCCCCTCATCGCCCAGATTGTTTTTCATGAGGTTCAGTTCCTTCAGGTTATTGAAGTTCGCTCCCCGCGCTAACATTTGCGCTCCTGCAGATGAAATCCCATTGTCCCACAAGGAAAGAAACTCCAAATGCTTGAAGGTGCTTGATTGAGTGAGGATGCGCACACCCTCGTCGCCAAGCTTGTTACTTTTCAAAGCCATGCTAATGATATTTTTGAGTTCAGGTGTTTTGGCCATGATGGCTATTCCTTTAACCCCAATCTGCGAACCGTTGAGGTTGATGCCCTTGCCATCGGGACTAGTTCGCTCCTTGATATGAGCAGGGATGTCTGCCGGTGGCCCTTTGGGTCGCCCGTAGCCGTGATGGTGACCTTTATCCCCACCGTGTTTGCCGCCGCCACTTTTCTGATGTTTGCTCGGGTCATATCCGGAAACAGACTGCGTCAGGAAAACAACCATTACCATTGGGATTGCTATTTGCAAAAAGCGTTTCATTTACCGTTTCTCCTTACTTATGGCTGAAAGACACAGCCTTATGGCTGCATGACACAGCGGAATCCAATATAACTTTGTTGTTGTTTAGGTAAAACTTTTCCACGAATGGCAGTTCGCGCAAGATCCATGTTAGAGTTCCATGATCCGCCACGCACCACTTTCAATGTCTGGCCAAACATTTCATTCGTATGTTTGCTGTTCTGATAAGGCTGGTACCATGCGGATGTCCACTCCCACACATTACCCGCCATATCCATCACACCATACGGACTCTTACCCTTGAGATAATTTCCCGTTGATGAAGTATATCGATATTTGTCCTTCAGCCCAAGCACATTGGCTCGGGTTGGATCGGGTTCATTGCCCCAGGGAAATTTTCGCGAGTCCTCACCTCGTGCGGCTTTTTCCCATTCCGCTTCACTGGGAAGGCGTTTGCCAGCCCACAGGCAGTATTCCAGCGCTTCCTGAAAGTTCACCCCCACCACAGGCTGGTCCGGTTTGTTGAACCTTGGATTGTCCCAGTACTTGGGAGCACTTTTGCTCGTGGCTTGCATATATTCTGTATATTTTGAATTGGTTACTTCCAACCGATCAATATAATAACTGCCGAGATAAATTTCCTGCATAGGCGTTTCATCCTGATACCATTCTCTGGAAGCAGAATGAAATGTGCGCACCACCCATTCAATATCCTCCCCGCTACTTCCCATCATGAAGGGACCTTCAGATATCAGAATCATTCCCGCATCGGGATGAGAGGCCATCGACTTCTTTCCGCTAAAGTCAGGAGCCAGGCCACCCCATGCGGAAACCGTCTGCAATAGGATCATAGCAAACGCAAGCCAGACGATTCTTTGTTTCGCCCGGACCCGAATACGGCTCAAGAACAAAGCATGCCATCGGTCTAAAAACATGACTGGGCTCCATAGGATGAAACATCAATGTAACAAAAATGAAGCCGAATTTCACGCAACTTTATAGTGATTGAGTGGATGTGGGGTAATGCCAGATTTTATGCTTCACTGGACGGGATGAGGCCAGACTGACGGGCATACTCGAAAATATTTCCTGCACGAATGATTTCTATGACTTCGCCTAGGGAGCTAAGGGAATAGGATTTGCCAGTGGTCTCATTAATTAGGCTTTCTTTTTCCACATCGATGATCAACTTGTCGCCGGTACGGGTTTCTTCGGCCAGTTTGTCGGGTGTTTCAAAAGGGATGAAGAATCCGCCATCCACAGAATTACGATAGAAAATGCGCGCGTAAGATTCGGCGACCACTGCCTGAATGCCAGCAATTTTAAGGCAGGCTGGGGCATGTTCTCGCGAAGAACCGCAACCAAAATTTTTGCCGCCAACGATAATGGTGAATTCCGACTCAAAACTCCCTTCGTTTATAAAAGCATTATTTCCATCGGGCAGTCCTGCACCATCTGCAGGTACACCGGAGAGGGCGAACTTGCCATAGTTTTTTTTCTCCTCAGGATCACTCAAACTATACACAAGATGCTCAGCAGGAATGATCTGGTCGGTGTCAATGTCATTGCCAAGAACGTAAGCTTTTCCTTCGATGATCTGTTTCATATTTTTTAAGGTGTCGGTAAAAGTAATATTTGGTTTTCGTAGTTTCCCAATTTATCGGACAACTACACTTTTTATGCAAAGGGCTCTCCCCCGTGCCGGGACGTACCGGCCTCCAGGGGAGAGGGTGGAGCCTATGGCTCAATTCAATATTTCACGTGGGTCGGTGATGTGACCTGTCAACGCAGAAGCCGCCGCTGTGTATGGCGAAGCGAGATAGACTTCGGACTGTTTCGATCCCATCCTGCCGGGAAAGTTGCGGTTGGTGGTCGAGACCACCACTTCTGTCCCATGCGTTCTACCGAAGGTATCTTTGGGTCCACCCAGACATGCGGCGCATGAGGCATCTCCAATTTCACATCCGGCGTCCTTGAAAACTTCCATCAAGGTTTTCCCCTCCAGCGTTTCACGCTCAAGGTCCTTAAGCACCTCAGTTGTTGCCGGAACGATGAAGGTATCCACCGCGACTTTTTTCCCATTAAGAAGTTTTGCCGCCGCAAGAAAATCGGTGTATTTGCCGCCTGTGCATGAGCCGATATAAGAGCGGTTTATTTTTACATCACTGCATTCCTTAACCAATGCCTTGTTGTCAGGCGAATGGGGTTTGGCGACGACCGGTTCCATCGTTGAGGCATCGTAGGTCTTCTTGAAATAATAGTTCGCGTCCGGGTCCGATTTATAAACTGTGTAAGGTTTGTCCGTCCGCTTTTTGACATATTCAAAAGTAACGTCATCCGCTTCGATGATGGCATTTTTCCCTCCGCCTTCGATGGCCATGTTGCAAAGCGTCATGCGCTCTTCCATAGAGAAGTCCATGATCGCTTCGCCAGTCCATTCCATCGTGCGGTAGGTTGCCCCATCGACTCCAATATCGCCGATCACCTGCAGAATAATATCTTTCGCCATGATGTAATCCGGGAACTCACCGGTAAACTCGAACTGCATGCTCTCTGGAACTTTGACCCATAATTTCCCAGTACCGAGGATGAACGCGGCATCCGTGTTGCCGATGCCGGTGGAAAACATACCGAACGCACCAGAGGTGCAGGTATGAGAGTCCGTTCCGAAAAGGACTTCACCCGGACGGTTATGTCCCTCTTGCGCCAAAGCCAGATGGCATACGCCTTTGTAGTTCTCCGTTCCCACGTCGTAGTAATAAGGAAGATCCTGCTCGGAAACGAATTCCCGCAGAATATCGATATTGCGATTCGCGTGTTTGTCTTCGGTAAAAATATAATGATCAGGGATGATAACGACTTTCTCCCGGTCGAATACTTTCGCGTTTTTTCCAAACTGTTCTTTGAAGATGCCTATGGTCCCCGGACCGCACACGTCATGGGTCATCAGAACATCGACATCCACCCAGACATTTTCACTCGGTTGAACCTTATCTTTGCCAGCGTGAGCGGCAAGAATTTTTTCAGTAATTGTCATACCCATCGAACGTTCTCCTTACAACATATTCAAGGCCGAAAAGGGCCGAAGTCTTTATATTATGGGGGCCAGCGCCCCAGCAAAATCTGGCGGGAATTCCAACTCGGACTATAGTTTTACCAAGGATAAACCGAAGAGAGGGTAGAATACCATTTAATTTTGCCTCCTGAACAAAAAATTTGTATATTGTTGATACTAATAAGAGTAGACCGAAAACCTTCTTGGGATAGTTCCCCGATCCCGCTCAAGCATGCTGAAACTGGCTCTGGAAACATTTAAAAGATTGCGCTACAGCATTCCGGCAAAGCCTCGGCAGGTACAAATCGAAATCACTAAGCGATGCAATATGGATTGCCCGATGTGAAATGGGTAGTCTGATTGATGAAGACCTCGAAGCCATCCGGCAGAATGACAAGTTCAACCACTTCCGCGAGAATTACCGCGATACCTGCGGGTCCTGCGATCTGTGGGTGATTGATTAGGTAGACCGGGTTCCACCCGGGGGGAATATGCAGGAAACGCTTCGGCCTGCAGCCTCACGAGCGGCAGAATAAAAGGCATTTAACCAGCATTTCTTTCCACCCGTAAAAACCGATACATTGACAACCTGTCTGGCTTCGGGTTTGTCTGGTAAGTTGAAACGTTCCGGCATCTCCGGTTTTGACACAGACACGGTCATGTAACGTTATCGGCCCCTATCGTGTTTCACGATGGGATCAGTCCCAGTAAAGAACCTACGATTCTAACAGGGACTAGACCTGCGCCCAGCAGTTGCAACCTGCAGATAATTCATTTATTGTAGGTTACACGTTTTTAGGTGAACTTGAATATCCTGAATTACCATACCCTTATACATTGACCCAGTTCTGATCAGATGAAAGTACCAGAAAATATATCCGATATCATAGTTGACCGGCGTCCCATGCCGATCGTGATTCTCGATCGTCTGCGCCGAGAGATTCTGCTCGTGTTGTTTTTCGCCACGTTTTTCATTCTGGTTTCATCAGAAGGCCCTGCCGACTTATCACCCGAAGGTTACAAAGTTTTATGCGTGTTTTTTCTTTGTGTCAGCCTGTGGGCGACTAACCTGATTCCACTCTCGATCACCAGCTTGCTTGCGATTGCCGCGATTCCGATCATGGGAATCATGGGCGCTTCCGAGGTGTATGCCTTTTTCGGCAACAAAGCGGTATTTTTTATTCTGGGTGTGTTTATTATTTCTGCGGCGATGATCGCGTGCGGACTCAGCGCGCGTCTTTCAATGTGGGTGATCGACAACTGGGGTGATAATCCGTCGCGCCTGCTGATGGCGATTTACTGTTTTGCCGCGATCAGTTCCTGTTTCATGTCCGAGCATGCTGTGGCCGCTATGATGTTTCCCATCGTTATGGAAATAGTTGGCGCTCTAAACTTGAAAAATGAAAATTCGGTTTTTGGGAAGGGAATGTTCTTCGCGCTGGCCTGGGGGTGCATCATAGGCGGCACCGCAACCGTGTTTGGTGGTGGACGTGTCTTGCTCGGTGTAGAGATTCTCGAAAAAACGACTCACGGCACAAGCATCGGAATTCTGGAATACACTCATTTGAGTTTTCCGATGGTAATTATCCTTTTTGTTTGTGGATGGGTTGTGCTCAAACTCATGTTCCCGCCGGACATCGAAGATATCGGACCCGCCCATCAAGTGCTCAGGAAAAAACTGGACGCGATGGGAGACGTCAGCATAAAAGAAAAAGGGATCGCCAGTGTGATGATCCTGACGCTCATTGCCTGGTTGTGGCTGGGCGATAAATTTGGCATCGCCAATATCGCGTTGATCTCAATTGTTATGTTGTTTGTGCTCAACCTGATCAATTGGAAAATGGTTGAAGAGCATGTGAACTGGGGCATCATCCTTATGTATGGAGGCGCCATCTGCCTTGGCGAAGTCATGTCCCAGTCGGGTGCCGCGCTTTGGCTGGCCACACGCACCTTTGAAGGCACCGCTCACAGTGCCCCGGTATTTTTGCTGATCGTTGCGGTCTTTGCGACAGTGCTCACCACCTTCATGAGTAATTCCGCGGCGATCGCAGTCCTGCTTCCACCCGCGCTCAGCATGTGCGACACCTACGGGATAAGTTCGTCCATGGCGGCAATGGCAGTCATACTGCCAAGTAACTTCGCATTTATGTTGCCCGTAGGTACACCCGCGTCGGCGATAGCCTATTCATCGCGTTTCATCAGTGTCGGAGAAATGATACGGACCGGCTCCATCCTCAGTCTGCTTGGTATGGTAGCGTTTGCAGCCCTGCTGTACCTCTACTGGCCAATGATCGGGTACCACTAGGCAATAATCGTCCCGATGACTAAGATGTAGTATGTGAGGCATTCTTTCCGTTCTATCTATAATTTTCCTTCGCTGAATTCATAAATTGCGGAACGGCCATGTCCACCATAGGCTTTGATCGGTTTTCTCATTTTTTGTTTCCTTGTTTTAATCGTTAAAAAAAAATTTGCAGAGTCGGGAACCTTTTCCAGACTCCAAAAAAAATTGAGAACGACGGATTGCTCCGCGTTCTCATGTAATAAATTTAGAGAGATATTCTAGTGGGCGACCAAGTCGCCAATAATTTTATACCCCTCTATTAATAGTGGAAAAGGGAAGTGGTTTTTTGATTAAGTAACTAATTCAAAAGAAGAAAGCAGGTGGGAAAGGGGGAAGCTCTTTTCCCATCTCTGTTAAGCCTTTGCACTGGTGTCCTGGCATTTCATACTGTTGACAGAGCACTTCACGACCCAGAACACTGGATTGCTTCGCATTGTTCGCAACGACAGGCAAACTACAAAACCTTTCAACTTACACAAAGGCCTATCTCCTATTTTTATAGCGTCAACCAATTGACATCCCTGCTATTAGTGATGTAAAATCAGCCGCTTATGAGCACCATAAAACAGGCAGACAAATACGGCATCATCGGCGAGAGTCAGGGTATCCAGGGCGTATTCGACATTGTCGGCAAGGCGGCTGGGTCTGACAGTACGGTGATGGTTTTTGGTGAGAGTGGGACGGGTAAAGAGCTCATTGCCCGCGCACTGCACCAGAATAGCCCACGCAAAGATAAACCCTTCATCGCTGTCAACTGCGGAGCGATTCCCCATGAATTACTGGAAAGCGAGTTGTTCGGCTACGAAAAAGGTGCCTTTACGGGAGCGGCGAACACGCGCATTGGTCGCGTAGAGTTAGCGAATGAAGGAACGATTTTCCTCGATGAAATAGGCGACATGCCCACCGCGCTTCAGGTGAAGCTTCTGCGCGTGTTGGCCGAGCGCGAGATCGACCGTCTGGGCGGAACCAAACCGGTCAAGATTGATGTAAGGTTTATCACCGCCACCCACCGCAATCTGGAAGAAGCTATCAAGGAAGGAAAATTTCGCGAAGACCTTTATTACCGACTCAATATCATTCCACTTGTCATTCCTCCGTTGCGTGACCGAAAGAATGACATCCCCCTGCTGGCCCAGCATTTTTTGAACAAGTGCAGTGAGAATCAGGGGAAAGAGCCCAAGACCATCAGCTCCGAGGCCATGCAGATCCTTGTAAACTATTCCTGGCCGGGAAACATACGTGAGTTGGGAAATTTTGTTGAGCGCATGGTTGTATTGAGCGTGGGAAATACCATTACTCCGAGAGACCTGCCGGAAAAAGTTCTTGGCGAAGTACCCCGCGAGAACCTGCCTCCGATTACAGAGCCTGAATACGAACAAAGTCCACCCCAAATGTTGCAGAACGGATTACAGCAATCCTTTTTTATGGGATTGCCCGAGGACGGAATCAACCTGAAAAGTGTGGTGGAAGATTTCGAACGCGGCCTCATCCTCGAAGCCCTCGAGAAAACCAACTGGGTGAAGAATAAAGCCGCAGGCCTGCTGCAACTCAACCGAACCACATTGGTTGAGAAAATAAAGAAGATGAAAATCCAACGTTAACTGCTCGGCGCAGTGCCAATGAGAAGCAAGTCCCCCCCCCCTCACAAAACATTCCAACTGTCACATCGCTTTTTAAATATTTCAGTTGCCTTATTCCGTAAGAAAGAGAAGTGATGGTTTTGCCCGTCTTTGCGAGCAAAGCGAAGCAATCCAGGACCCTGGATCACCACGCCGCCTACGGCGACTCGCGAAGACGGGGTGAGGAGCTAAGAATCTCAACTTATGCCCCTTGCTGGGCACCAGTGCAAAGCTCTCTTTTCGTGGCAGGGAACTTGGGCGCGGAGTTTAAATTACGTTATAATAACTGTAACAGGCGTGCGCTTTAAGTTTGGATTGTGTATAGGATTTAAGTAAACAGGAGTTTTTATAGATGGATTTTTCTTCAAATGATTTAATTTTGGTTGTGATAGCGTTGGTCGTTATTGTGTTGGTCCGTACATTATTCAAGGCGAGTAAAGAAATAAATGCATCTGATAAGTTTCCTACCTCAGGCAGTTCTCAGGAGGATAAAAAGGATGATGAGAGTTCCTTATGAGATCAGAGGCGGTTTAACACGTTTAGCAATTTTAGTTTCGGCTTGTTTGTTGATTGCCTTCCTGATACCTCCCCTGAAAGTCTACCATTTCACTCCGTTTAACTCGGGAATTGCCATTATCATTGCTGTTCTTGCCTTGATATGGATTGTTTATTCAGTTTTGATTTGGGTTGCTGAGGGATTCAAGAAATAATTAATGAACGATCCCGCCACAGGCGTCTGAGTAGTTCATTGAATTTGAGGCAGGGGGGAGAATCCTATGGATTGGCTTTTTAAAGCGATTGCCTCTTTTAAACCTATCTGGCTCCCCCAGGTAGGTTTTTTTGCAAAGCGTTATGTCTTCGTTTAGAAATGGTAGGAGAGTCCAAAAACGAAGGATGTTTCTGAAGCGTCAAACTCATATTTATTGGCACCATCCAACTTATCAAATTCAAAACTGGTGTCCTTGTATTTAAATTCACCATACACCCTGGTATGTTTCGTCAGCGTGTAGTTTAATCCGGCGGATATGAGCAGTCCGACCGAAGAATTACTTTCCCCTGAGGTTTCTCCGACAGAAGACTCGTCTGTATTCAGAACAGAAAATTTCTCTACATCCAGAATACTCAATCCCAGTCCTACCCCCAGGTAAGGTTGAATGCCATCGAGATTCATTAAGAACTGTTTGTCGGTCACTCTCCATACCACGAGAACACCAAAAGTGGAAAGATGGTTAATGTCAGCTGATACCAGTAAATCTCCCGCAGTCTGCCCTGCAAAGAGACCCGTTGGCGTTCCCGTAATCATTGCGTCGACTTTTTCCTTGACCATATCTGGATCACTGAATGAATAATTGAATTCCAGTCCGAAGCCGGGAATGGCCTTAAAAAAATGTCCAAGCTTCAACCCATAGGCAATGGAGCTTTTCGATGCAAGGTCTGGAAGGGTAACTTTAAAAGCATCACCGACTTTGAAACCAGAGATGGTCTGCCGCAAAGATTTCCCCACTCCAAGGCCCATATAAGTTTCGGCTGAAGCATGATGAGTCGCGGCAGAAACCATGGTGAAAACTGCCACCATGATGAGTATTGCTGGTATACGAGGTTTTATTCTTTCGCTAATAATTGCCACGGGATTGTTCGTTTGATTGACAGGCCTGCATACCTTTAGCTTATCGGCGGTTACGGTAAATAACTGTATCATAATCAGCATGAATAATTTACTTTAGCAGATATTCTTTCTTGTATAGGTATGTTCCTGGTGGTTTTTTAATGTTGATAATTGCAGGTTTACGAGAGGGCTCTTTATAGAGAGACCTTTGTGCCGGAGGAACCAGCGCAAAGGTCCCTTTTCTGAAGGAGTGGATTATTCTGTAAGGACAGAATCGAAAAGGATATTTTTTCTACTCAATGGGTGCTGTCGATAAAGTTTTGCCCAGGGCAATCGCGTCTTTCACGAATTGCTGAAACGCACGATCGGTATCTTTATGCTGGGTATGTACTTTGATTTTTTCGCCATCGGCATCTATCACTAAATCCAACACTTGTATGCCGGGCGTCACGTGATGTTTTCTTATCTCTATCTTGATCTCATTAACTTCCATTAATTCTTCTCCAGATCACTTGGGTATTATTCAGGGATTTAATACCCCATTTTTTATCATTTCAAGAGGGAGGGGTCAAGTTTGATTTCCCAATGCCGGGACGGTCAGCTCAGGGTATCCAGTAAGCGGCCTTGGGCCCGATTCTCAAACTGGAGTTGATTCGCGAGGGATTGGATGGAAGTCTGGAAACCGAGCAGGCCCTGTTGAAGCGTTGTGATTTCTGCGGCGAGGTCGGTATCGACCTATGTTGACTCAGAGGCTATCAGACTTTCTATTTCTATTCCCAGGTTGTTGGAGGCTGTGAGGAGCCTGTTTCCCACCGCTCCCACTTCTCCGTCGGAATCCGATTTTGAGCCCATGTCTTTGTAAGAAGCCGATGGAAAAACCTCGCAAACTTAATTAAGGGTTTTTCCGCTCTGGCAGGATATTTCTTGAGGTTTGCGCCTCAAGACTTGCGTGAGCTAAAAATTTCGTATACAACATTTCTATGATTTGCATTCCCATTGTTGGACCCACCCAGAACAAATCGCTGGAAGATATAGCCATGGCAGAACCGTTGGCAGATTTTCTGGAACTGCGCCTTGATCTTATGAAGGATTACGATCTGGGCGCTCTCCTCCAAGCCGCGACGAAGCCCTGTATAGTCACCAACCGCACTAAACGCGAAGGCGGACAGTTTGCGGGAACGGAAGAAGAGAGGGTGAATATCCTGAAGAAGGCTATGGATGCAGGAGCGGAATATGTCGATATAGAAACTTCCACACCCAAGGAATTGTTGAAGCCGTTTCTGGAGTCCGACCACAAATCAAAGATCATACTTTCTTATCACAACTTTACCGACACTCCAGAAGAGTTGGAACATCTGTACAAAATAATGTGCGAAATGCCTGCCGATGTTATTAAGATTGTCACTTATGCGCGTGATATCACTAACAATCTGGCTGTATTCAAACTTATTTATCGTGCGAAAAAAGATGATAAAAAAATCATCGCTCTGTGCATGGGCGAGCGGGGGGAGATAAGCCGGATTCTCTCGCCGCTATTGGGTGGGTTCCTCACCTTTGGGTCACTGGAAACAGGAAAAGAAAGCGCCCCGGGGCAGATAACAGCCGTAAAGTTGAGAGATATTTATCGCGTAGGAGATAAGCGCGACTTGTTTAAAATTTATGGCGTCATAGGAAATCCAATTTCAAAAAGTATGGGCTACCTGATTCACAACCGGGCTTTTAAAGAGACCGGATCGTCCGATATCTACGTTCCCTTTCTCGTCGATAATGTAGAAAAGTTCTTTAAAGGTTTCAGTCCTTATTTTGAGGGGCTGAGCGTAACCATGCCGTTCAAGGAAGATATTATGGCGGTGATAGATGAGGTTGACGAAACCGCCCGCAAGATTGGAGCTGTCAATACCGTGGTGCGCGATGGGGAAGGATGGAAGGGTTACAATACGGATTGCACGGGCGCGGTAAAGGCTCTGGAGGCGCACATTGATCTTAATGGAAAAAAAGTACTCATCATAGGAGCGGGGGGTACCGCCAAGGCGATTGGTCATGGAGTGCGTGAGAAAGGCGCGAAAATCACCGTTACCTATAACAAAAATAAAGAGCGTGGAACCCAATTGGCAAAGGAACTGGGAGCAGAGGTTGTGAATGTTCAGGATGCGGGTGAAGAAGAGGTAGACGTTCTCATCAACTGTTCGCCGGTTGGGATGAACCCTGATGTGGAAGCAACGCCAATTTCTTCACGCCACTTGCGAAATGGAATGATCGTTTTCGATTCCGTATACAATCCGCCGGAAACCCGATTGATCCGTGATGCTAAAGCAGCCGGATGCATTGCCATCTCAGGAATTGAGTTGTTCATCAATCAAGCCGTCGGACAATTCGAGCTATGGACTGGACAAAAAGCCCCCGTCAACCCCATGCGTGATGTCGTTGTGAAAACGATTGAAGGACAATAAACCCTCTTAGCCACGGATGAACACATTTAGAAAGAATATCTTTTAAATTGGTCGATGATTTTTCTCGTTCCCATGCTCAAGCGTGGGAACGAAGAGGAAAGGTATCGATTACTTCTGATGCATATTGCATGCAGGAAAAAGATCCAGTTATTACCCGTGGACGTAGTCCACTACTTGCCGATGCAGAAGGAGTTGAATATCTGGTCGAGCAGGTCATCTTCTACGAATTTTCCCAGTATAGCGGCAAGGTGGTTCATGGCGATATCAAGATCAGTGGCGACAAATTCTTCTGACAGTTTTTGTTCGAGTGATTCAAGAGTTGCACCCAACGCTGTAGACGCGTCAACCAGATGGGCACGGTGCCGTTCACGTGTTATAAAAATAGCTTCACAGGACTTTTCTTCGCTGACAATATGATTATGAATTGCGTCTATAAGCGTGTTGAGTCCGTTTTGTTCTTTCACCGAGATGAAGATGGGATTATCCATGTTCATTTTTAATTTCAAGTCATCGATAGACCATATTTCAGGAAGGTCGCATTTGTTGATGATAACCAGTCTGGGTCTGTCACTCACTTCTTTGCACATGAGATCATCATTTTCATCAAGAGACTGTGATCTGTCAAAGATGACAAGGACAAGGTCGGCGCGTTCAATAGCGGAACGGGTTCTTCGTATGCCTTCCTCCTCGATGATTTCAGGATGCTTGCGGAGTCCGGCAGAGTCAATGATATTGATGTGGGTGTCCCGGATGCGAACTCGTTCCTCAAGGGTATCGCGAGTGGTGCCCGGATGCGGGGTGACGATTGCACGGTCTTCTTGAAGCAGGGCATTGAGCAAGCTCGACTTTCCAACGTTGGGTTTGCCCACAAGAGCGACGGACGCACCTTCGCGAAATATTTTTCCCTGCCGGTAGGTGTTGGATAAAACATCTATCTCATCACGTACTTGTTGTACTTCGTTAATTGATGTTTCCCGTTTTTGGAGATCCAAACCCTCCTCGGGGAAGTCGATTGCGGCTTCTATCTGGCTGAGTACAGACAGCAGGCGGTCGTAGAGTGCATTCACTTTTTTAGAGAGATGTCCCTTGAGTTGCGTCAACGCTGACTGAAGAGCTTTGTCCGATGCGGCGGCAATAAGGTCGGCCACTGCTTCAGCCTGAGACAGATCAATGCGACCATTCATAAAAGCGCGACGTGTGAATTCCCCCGGTTCAGCGGGGCGCGCACCGTGATCGAGAGCAAGACCCAGTATCCGTGATGAAACAAACATTCCGCCATGAGCGCAGATCTCTATGACGTCTTCGCCTGTGTAGCTTTTGGGCGCTTGAAACCATGTGAGAACAACTTCGTCAATGCATTCGCCAGTTGCCGGATCATGGATGGAGCCGTAATAAATTTTGTGGGACGTGAATTCATTTGCCGGTTTCCCGGCGGGTGTGCGAAACAGTTTTCGGGCAATCGTTGGCGCATCAGTTCCGCTGATGCGGATTATACTCACGCCGCCTTCTCCTGTCGGTGTGGCTATGGCTGTAATGGTGTCATTCACAGTTCCGCTCATAGGTATTCAATAAACAGGTCACTTCAGGTTGGAACAGAATAGCAGGAAAACCCAGTGGATACACCACTAGAGGCGGATGCTAATCTTTGGCGAATTTATAGATGTAAGCTTGTTGAGAAATGGTCAGTATATTATTGACCGTCCAATAGAGAACCAGCCCCGCGGGAAAAGACATGAAAAGAAATGTGAAGACGATAGGCAACATCATCATGATCTTTTGTTGGGTTGGGTCGCCGATTGATGGATTGAGCTTTTGCTGGAGAAACATAGTCGCGCCCATCATAACAGGCCAAACATAATAAGGGTCTTGCACTGAAAGATCATGGATCCAACCTATAAACGGCGCTCCGCGCAGCTCTATGGAAAAGAACAGGGCGTGGTAGAGCGCGATGAATACAGGAATCTGCAGGAGCATGGGGAGACAACCGCCGAGGGGGTTCACCTTATGCTTTTTGTAAAGCTCCAGCATTTCCTCGTTCATTTTCTGGCGGTCATCCTTATTCCGTTCCTGGATGACTTTGACGTAGGGCTGAACTTTCTGCATCCCTTTCATCGACTTGAAACTTTTGTGCGTGAGTGGTGCGAAAATGATTTTAATGACGAGGGTCACAAAGATGATTGCCCAGCCATAGTTGTTAAATATTTCATGAAAATACTGGAGACATTTGAGCATGGGTTTTACCAGCCACGCGAATTTGTTTCCGAACCACCCGTAGTCCATGAGCCTGAACAATTTGTGCCCCGATTTTTCCAGAATCTGCAACTCTTTGGTTCCAGCGTACAACCTGTGGGAAGCCGAGGCGGAGGACTGGACGCTCTCCATTTTTAACCCGACGTAAACATTTTCTCCAGATTTTTTTACAACAGCCGCTTTGATTCCCTCTTGGGGAATGAGTGCCGCCGCGAAATATTTATTCTGGAAAGAAGTCCATGCGAGGTCGCCTGAGTAAGTCACTTCATTGACAATATCTTCAGGCGGTGTTTCTGCTCTTTCATTATTTACAAAAGTTGTTGGGCCAACGAAAACGATATAATTTGTTTGTGATTCTGTTTTCCCGCCCATGCCGGGTCCGAACAGCACGTTGTAGCTCAGGTTTTGTGATGCATAGTTTGGCGCGTTGATTCGAGTTTGCACATCAATCATAAAGTCATTGTGACGGAAGGTGAATTCGCGTACTACATTCACGCCGGAAGAATGTTCCAGCGTCATTTTCAGGGTTCCGGTGGGTTGCGACTCGGAAAGCTCAAGGGAAGTGGTCGAAGGATTATAGTATGCGTTTTGCAGAATATTCGTAACTTGGTCGTTGCTGGACTCTAGTGCCAGCGGAAGGGTCCCGCCATTTTCATGTTCAACCAGATCGATAGGTTCGCCTTGAGCTGTTTTATGTTGCGAGAGCAATATATTTTTAACCATCGCCCCTTTATTAGTGATGATATAGCTAACGTTTCCGGCGGAAACTTTTATAGTTGCCTCTGTCCCAGGGAATTCTGCCTGGCTGATAGCGGGTGCTGGAATGTTTGGCGCTGTTTGTTCAGAGGGAGTTCCCGGCGCGACGCTTGATGGTGCTTGTTGTGCCATGCCAGGGGTGGATGGAGGTATCTCCGCGAGATCCTTTTCAGACTGAATTTGAGCAGGAGGCGGTCCTTCGATCACGGACATGACATATCCCCAACCGATGAAAACACCAATAGACAAAACAAAGGCAAGCAGTAACCTGTTTTCCAATCGAAAACCTCCGCGTTATTTTACAGGATCAGAGCCGCCGCCATGATAGGGGTGGCATTTAAGTAATCGAACCAGGGACAGCCCCAGAGCTTTAAATACGTTATACCGTTCAAGTGCTTGCGCCGAATACTCAGAACAGGATGGGTAAAATCTGCAACCTGCAGGTAGAAAGGGAGACAGCAATCTCTGGTAGAGCCGGATAAATTTGATAAGGGACCCGTTAATCATAGTTCGAAGCAACATAATATTCTGGGAGTAGCCAAGTCGGTTAAAAGGAAAAGTTTTATTGTGATGGATTACCTTTTAACTGGAAGGGATTGAAAAATCTTTTTCTCTAGAACAGAACCGGGCAGGGAAACCAAATCCCTTCCGGATATGATAACGATATCCATAGCCGGTTCGATGTGTTTTTTGATGTGGCGAAAAACTTCCCGGATTTTTCTTTTAGCCTGGTTGCGGACCACGGCATTTCCAATTTTTTTTGATGCGATGATTCCCAGTCGTTTCCTGTCGAGGCCGTTCGGTAGAAAAAAAACAGTGCAATAAGTTTCTATTCTCCGCTTACGACCCCGGTTCATCACATGCTCAAATTGAGGTCGCTTGGCAAGGCGTTCCCTTTTTCCAAACGAGAATTCACTCATAAAGTTAAACGGTCAAGCGTTTGCGTCCTTTACGCCTGCGGTTGGCCAGAATTCTGCGACCTCCTACCGTGGAACTTCGTTTACGGAATCCGTGGGTTCGCTTTCTTTTGGTGTTTTTTGGTTGAAACGTCATTTTCATGGCTATACCTGACCTTTACAAATTGATAATTATTTTATAACTTATTGATAAGCAGAAGGTTGTTGCCTTTTGCAGATCTTCACATTTGAGGATATCCAAGGATTATTTCACCGGTGCAGCTCCTTTGTCAAGGGAGAAATCCCAGTCTTTTAAAGAGTTTTCCATTTTGCCTCAAAATAAGGAGAAAGGCGGGTAGAGCCGGTTTTTTGTTGAGCATTGGGGCAGTTTTGTTGTAACATATTTAAATTCAATAAGTAATAATTTTTTAGGGGGCGTTATGGGTGCTTCAAGGCAGAGTAGCCCATCGTGCGGGTATTGTTTTGCTCGTTTCGGTTGGAGCGGAGAAATCAGGACTAGTTCTTTGGATTCATTTGGTTTTATTGACTTTCAGCGGTCTGTTGGCAGGCGGTCCTGCATTGGGTACGGCATTGGCGAGGGATTTGAATGTTGTGTTTGAAAAAGGATGTTGCCGCTGTGACACCGGATATGGAAGTTCTCCCTTCTGGTCAAGGGAGCATCTCCACAAATGGTGGACATAATCTGGAATACCGTTCCGGGG
>PVBE011427861.1_pt1 | contig 17893 bp, 17 predicted proteins | sample 1631181 | NCBI WGS metagenome assembly PVBE01 (sample SAMN08397723, study PRJNA350692) | Marine metagenome, whole genome shotgun sequencing project. | isolation source: water | place: Pacific Ocean | collected 2012-04
CCTCAGCTCGCGATCCACAAGGTCTCTATCACCTCCGGAGGAGAGGGGACGTCACCGACCCTCCAACCGGACACGGACTCCTACAACGACTTCCTGAAGCGCCTGCGCTCCAAGCAGCGCAGCCTCGAAGGTCGACTCCTTCGTCAGGTCTTCGGACAAGACGAGGCGGTCACCGCGCTCTCACACTCCGTCGCGAAGGCCTCAGTCGGCCTCGCGACAGAAGGTCGACCCCTCGGATGCTTCCTCTTTGTCGGCCGCACCGGCACCGGCAAGACCGAGCTCGCGCGCACCCTCGGGCGAGAGCTCTACGGAAACGACGGCCACCCCGGCCTGATCCGCATCGACTGCTCAGAGATGGGCCTCGCTCACGAAGCGAGCAAGCTCACAGGCGCTCCCCCAGGCTACGTCGGTCACGAGTCTGGCGGTCAGCTCACCGAGGCGATCCAGGCGAACCCTGAGTCCGTCGTCATCTTCGACGAGATCGAGAAGGCGCACCCGCGCATGCACAACCTCCTCCTGCAGGTCCTCGAGGAGGGCGCGCTCACTGACGGCCGCGGCCAGCGCGTGAGCTTTGAGCGCGCGATCATCATCCTCACATCAAACGCCGGCGCGCAAGACGTCCAAGCCGCCGGTCGCGCGGTGGGCTTCGACCGCAAGAACCCGATCACCAGGGAGAGCCGCCGCGAGCTCACCCAAGGCGCGCTGCGTGAGTCCTTCACGCCTGAGTTCCTCGGGCGCGTGGACGAGACGCTGCTCTTCGAAGACCTCGACCAGGACACCGCGCGCAGGATCGCCCAGGCGCGGCTCGCTGACCTCGCCGTCCGCGCCCGCAGGACCGGCACCATCGTCGCCTTCACCCCCTCGGTCGCCCGCTGGGTCACCGAGCGCGGCTTCAACCCCGAGAACGGCGCACGTGAGATCAAGCATGTCATCCAGCGCGAGGTGGAGCCTCGCTTGGCGGCGCTGCTCCTAGCCCAGAGCCCTACCTCCGAGCGGATGGTCCGTGCCCGCGTCCAAGCGGGCGAGCTCCACTTCGAGTTCGAAGACTAGCCACGCCGCGCGGCGTCTCGACGTACGATCTCCGCCCTCCGCCGCGGCTCTTCTGCGCGGCGTGCGCTCATGTCGACTCCCCTTCGCCGCGAACTCTCTGTCCTGACTCGCCTCGCGGTCCCGGTCGCCATCACGCAGCTCGCGCTGATGGCGATGGGCGTCGTCGATCTCCTCATGCTCGGCCACGTCGGCAAAGAGGCCCTCGGGGCAGCGGCGCTCGCGAACTCCTGGATCACCGGATGTCAGCTCGTGCTGCAAGGCTTCCTCTTCGGGATCGACCCGCTCGTCAGCCAAGCGCACGGCGCACATGACAAGCGAGGCGTCTCGCTCGCGCTCCAGCGCGGCCTGATCCTGGCCGGCATCGCCGCTGCGCTAGCGGGTCCGCTCGCCCTCTGGACGACAGATGTCCTCGGGCTCACGCGCCAAGACCCGCTGCTCTTCGAGCGCGCGCAGGCCTACGCCACGGCGCGCATCCCGGGCATGCTGCCGTTCTACGTCTTCGCCACGCTCAGGGCCTGGCTTCAAGGCCGCGGTATCGTCCGCCCAGCCCTCCTGACAGCTCTCGTCGGGAACGTGGTGAACGCCGCCGCCAACTACGGTCTCATCTTCGGCAACCTGGGCCTGCCTGCGCTGGGTGTGCAAGGCGCAGGGATCGCGACGAGCTGCACCTCCTGGGCCATGCTCATCGCCCTCCTCGTGATCATCAAGCGCGCCAGGCTCGGCCGCGGCGGTTGGACCGGCTGGTCCCGTGATGCGCTCCGAAGGGAAGGCTTCACCCAAGTCCTGATGCTGGGTCTCCCCATCGCTGCCCAGCTCGGCCTAGAGATCTTCGCGTTCCAGTTCTCGACCTTCGCATCGGGGCTCCTCTCGATCACCGCCCTCGCCGCTCACACGGTCGTCCTCAACCTCTGCTCGGTGACCTTTATGGTCCCCCTCGGCGTGGCCATCGCAGCCTCCACCCGGGTCGGCAACCTCGTCGGCGCAGGCCGCAGGGAGGACGCGCAGCGCTCCGCATGGACCGCCCTCGGGATGGGCGCCGTCGTGATGGCGTGCTTTGCCGGGATCTTCGTCCTCGCTCGCCACCACCTGCCCGCGCTCTACGGCGCCGAGCCCGAGGTGGCCGCGCTCGCGGCCATGATCCTGCCCATCGCAGCTGCCTTCCAAATCTTTGACGGCGCGCAGGTCATCGGCGGCGGGATCTTGCGCGGTATGGCCAATCCCAAGGCCATCGCGTGGCTCAACTTCTTCGGCTACTACGGCATCGGTCTGCCGCTGAGCTGGTACCTCGCCTTCCACTTAGACCACGGCCTCCCCGGGATCTGGTGGGGGCTCGCCTGCAGCCTCTTCTTCGTCGCCGTCGGGGTGTGCATCTATCTCCGCTTTCGCGGACCCGCCCAGGCCGCCAGGGACCTCACCGCTGAGGTCAAGGCCTAGCGATCCTCCGGCGTGGGGCAGCAGGGGCCCAAGAGAGAGCTGACAGCTGCTGGAGTGGAGGACAGCCCCTCCAACCCTCTCCGAGCACGTAAGATCTCCGTCATGCCGCTCGCCCTCCTCCTCTTCTCCCTCGCTGGAGTCGCTGCTCTTCAACAAGAGCCCCGCTCTGAAGAGGTCGTCGTTGCAGTCGGCCGCGGGTCAGAGCTCAGGATCGCTGAGCTCGATGGGCTCCTCATCCTGCGCCACGCTCGCTCACCCCGCGGACGAGAGATCCTCCAACACCTCTTAGAGGGCCGCTTGGTGGACGCGATCGCTGCCGAGCGTGACGTCAACGTTCGAGAGGATGAGATCAAAGACCGCGTCACGAAGCTGGAAGAGCAGGTGAAGAGCAGCGGTCAAGCGAAGAGCCTCGATGAGTACCTCAAGGCGAGCGGAGTCGACCCCGAGGTCTTCGTCGAGTACATGCGCCTCGCCCTCTTGCAGGAGCGCTTGACTCGCCTCGCGGTCGGGATCGATGAGGGAGTGAACGTCACAGGTGAGCAGCAGAGCGCCTGGCTCGAAGAAGAGATCGCCGCGCGCGGCGTGACCGAAGAGGAGCCCCCCTTCAAGAGAGGGATCGTGCTGACCTGCCCGCCGGTGCAGGTCAAGACCTCCGAGTTTCTAGACCACCTCCGGACACAGCTCCCAAGTGAGGAGCTCAAGGATGCCTGCTACCACCTGCTCCTCGCCCGCCGGATCCGCGAGAGGATGCCAGACCTCTCACCCGCAGAGATCCAGCGAGCCGTAGCGGTGGAGATCACGCGCCGCCGCGAGGCGGCCGAGGCCGACCCGAGCTACGCGGGCATCTCCTTCGAGCGGCTGCTCGCCTCACAAGGGCTCACGCCTGAGACGCTCGCAAAGGACCCCTCCGTCTCGATCGCGGCGCTCTCGGGGCTCTACGTCGATCGCATATATGGAGAGACCGGCATCCGCGCCGCCTACAACACAGATCGCGAGTACTTCGACGGCCACTACGGAGAGGCCCTAGGCGTGCGCGTGCTCTTCTTGCGCGCCGCGCGCTTCACGAACGAGTTCATCCCGCGCACCTTCGAGAAGGCCGAAGAGGAGATGCAGCAGATGATCGCCGTGATGGAGAGCGAAGAGGAGTTCATCGCCATCAGCGAGGGCCGGTCCGAGGCGCAGGGTGAGCTCGCGGCGGGCGCGCTGCACTGGATGCCCAAGCTGGACAAGCAGATCCGCACAGACCTCATCGCCGAGGCCTTTGACCGCTGGGGTGGTCTCACCGAGCTGCCAAAGGACCCCAAGGAGCGGTTCCTCGGTCCCCGACGCACCCCCAAGGGCTGCGCCCTCTTATGGCTCAGCTCCCGCCGCCCCGCGCCGGCCTGGGAGCACATGTCCCAACAAGTCCGGCAAGACCTGCGCAGGCGCTTCGTGGAAGACACCCTCAAGCCCTCCGACGTGGTCATGAGCGGGGCCAAGTAGAACAGGAGAAGAGGTGACTCGTGCGCCGCTCCCAGCGAGGCGCTAGGCTCTATTCCTCCAGAGGGCGCCAGCCACAACGAGCCCCTCCCACACACCACCATGCTCATCGCCAAAGTCGTCGGAAGCGTCGTCGCCACCCAGAAAGACCCAGGGATAGCGAACCGCAAGCTCCTCGTCCTCCAAGTTCATGACCACGCCAACAAGCCGAAGGAGCAGTACGTCGTCGCCGTAGATGCGGTCGGCGCTGGTACTGGAGACCTGGTGCTCTACGCGTCGGGCTCGAGCGCTCGCCAGACCGAGCTGACCCAGGACAAGCCCTGCGACGCCGTCGCCATGGCCGTGGTCGACTCCTGGGACCTCGGCGGCGAGAACGTCTACGAGAAGTGGGCTTGAGGAGGGACACATGCACCTCGGACGCGTGATCGGGCGCCTCGTCGCCACCCACCGCTACCAAGGCATCGACGGGGTCCCGCTGCAGCTCGTGCAGCCCCTCGACGGAGAGGGGAAGGAGTCTGGAGGGAGCTTGGTCGCCTGCGCGGTCGTGTCCTCAGGACCTGGCGACACCGTCCACTTCATCGACGGCAGAGAGGCGGCCCTCGCCTGCCCCGAGACCTTCGTCCCCGTCGACGCGACCATCATGGGCGTCGTGGAAGAGGCGACGAGCTCAGGCGAGGTCATCTCAGGCTCGATCTTGAAGGACAGCTGATGTTCCTCGCTGAAGTCTTGGGCAGCGTGACGAGCCCGGTCCAGCTCGAGTTCCTCGATGGGCGCACGCTCCTCTTTGTCCAGCCCGTCACCCCTGCGGGCCAACCGAACGGGAACGCCCGCATCGCGATCGACACCGTAGGTGCCGGCGAGGGCGACCGCGTCCTCGTGATCGATGAGGGGAACTCCGGACGCAGCATCCTCGGGACGCCCGACGCCCCTGTGAAGACCCTCGTGGTCGGCGTCGTCGACCACGTCGAGGTCGGCGGCGAGCACGTTTACAACCACTGCGAAGAGGTGGGCGCTTGAGCATCCAAGAGATGGCGGAGCGCTTCGGGTGGAGCGATGAGGAGGCGCGGCTGCGCAACGGGATCTGTGAGATCGGCAGCCTCTGCTACCAGCGGAGCCACATCGCCGGCTCCGACGGAAACATCTCAGCGCGGCTCTCGGACGGGACGATCCTCATCACCCCAGCGGGCAGTATGAAGGGCTTCCTCTCCCCGCGGGGCATCGCCCACGTGGACATGAGCGGGGAGAGCGTCGACGGCGGACCGAAGTGCTCCTCTGAGGTCGGGATCCACATCGTGAGTTATGAGGAGCGCCCCGAGATGAAGGCCGTGCTGCACTGCCACCCGCCGCACTGCGTCGCGATGACCGTCGCGGGGATCGACCTGCAGGTCCCGATCATCCCTGAGATCGTGGTCACGATCGGCGGGATCCCGACGACGCCATACGCGACCCCTGGCACGAATGAGCTCCCCGAATCCATCCGAGAGATCGTGCGCTGCTCTGACACGCTCGTGATGAAAAACCACGGCTCGGTGACCCTCGGAACGAACCTCCTCGACGCCTACAAGAAGCTCGACATGATCGAGCACACAGCGCGGATCCTGTGGCTCGCACATGCCGTCCGCGGGGGCATCGACCCGCTCCCCGAGGAGGCGGTACAAAAGCTCCTTGAGACCCGCAACGCCCTCGGGCTCTCCACCTTGAACACCCTCGAGAACCGCTGCGGCCTCAGCGAAGACTGCTGCTGAGCCCTCAGAAGCGCGGCGCCGTCCAGAGCCAGACGACGACGCACATGAGGAGCGCGTTGACAGGGTCTCCCACCGTCGCGCAGAGCGCGACGCGCCTCACCTGCCTGCGGACGTCATGGCTCGAGAAGCCGGCGGTGCTCGCGATCCCCTCGAGCCTCCGGATGAAGCTGCCCATGCGGAGCCAGCCGCGCACTCCCCAGTAGAGAAAGAGCGTGATCGTCGTGACGCGGCAGACGAGGACTGGGTCCGGGAGCTCGCTCACGCATCCCCCCGCACGAACCACCACACGCCGAGGTAGAGGAGGTTCGCGACGAGGATGACGAGGAGAGAGAGCCGCACCTCGCGTCGCTTCACGACGAGAGAGTGCTCAAGCAGCTCACGGATGCGCTCACCCTCCTCTTCGATAGCTCGACGCATCGCGCGCACAGCGCGCTCCTCCAAGTCGTCCGCTCGCGCGTCGTAGGAGGAGGTCGCGAGGGAGACGAAGGAGTCCTTCATCTTCCCCTTCACCTTGTCGCGGAGGCCCGGCTTCTCCTCAGCGAGCTCTCCTTCACCCGGTTCGTTCACGGCTCCCTCTTCCATCAGATGGTCTTCCGGTCCGCAGGGCCGGCGCCCTCGATCTCCGCGCGACGGGCCTCGTAGCCAGCCCTCCCCATGAGCGCATACGCAGCGACCTTGCCTGCCTCGACCCCCGGTTGATCGAAGGCGTCGACGTCGTAGAGCTCGCCCATCACGGCTACAGCGAGCTCCATCATCATCAAGTACTGACCCACGCTGCGGGCGTCGACCCGCGGGAAGACGACCGAGACGTTGGGGCGCCCAGCCTCCGTGAGCGCGACCCGGGTGCCCTCTCGCTCTGCGGTGAAGAGCTCTCCGAGGTCCCGCCCGGCGAGGTATTCGGCGCCCTCGAGGTCGGGATAGGCAGACGGCAGCGGGACAGCGTGATCTGGCTGCGTGACCGAGAGCAGGGTGAACCACTTGTCGAAGGGGCCCTCGACATAGAGCTGCACCTGGGAGTGCTGGTCTGTGACCCCGACGGCGCGGACCGGCGTCGGGCCACGATGGACGACCTCGCCGCCACGGCTCGTGCGCTTGCCGATCGACTCAGCCAAGAGCTGCGCGTACCAGTCAGCCAGTGACCGCAGCCTGTGGCTGTAAGAGAACGTGACGGCGACGTTCTTCGACTTCTTCTCCTGCATCAGCCACTGCATGCAGGCGTAGGTGAGGGCGGGGTTCTCTTCGAAGGGCGCCTCCTTGCAGTGCTCGTCCATCGAGGCGGCGCCCGCGAGCACGCCCTTGATGTCGATCCCGACGAGCGCTGATGAGAGGAGTCCGACAGGGGAGAGGACGCTGAAGCGGCCGCCCACACCGTCGGGGACGACGAAGGACTGGTATCCCTCGCGCTCGACGATCTCGCGCAGGATTCCTTTCTCCGCGTCCGTCGTGACGACGAGGTGTTCACGGTGACCCTCCTCTCCCAAGACCTCCACGAGGCGCTCGCGGAAGAACAGGAACTGACTCATGGTCTCCGCCGTCCCGCCGGACTTGGAGATCACGTTAAAGAGGGTCTCTGCCGGGTCGAAGTGATCAAACCACTCGCCGACGAGATCTGGATCGACGTTGTCGAGGACGAACAAGCGCGGGAGACCTGGAGGCGGCGCGAGGTCATGGAAGGGACTCGAGAGCGCGGCGTGGAGCGCCGTGTTCCCCAAGGCCGACCCGCCGATCCCTAGGACGACGACGTTTTGAAAGCGCCCTGCGACGGAGGCCGCGTACTCCAAGACCTCCTCATGGACCTCATGCGCATAAGGCAGATCCATCCACCGCAGGTCCTCTGCACGCCGCGCCTCAACAGCTGCGAGCGCTTGCACTGCCGAATCACGAAGTCCGGAGAGTTCTTCGGGGCTGATTCCATGCTCAGATCCGATCGCGTCGGACATGGCGTTGGTGAGGTCAAGGGTGATGCGATCCATAGATCCTCCTTAGGACGCCCTGAGCCTAAGGCTCACCAGAGGTCGGTGGAACCACGCCTTGGTGGTCCTTTCCATCGTCTCAGGGTGAATGACGCCCAAATTTCACCCGAACACCTATACACGAACCCGCGCTAAAGGGAGCTAGGATGACTTTCTGTTCCCTCGTTCGCGCTTTGGACGATAACCTAGGGGCGCTCGGGATGGCTAGAGAGTGGTCCCCGACACCGCATCCATGACTAAAGCTCGTGACCTCCTCAAGATCGGCGCGTTCGCCAAGCTCGCTGACACCAACCTGCGCACCCTCCGGTATTACGAAGAGGTCGGCCTCTTGAAACCGACTGCTCGGTCTTCCGGGGGTTTCCGGTATTACCGGGAGACGGACCTCAATCGCATCAAGCTCATCAGGCATCTGCAGGACCTGGGGCTGACCCTCGAAGAGATCAGGGGGCTCCTCAAGGACCGGAGCATGCAGGAAGACCGACCGAAGGCTCTCGTGCAGGTGAAGGAGACCCTCACTGCCAACAAAGAGCTGCTCAACTCCCAGATGGAAGGGCTCTGCCTTCAGCTCAATAAGATCGAAAATGCGCTGACAAAGCTCGCAGATTGCGAACAGTGCCAGGTCATCCCGGCCTCTGATAACAACTACTGCGAGCCCTGCAACAAGACGGGATTGAAGCTCCCAGAGCTCCTCAGCGGGCTTTTTTAAGCCCTCTCACGCCATAAAGGGCGAGCAGGCCGAGAAATCACTCTCGAGGGCCTTGGCGACAGTTCCCGGCTAGGAGAATCCAAAGTAGGCTCCCCCCCCCTGTCGCCGGGAAAGGTCCAAAGAAGTGTGGGATACTGACCCGATAGTTCGGGAACAGGGAAGCCAACGGCTCCCTCTCACCTACACATGCCCGTCACTAACGCCACCTACCAGATCCACACGAAGGGATACTGGAGCCCTGTGATCCACATCTCGGGTCCAGAGGGTGACCTCGGCGTCCTGAAGGTGTCTCGAAACCGCTTTGGGATCGTGATCGGAGCCTCCTACACCCCCTTGAAGGGTGAAAGGATGGAGATAAAGCGTGATCCCGGCATCCTGAGGAGCCAGTTCTCCCTTTGGAGTGAAGGCCGTGAGTGGCTCGGGGCCTCCTTGCGCTGGTCCTTCATCGGGCGTGAGATCGACCTCTCAACGGGAACGCGCCCCATGCGGCTGCTCCCGCTGCCCGGATTTGGCTCCGGATGGGCCCTCCACGCCCCAAAAACAGGTCAAATGGCCCAAGTACACCTGGGAAGAGAGCCCCGCGTTGAGGTCTATCGTCGGATGGACTTCGAGGTCGTGCTCTTCGCCCTCTTCCTGGGCTATCTCAGCCGAGTGGAGTCCTGGTGGCCGGGGCCTATCATTGAGGACATCCACGACACCCAGACCCGCACCACGGCCGCCTGACCCCACAAAGCGATAACCGAGCGAAGATCTCAACTCCGGGGAATCTCCAACCCCTGTTGGCGTCTTAGTTCCCCCGAAGACCTCTTGGTTCCTTCCTCCAAAGATCCCCTCATGAAGCCCTCAGCCGTCATCCTGCTGGTTCTCGCCGCTGTCACCGCCCTCGTCCTCGTCCTCGTCAACCAAGACGACCCGAGCACACCGGAAGACATCTCTAGCGCCCCTGTTCAGCTCACCCAGACGTCCGGGCCTGACACCTCGGCGCTCCCGACGGACACCAGCTCTGAGCGCACCGCGGCGCCCACAGCAGACGGGACGCAAGGCGCCTCAGAAGAGACCTTGGACGGGGAAGCCGCCCTCTACGAGAACGAGCTCGTGGGGAGCGTGCGAAACGAAGGCGGAGGCCCGATCCCGGGAGCTACCGTCCTCCTCAGCCGTCGCCCGCTCCAGGCGATGGCCTTCGTGAATGACCCCATCGACACAAGCGGAGACATCCAGAGCATCACGAGCAGCGACGGGGCCTTCCGCTTCATTCGCATCGAGGCCTACGAGAACTACACGATCATCGTCGATCACCCCGACTACTCGCGCAAAGAGGTCGGCAACGTCCGCGTGGGTGTGACAGGCTCTTTCGAGGAGCCGCCGATCACCTTGACCCAAGGGGCGATGCTCAGCGGCCTCCTCTCCGACACGGGCGGGAACCCTGTGCCCGGCGCAGCGGTCCACCTCGACGGGATGCTCGCAGGGCTCGGCAACCAACCTAGCCCCGACCGTATGAGCGCGCGGTCCGACAACTTCGGGCGGTACGAGTTCAAGAACTGCCCCAAGGGACAGCGCACCCTCCTCATCTCTGCCGATGGCTACGGCAGCGTCCTCATCTCTGGTATCAAGATCCAAGGGAAGAGAGAGATCGAACGCGACGTGACCCTTGAGGTCGCAGAGATGATCTGCGGTCGCGTGATCAACTCGAACAACGCGCCCATCATAGACGCAGAGGTGATCGCCCTCTCCTACTCCACGGGCAACACGCAGTGCAGAGACTTCATCAAGACAGACGCGGACGGTCAGTTCTGCCTCGAGCGCTTGAACCCCGGTCAATACACCATCGCCGTCTCAGCCAAGGGCTTCCGACCGGATCGCGCCCAGCGGGTCGCGACAGGGAGCACGGGCCTCGTGCTAGAGCTCTCACCTCAAGCGAGCGTCTCTGGCCGCGTGGTATCCAAGCTGACTGGCGAGCCGCTCGTCACCTTCACCTGTGTCCTGCGGACCGCATACGACAACACAGACGTCACGAGCCCGACGGACATCCGTCAGAACTTCCGCAGCCCCCTCGGCGAGTACACGCTCACCGACGTGGCGCCCGGGACCTACGTCGTTGAGGCCTCTGCGCAAGGCTTCGCGTCCTCGTTCTCCCAGCGCTTCACGGTCTCTCAGGGACAGTCGCTCTCTGGAGTGACCATCGAGGCTGGCAAGGGCGGGTCCATCAAGGCTCGGATCGTGGACTCAGAGGGCAACCCTGTGCAAGGCGCCCTCGTCTCGACCCACGACAACACCTGGACCGATGACGCCTTCACCCGCGCCTTGGGTGACCTCTTCCCCACGAACGCCACGGCGAAGAAGGTGCGCAGCAACAAGAACGGCCGCTTCAAGATCTCCGGCCTCACCCCTGAGAACTACCAGCTCCGTATCCAGGCCCAAGGACACTCGCGCCTCATCAAGACGGACGTCTTGGTCAGCGAGGGACGCGACACAGACCTCGGCACCATCCGCATGGTGGCCGGCGGCGGCGTCTCAGGACTCGTCGTGGACCAAGCAGGTCAACCCATCGTCGGCGCGCGCGTCACGCTGCGCGTGGACGGGCGACCGGTCACCGTCTTCGAGCCTCGCGAGACCAAGTCATCAGGCGGCGGGAGGTACACCTTCTCGAACGTCCCGGCAGGTAGCTACAAGATCATGGCCATGCGCGCGGACCCGGGCGACAACGTCTTCGGCGGCCTCGTGGACCAGCAACGCAGCGAGCAGCGCGTCAGCGTCCGTGAAGGGCAAGAGGCGAAGATCGACATGCGCATCGGCGGCTGAAGACCCGCCACCACGGCTCACCAGAGCCTGATCGCGCTAGGACGATGGGCCCTGCTCTCGTCAGTCAGCTGTGACCGTCCACTCCCCGTCCTGAAAGACCACCTCGTCATCGAGGGTCACCGACTCGGTCATGACAAAGACGTCGACGTGCTGACGGGCGGCCCTCTTCTTGACGTTTGGCTTGTTGTAGCTCATGTGCTTCAGGCCCAGCGAGAGGTGCACGCCACACATGCGCTCAAAAGAGCCGACGTCACTGACCGTCCGCTCAAAGCTGAACGCCCGGTTTAAGCCAAACCCGAGCTCGCGCACCCAGACCTCCCCCTCGTCCTCGCGGATGCTCGCGAGCACCTGCTCGAACTCTGGCGTCGCGTGCTCAGCCTCCACCACTCGCCCCTCCTCTATCACGAGCGTGATCGGATGCTCAGGTCGGTTCACGCTGAACGTCCGGTCGCCAAAGATCGCTATCCGCGCGCGACCGTTCACGCCCTCGAGGTCACCCGACTCAGTGAAGACCTCACCGATCGGATACTGGCCGCCGACGTTCGCCATCTCCGTGTAGTCACCCACGTTCAACCTCGCGGTCTCGAAGCCAACTCCAAACACCAGCTGCTCTCCGCCGCTGTCCAAGACGCAGACTCGCGCCCGATCGATGCGCTCCTTCAGCGCGCGTCCGACCCCGCGAAAATACGAGCGATCGTAGGCCAGGGAGTCGATGTAGATCAGCGCCTCCGCGCCCTCTATGCGCGCTAGGTGCGGGTGCTCGATCACCTTGATAGAGCGCTTGAAGAGCTCCAGCCTGATCCTGAACGCCGCGAGGCGAAAGCTCGTCGACTGGATCAGCACCACCAGCGCCCCAGACGGCAAGGGGTCAAACGCCGCGCGCACCGCCTCCGGTGAGACGCTGTCAAAATCGATGAACGTCCCGTCGGGTAAGCAGCGCTGGTATGCCTCAGTCAGCGCGACCGCGAGCTCACACTGCGCGTCCGAGACCACCACCACAGCGTCTTGGGGGCGGTGTTCAAACGCCTCGCTGAGGATGGCGCGGACGTTGTCTGTAGCGGTGTCGATCGCTGAGTCAGGGATCGTCGCCATTCTGCGATCTTGGTTCATGTTCGATGCGAGCACACCACACTAGGTGCTGCGCTCGCCCCTCTCCAGAGCCTATACGAAGTCCGGCGGGCACAGAGGAGTGCTCAGATCTCGGGGGCTGCTTGCTAGAGTGCGTGTGTGAGCTATCTCTTCCCCTTCACACAAAAGGAGCGCCGCGAAGACCTAGAGCGCGCCCTCGGAGTCCCTGTGCGGCTGCGCTACGGACGATCGGGGACTCAGCCCGTGGTGGCGCGAGCTCCGACAGCGACGGAGCTAGCCCGTGAGCCGAGGCTAGAGGGTGGGCGTGTCCTCGTGCTCCATAAGAGCTTCGCCGACGCCGATCCGCTGGTCTGGGAGGACCTCGCCAAGTGGTTGCGCTCTGGACGTCGCGCCCGCAAGGCCTGCCACAGGCTCGACGCCTGGCTGGACCGCATACGCGCCGACCCAGGGTCCTCACCTCCAGAGCCCGGGCACCCTGGAGACCATCACAAGCTCCCAGAGCTCAAAGCGAAGGTGATCGCCGCGCACCTCGAGGGTGAGTTCGAGGGCCGTCAGACGCCCGTCGTCACCTGGGCTACGCGCAAGCGGAGCACTGCTCGACGCGGCCTAAGGCTGGGGAGCTACGACAGCTCTCGGGACCTCGTCCGGATCCACCCGGTCTTGGATCAGGAGGCCGTGCCAGAGTGGGTCGTCGCGTTCGTCGTGTACCACGAGCTCCTGCATGCGCTCGTTCCTTCTGAGCGCGTGGGGCGAAAGCTCATCCACCACGGCGCGAAGTTTCGTGGGAGAGAGCAGGCCCACCCTGACTTCGAGCGAGCGACCGAGTGGGAGAAGAGACACCTCCAGCGTCTCATCCGCTCTGCGCGGACAGGCAAGCCGATGCGACGCGCCCTCTTCGCCTGAGTCGCTGGCGACGGGCGCTAGTCGAAGCCGCCGTCTTCTTCGGCGCCTGTAAGGCAGGTGCCGAGGACGTTGCCGCCCAACGCCTCTAGGGTGTTGTGCGTCTGCTCGACGTGGTGCCGCGGCGTCACTCCGAGGCGCACGACGAGGACGATGCCGTCGGCGATGCCTCCGATGAGGCTGGCGTCTGAGATCCGCAGGGCCTCAGGGGTGTCGATCAGGACGTATGAGAAGCCCCTCTTGAGGGTCCCCAAGATGGTGCGCATGCGCTCTGAGCCGAGGAGCTGAGACGGGTTGTCCGGGAGGGTCCCCGCGCCCATGACTTGAACACCGGAGACCGATGTCGCGCGGACGGCTGAGTCGAGGTCGCAGGTGCCGGCGAGCACGTCGGCGAGCCCTTGGCGGCTCTGCAAGCCCAGGTACCCCTCGACACCGGGAGTGTGCAGGTTGGCGTCGATAATGAGCACCTCTGTCCCCGGGAGCTCAGCGAGGGCGAGCCCGAGGTTGATCGTAGCGACCGTCTTTCCCTCACCGCGGGCGGTGGAGGTGAGCACGACGGAGCGCGGAGCTCCCTCTGGGTTGAGCGCGATGATCGAGTTACGCAGACCGCGAAATTGCTCTGCGACTCTGCCGCGGGGATCCTTCACGAGGGCGATCTCGTCGCTCTCAATCTTGACGCCGCGACCCTCGTCAGGTTCAGCGGGGAGCAGGGTGTTGGGATGTGTGGTCTTCTTAGCCATGTGAGAAGTGGGTGTGGTTTACCACGTTTACTTTCGGCTGTTCTTTCGTGCTGGAGGGAGGAGTTTCGGTCTCCCTTGCTCCCTGGATGCTCTCACGGGACACACACGCCCAAAATGGGGCCTCAACGCGGCTCCTCGGACCTCAGGAGCCCAACATCCAGGGACGCTGAGCGCCCCCTGGGGGTCGGCGGGAAGCCCTCCAAGAGCTCTTGCTGAGCCTCTAACTCATCGATGAGGAGGCGAGTCTGGGCTGCAAAGGTCTTCAGAGAGTCCTCCTCGTCAGCCTCCTGGAGCGCCCAGCCGACCCTGCGCCAGGCCTCGCTGAACTCTCGCAGGCGCCCCCTGTCCTCGAGGTCGAGCCCCTCAAGCTCCTCCAAGAGGAGCCCACGCACCAGCGCGCCGTTCGCTTGACCGGCGCGGCAAGCTGTGAGCTGTAGGTCCTCCCGGTGCTCTCCAGAGGCGCCCGGCGCGAGCACCCCAGAGAGCTCCAACAAACGCTCCCACCGCTCGCGCTCTGACTCTTCCATGGTCAGGCCGCCTAGCGCACGCGCCACCCGCCCTCGCCCGAGCTCGCTGCACCAGCTCGCGAGGAGCGCCTCCACCTCTGCCTCCACATGATCGGTCGAACGCCAGGCCTCGAACAGGTCGGCCCCACAGGCCTCGTCCGCGCCAGCGCGCAAGCTGAGCTCAGCCCGCAAGAGCTCGACCCCTTCGATCCCGTTGAGGTCCGGAGCTCGAACTCCTGCCAAAAAGAGCGACCGCGCGAGGCCGTCTCGGTGTGCGCCTGCCAGGGCGGGGGTGAGCCCCTTCAAGGAGAGCTGCAAGGGCGCGTGATCGGGATCTGAGACGTAGGCGCCCAAGGCCCTCCGCCACAGCGCGAGCCCCAGAGCTCCCCCACTCTTCAACACCTCACGAGTGAGCTCGAGGTCGCCCCTGCGGTGTCCCTCGAGCACGAGCAGTCTCGCCCAACGTGTCAACGGCGAGGAGGCGGAGGCCCCCTCACCCCAGATCACGCGAGGATCCTCACCCTCCGGCGCGCGCGCGCGCGCCTTCGCCATCCCGCGCGCGATCCGCTCGACCTCCCAAGAGGCGCCCGCCTGGGTGGGTTCCTTGGCGACCCTCTCCAAGAGCCCGCGCATCTCAACCTGGGTCTCTGCCTCAGTGAGGACGAGCGAGACCTTCCCGCGGGCTGCAGCGGCGAGGAGGCCGGAGAGCGCGACCGGGTCCTGCTCCTCGCGCCAGCGCTCTTCGAACCAAGCGATCGGCGCGGGCCAGCCCGTCGTCGCGAGCGCGCGCGCGGCGCGGCCTGCCCCCTCTCCTCCTGCCGCGACCTCGAGCGCCCAAGCGATCAAGACCTCACGCGTCGGCGCACCGACAGCGTCCCTCCCGGCGCAGACCCGGAGCCAGTGGCCGAGCTCTCGGTGGATCAAGCCGTCTTGACTCTCGGGACCACGCAGCTCATAGGTGAGCCCGTCCGCGAGGCAGCTCCGCTCCAGGAGATCGAGGGCTGACCCAGCGGCGCTCTCCCAAGCGCCGTCGAGCCGCAGCGTGAGCCCTGGATCGATGACCATCGGGACTCCGAGGTCGGCGCCCTCAGCCAAGCGCTCGAGGAGTTGAACGTTGACTCCTTCGCAAGCAGGGACGCTGTAGAGTCCTGTCTGCGCACCTCGAATGAGCTGCCGCGCCTTGTGAGACGGGAGCGGCGCGTCGTCGTACCCAGAGCGCCATCGAATGAGGTGCTCGTGGAAGCTGGACCTTCCGATCGCGCGCGCTCTCCTGTCAGGCGAGGTCAAGAGCGAGACGACCAGAGCCAGGCGCTCGTCTCGCGCAGCTAGGACCCGCGTGATGCGCCGCTCGAGCTCGTAGTCAGCGCCGACAGCGAGCTCCAAGAGCGCGCCGTGATGCTCCCTAGGGAGCTCCCCACACAGCCGACGGGTCGCGAGCTCTCTCGCGGCGGCGTCAGGAGACGTCAAGGCCGCGAGGTCATCGGCGGAGGTCTGCCCGCAGGGGGAGCAGGCCGCGAGCGTGAGGAGGAGGACGGAGAGTGCCATGGCTGGGTCGCCCTAGGAGTTTCGGACACGACACCCCGGCTGTGCAACGATCCAGAGCCCCAATGAGTGATACCCTCTGCCCCCTAGCGGACCCCCAATCCGATCCCCATGGCGAAGATCCCCTTCCAAAGCATCGGCAGCGCGCGTGATGACTTCCTGCGCGAGACGAGCTATCAGCTGAACACGAGCGCCTCAGCCGACCGCGTAGACCTCTTGGAGGAGCGCCGCGCAGAGGTCCACGCCGGCTGGGGAGAGAAGTACATCGAGCGCGTCCACGCCAAGGGCAAGCTCACAGCGCGCGAGCGGGTCACGGCGTTGAAGGACGAGGGCGCGCCCGTCCGAGAGGTCGGGACCTTCGTGAACTACGGAGAGGACTTCGCCGGCCAAGCCTCACCCGGCGCAGGCGTCGTCACCTGCTTCACCAAGGTTCACGAGCGCTGGGTCATGGTCATCGCCAACGACAACACCGTCGCCTCCGGCTCGTGGTGGCCGCGCACTCCCGAGAAGATCGAGCGCGCACAAGAGATGGCGCTCAGGCTGCGCCTGCCCGTCGTCTACCTCGTGGACTGCTCAGGCCTCTTCCTCCCAGAGCAGGCGCGCTCCTTCCCCGGCGCCACAGGAGCAGGCCACATCTTCAAGAAGAACAGCGAGCTCTCCGCCGCCGGGGTCCCTCAGATCGCGGGTGTCTTCGGCGACTGCATCGCAGGCGGCGGGTACATGCCGATCATCTCGGACAGGGTCGTCATGACCGAGCAGGCTTACATGGTCATCGCGGGCGCGGCCCTCATCAAAGGCGCCAAGGCCCAGAACCTCTCGAGCCTCGACATCGGCGGAGCAGACGTCCACGTCGAGCAGTCGGGCTGCGCCGATGTGCGAGTCGCTGATGACGAGGAGGCCCTCAAGACGATCCGCGCAGAGGTCGAGCGCTTGGGCTCAAGCGCCGCTGACTTCCACCGCCACGGCGCCGAAGCCACGCAGCCCTCACACTCACCGTTGGAGCTCACGGGCCTCTTCCCCGCGAACCACCGCATGACCTATCACGTCGAGGAGGTCCTCGCCCGCCTCGTGGATGGTGGTGAGTTCTGGGAGCTCCTCCCTGGGCGCGGCCAAGAGGTCCTCGTCGGCGTCGGCCGCGTGAACGGACTCAACATCGGCTTCGTCGCCAACAGGCAAGGGCTCATCGACGACGAGAACCAGCCCGGCGGCAAGAAGCCCGCGGGCATCCTCTACAAAGAGGGCATCGCCAAGACGAGCCTCTTCAGCCGCTCATGCAACGACGACGGGATCCCCCTCGTCTGGCTGCAGGACATCTCTGGCTTCGACATCGGGGTCGAGGCGGAGCGCCAAGGGCTCTTGGGTTTTGGCTCGAACCTGATCTACACCAACAGCACGAACACGACCCCGATGTGCACGGTGCTCCTGCGCAAGGCCTCGGGCGCTGGCTACTACGCCATGGCCGGGATGCCATACGACCCGGTGATGCAGCTCGCGACGCCGATCTCGCGCCTCGCTGTGATGGAGGGCCGCACCCTCGCGATCGCCGCCTACAACACCAAGCTCGACGAGGAGTTCGAGATCGCGACCGAGGACCCCGAGGAGCGCGCCAAGATCGAGGCTGGGATGAAGGACATGGAGGAGCGCATCGAGGGCGACATGGACCCCTACCGAGCCGCCTCCAGGATGGACGTCGATGAGATCGTCCGCCTCGACGAGATCCGCGCCTGGCTCGAGCTCTTCGCGGAGGCGAGCTATCAAGCGAGCGGCTACCGGCGGATCAAGAACCCGCGGATCTGGTCACTCCACGACCTCGAGGCCGTGACCGAAGGTCGCAGCGACTGAAGAGAGGGCCCCATGGCGATCGTCTCCATCGGCAGCGACCTGTGTCAGATCTCACGCATCGCTGATGTGCTCAAGCGCCGCGGCGAGG
>PVBE012857839.1_pt1 | contig 17892 bp, 14 predicted proteins | sample 1631181 | NCBI WGS metagenome assembly PVBE01 (sample SAMN08397723, study PRJNA350692) | Marine metagenome, whole genome shotgun sequencing project. | isolation source: water | place: Pacific Ocean | collected 2012-04
CAATGATTCCTTTTGCAGGTTGGTATAAGATGTTCCATGGCGTAAGCTCCTTTTGGCGGCGGCAAACCGCCTTTCTGAATGTTTTACAATCAGGAGCTTACGCCAATTCTCCAATTTTCCACCAACCTTGCGACACCACCAAAATCCAAAACGACATCGTCACCCTTCCACTCTTCCAGAATTTTTGCGTGAAATTTCAGTTGATCGCCAGCGGTTGCACGTTGTTTACCGAGTCAACGACCATATCGAGGCCTGTGTAATTGTCTCTGCTGCGTGGGACAAGATGAGTGATTTAGCAGTATTCACGGTTGCTCCACAGAATATTAAAGACCAGGGGGTGTTCAAAAATTACTACCGTTTGGAGCATGTTGACCCGAAAGTAGGAGACTTGGTCGGTATGATTGGTTACGGAGACATGGCCGTGGTGGAAAATAATCGCGACGGCGAATCGCAAACGTTCTCAATGTTGAGTCGGCTCATATTAAGAAAAGGAAGGGTTCGCACTGTATTTCCAGATGGTAATGGGCTTTGTCGGACGCATTGTATTGAGACGACGATTCCAATTTTTAACGGCATGAGCGGAGGACCTGCGTTTCTTATACCGGAAGGCAATGCGGATATTGTGCCTTTTGGATTGATCTCTCATGACCCTGAATCTGAAATTTCCATCGAACAAAAAAACGACCGTTCTCAATCTGGGGCATCAATTGCTGCGTGCTTACCAATTGACGTTACGAACCTTGGAGATGGCAAGCGAGGCATTAGGTTTCAGCTCGCGGATATTAGCTTCGCACGCAACCCTGAGTTTGGCGCGAACACGTAGCGGTCAGAGGTCCCCTCCGGATCACCCCTGCCCCCAATCCCCCGCCTCCAACGTGGTCGGCTTTGCTCGTGGCAGCGGGCGGAAACAATGGGAAAGCGGACATCGCGGCGTAAAGCCCGGCCTCCCCGGTTTCAGCACCCCATCCCGAAACCTCTGCGATTCCATTTGATTCGCCCGACGGCCTCAAAATCCCCCGCTTTGCTCCTTATCCCTGTTTCCAGGTCGTTCCTTCGGGACCGTCCTCAAGGACGATCCCCTGGGCCTTGAGTTGGTCCCTGATGCGGTCGGCTTCGGCGAAGTCCTTGGCCTTGCGGGCGGTGGCGCGGGCGGCGATCAGCGCCTCGATCTCGGCCTCGTCGAGGCTTTCCGCGCCTGCGGGAACCCACTTGAACCATTCCTCGGGGTCCTGTTGGAGCAGGCCGAGGCTTTTGCCCATCTCAAGCAAGAACCACTTTCTATCCGGCTGCGCGATTTTTCCACCACGACTCTCGTCTTGCAGCACTATGTTCAGTTGGCTTAAGCGCGCATGTAAGTGTAAGAGCGCTAGAGGTGTATTGAGATCATCACATAATGCCGCCTTGAATTCTTTTAATCGAATATCCGCGTTTGTCGGTTCAGGGGCAGGTATATCCTTTGCACGCAAGAGCGCTCCGTAAAATCCATCCAGCTTCCGCTTGGCTTCCTCAATGCCCGTCTTGGTGAAGTCCTGCGGCTGGCGGTAGTGGGTCTTCAGCAAGGCCAGGCGGATGGCCTCGCCGGGGAACTCGTCCAACAGCTCGTGCACGGTGTAGAAGTTGCCCAAGGACTTCGACATCTTCTCCCCTTCCACCATCAGGTAGCCGTTATGCACCCAGTACCTGGCGTAGGTGCCGGGACCATGGGCGCAAGTGCTCTGGGCAATCTCGTTCTCGTGATGCGGAAAGATCAGGTCCTGGCCGCCGCCGTGGATGTCGAAAGACTTACCCAGAAGCTTCGAACTCATCGCCGAGCACTCGATATGCCAGCCCGGCCGGCCCCGCCCCCAGGGGCTGTCCCAGCCGGGCAGGTCGTCTTCCGAGGGCTTCCACAGAACGAAGTCCCCCGGATCCTTCTTGTAGGGTGCCACCTCGACCCTGGCGCCGGCGATGAGATCCTCGCGGTTGTGGCCCGACAGTCTGCCGTATTCGGGCATCGAAGGGACATGGAACAGCACATGGCCGCTGTCCTCGTAGGCAAAGCCCTTGTCGAGCAGGGCCTGGACCAATTCCTGCATTTGTTGAATGTACTCGGTGGCCTTGGGTTCCTCGTCCGGCCCGATGTCGCCCAAGGCCGCCATGTCGGCGTGGAAGGCCTTGGTCGTGCGCTCGGTGATCGATTGGATGGCCTCGCCCTTTTCCTTGGCGGCGGCGATGATCTTGTCGTCGACGTCGGTGATGTTGCGGACGTAGGTGACTTTCGGATAGAGGTGTTTCAACAACCGGTAGAGAACGTCGAAGACGACGACCGGCCGGGCGTTGCCGATATGGGCGTAGTCGTAGACCGTCGGCCCGCAGACGTACATGCGGACGTGGCTCCCGTCGAGCGGCTTGAATTCCTCCTTCTTGCGAGCCGCCGTGTTGTAGAGATGCAACTTCATTTTGGTTCCTCGACGTTGTAAGTGGAATTCCACCGGTTTGTCCTCGGCGGACGGCGTTATGATCGGCCATTCATCTCTTGCCGGAGGGGTGGCCCCGATCCCAGGGGAAGTCAAGGCTGCCGCTTCGCGGCACCGCGCCAAGCGCGGCTTCGGCCTTGAGTTCCCCTGGGATTGGGGCAAAATGACTAGCAAGAGATGAATGGCGGAAAGTGGCGGAATCACGGGCTCCGAAAATCCAGGTGAATTCCACTCGAAACGTCGAGGAGCCCATTTTTTAGTCCATGAATTCGTTGGTCAGCGGATAGCGGCGGTCGCGGCCGAAAGCGCGGCTGGTGATCTTGACTCCCGGCGGCGCTTGGCGGCGTTTGTATTCGGCCCTGTCCAGCAGGCGCCAGACCATCCGCACCATGTCGGCGTTAAAACCCCGGGCGGCGGCGTCTTCGATCGGCATATCTTCTTCGATCAGGCATTTCAGGATGGCGTCGAGTTCGTCGTAGGGCGGCAGGCTGTCCTGGTCGGTCTGGCCGGGTCTCAGTTCCGCCGACGGCGGTTTGGCGATCACCCTCTCCGGCATGACCGGGCCGGCCGGTCCCAGGGCGCCCTTCGGGCTTTCTAAATTACGCCAGCGGGCCAAGGCAAAGACGGTGCTTTTGTAAACGTCCTTCAAGACCGAAAAACCGCCGCACATGTCACCGTAAATGGTCGCGTAGCCCACCGACATTTCCGACTTGTTGCCGGTGCTGAGCACCATGAACCCCAGCTTGTTGGAGAGCGCCATCAGGGTCAGCCCGCGCGACCGGGATTGGATGTTTTCTTCCGTTACGTCGGGCGAATGGCCGGCGAAGGATCCGCTCAACATCTCGCCGAAGGCGTTCATCGCCGGAGTAATGGAAATGCTGTCCAGCCGGACGCCGAGCAGGCGGGCCGTCTCGGCGGCGTCTTCCAGGCTTTCCGGCGAGGTATATGGCGAAGGCATCATCACGCAATGGACCTTCGCCGCGCCCAGCGCATCCACCGCCACCGCCGCCGCGAGGGCGCTGTCGATACCGCCGGAAAGGCCGATCAGAACGCCGGCAAAGGCGTTCTTCCCGACGTAGTCGCCAAGCCCGGTGATCAACGCCCGGTAAATGGCCTCCGGCCCGGCCGCCGGCTCATCCACCGTTCCCGGATCGCAGGCCCATGCGCCGCCGGCCCGGCGCCGCCAACGGCTCGGCACCGTCGCCGATTCCCAGGCCGCCGCCAGGACCTGAATATCGCCGTTGCAATCGATGACGAAAGTTCCGCCGTCGAAGACCAGTTCGTCCTGTCCGCCCACCAGGTTGACGTAAATGAGCGGCAGGCCTGATTCCGCCGTTCGCGCCCGTGCCCGGTCGCGCCGCACGGTGGGCTTGTCCAACTCGAATGGAGAGCCGTTGAGGACAACCAAGATATCGGCGCCGGCTTCCTTCAGGTGCGCCGTCACTTCCGGCTTCCACATATCCTCGCAAATCATCACCCCGAGGCGGACGCCGTCGAAGAGCATCGGCTCGGGGCATGGGCCGGCGGTGAAGATGCGTTTTTCGTCGAAGACACCGTAATTGGGAAGTTCGTGCTTCAGGCCGACGGCGGCGATCCGCCCGCCGTCCAGCAAAAGCGATGCGTTATGGAGCGCCCCTTCGTTGCGCCAAGGCGAGCCCAGCAAGACGGCCGGACCGCCGTCGGCGGTCGCGGCGGCCAATTCCCGGACCCGATCCTCGATCAGATTCTGGAAATCCGACCTGAGCACCAAGTCCTCGGGCGGGTAGCCCGACACCGCAAGCTCGCCGCAGACCACCAGACGGGCGCCGCTGGCGGCGTCGCGGGCGGCGCCAATCAGGCCGATATTGCCGTCGATGCCGCCGACGGTGGGATTCAGTTGCGACAGGGCGATGGTCAAGGTCCTGCTCATGGAAGCGCGGGGCCGGCGGCGCGGGGGGACGAGACATCAGAAATTGGGAACACTAGGGAGCGTCCAGGAAACTGTCAACAATGCCCGAACTGGCAAAGGCTTCCAAACTTTCCGCCCTTTTCCCTTCAGCGAAAGGCTGGCAAGCGAATGGCTTGCGGATAGGCCGCGAATAGGCGAAACTTCCCATCGTTTACTTTTCCGCGGGCCATTCATCGGCGGGGATGGGGAATGGCCGTTTATCCTTGGAGAGGCGCGAGCGATGGCCGACGAAACACCCGCCAGCAAAAGCGAGGACGTGGCGTTTTCCATATTTGAGCATTTTCTGGAAGTGCTGACGGCGGAAGCGGGACGCTCGCCCGAACCCCTGTCCGTCGAGAGCATCGAAGCGCTGGCCCGGCGGTTCAAGGAAAATGACAGCAAGGAATCCCTGGCCCGGTTTCACAAATACTTCGATGAATGCCTGCGCCAACATGAAAAGGATATCTGGGACGAGGCCAGGAAACGTCCCTTTGACCGCTTGCTGGTCAAACGGTTTTCCCGTCTGTTCCCCACCGAGGGCGAAATGGACAGCGGCACCGCCGTCATATCGCGCCGAATTCTGCCTGGTTTCTTCCTCGCTGTTGAGATGATGGCCGGAAAAGAACTCTTCGATCAATGCCAGAGCGCCTGCAAGGGCATCGTCAAAGCGAAAAAGAAACAAGTGGGCGCCGATTTCCATTGGCGGATTATCTACGAAGATGAAAACGCCAGAGAATTGGTCAATGACCTGTTCGGCGTCATCTCCAGCCACTTCGCCGATTTCGAAAAGCGCGCCGAATGGCTGCGCGATCTGATCAACAGCCACCTCGCTCCGCCCGAGAATTACGCCTTTGAAGGCGAGCATGTTCAAGACTGGAGCCTCGGCCGGGATGGAACCCTGGCACTTTTGAGAGAACTGTTCGCACCGTTCGAAGAAATGCTGGCGGACACCGAGGGCCGCCGTCATATCGAGGAGCGGTATGGCCTCAAGGCCTGCCGGACCATCGAGGAACTGGTCGGCAATTTCAAGCGGGAAACCTGACATCGGCGCGCCGGACAGGGATGGAATTGCGTTTGCCAAAGCAAAATTATTAGGCCGCCATGAAAGAACGATCGCCACGGAGCAAGGAAAAAGCCTGGACCGGAAAGTCCGGCCGCAAGGAACGGCCGCGTGCTGAAATTTTCAAACCGGGCGGCGAGGGCAACTATCAATTCGACGGTCTCGGCGGCGTCACCGGCAAGAAACCTGCCGCCAAACCGGCGCCCAAGCCGGCCAAAAGCCCATCGGGCAATGACCGTCTCGCTTCTCCCGCCAGCCAGAGCCAAGCCCTGGCGGAAACGATGGTCAGCTCCTTCCTCGACCGTCAGACGGCGGAGGCGCGGCGCAAGGGCGGCGTGCTTTCGATCGATGACTTGCAGGGCTTGGAACAGGAATTCGAGAAAAAGGCGGAAGCCCTTCAGGTCGTCTTCGAGAAGTCCTTCGAGGAATACGTCCGCGTCCGCGAACAGGCGGTTTGGGATCAAGTCCGCTCCTACCCTTTCGACCGGATGATCGTCAAGAAGGTGTCGCACCTGTTCGCCGACGGTAAAGGACTTCTGGAATCGGACGACACCGTATCGAGGCGCATCCTGCCCGGATTCTTCCTTGCCCTGGGGATGATGCTGGGATCGGACGCGGTCGAGGAATATCAGAACAAATGCCGCAAGATCATCGACAAAATTCGCGTCAAAAAAGGCGAATCGTTCGATTGGCAGGATCTCTATGGCGATCAGGAGGCCAACCAAGTAATCCTCGATGCCGTTATCAGCCTCGCCTCGCATTTCGAAGACCTGGACAAACGCATCGTCTGGTTCACCGATCTGATCAACGGCCATTTGGCGCCGTTTGACGGCAAGAAAAACAAGGACGAGGCCATCTGGACGTTCACCGGGGCGGCTTGCCTGCGCTTCCTCAACGCCCTGTTCGCCGACTTGCGGGAGACACTATCCACCGAAGGCGGCCGCTTGGCGGTGAGCAAGCGTTACGGTGTCGACGTCTGCGTCAGCCTGGCGGATTTTTTGCGAAAGCTGGAAAAGCACGGGCCAGCTGGCGGCAAAAATAAGGCTCGCCCCTAAATTCGCCGACGAACCAGGAAATTAGGCATGGGGGCAACCCGGAGTTTTATCCCACCGCCTTGATATACAAATCCATAAGTTTCTTGTTTCTCTCCATAAGTTTCGTCGTGAGTTCTTTTTGCCTTTTTAATTCATGGCCTTGCCGTTTCTGTTCGCCTTCCAACCGGACTACCTTGGGGTATGAGATATCCTTGTTGTAACAACTGTCCTCAATACGCCCCATTGCTTTGTAGTCCTTGAATGCCTCGCCAAGGGGATAATCCTTGATTTGTTTCTCGAGTAAAATCCTCTGTTCGTCATAAAGCTCTTGATCGGCTTCTAGTATTTTGCGGAGGCGCTTTTGCACATACCAGGGAAGGTCCTCGACTTGGGGCCGGTAACTCGATGTGGTCGCCTCCCTCGTCCACATGGCGATTCTTTCCCATCCCATGCGATTGAAAAAAAGGAATAGGGATTCGTCAAGCAGATCGGCGATTCCAACAAACGCAAAAGAGGTCCGAAGCCGCTCCCTTGCCTTGTCGAGGGCATCATCGACGGACATGGCATGTGTATTTTTTTCACTGAAAGGGGTAATTTTTTCGAGCTTCTCGCTCTCGTAAAGCGCCAAGTCGTAAACTTGGTGATTAGCGTTGTCCACCTGATGCACGAACTCGATAAAATCATCAAGCGTCTCACGGGGCGATCCTGACCGGCCCTGTCCCCAGCCCTGTCTCCAATAAAAATCGGCGATCAGTCTATTCATAGGGTTCCTGAGTGTTGCGACATATGTCACCTGCTCCCCCAGCTCGTCCAATATCCCGTAAAACCGATGGCAGGATATAAAACAGCGATCATGCTTCTTCCAGGTTTCGTCCCTAAGAAAAGCCATCTTTTCATCTTCGTCGCGGAGGAAAAAGACGGGGCGGTCGCAAGGGCTCCTCTCGATGGCGAGCGAGAATGTCGAGCCGGCGGTTTTGTGGATATGGTGGAAAACAACAAGCCGGGCTTGCGCGAGTAACGGATCTAATAAATCGGCGTCGATGCGTGTATCGAAAAATTTGTCTTCGGTGTTCAATCGCTCCTCCAAGAATCCTGAAAAGGCCTCCGGAACCGGAGACATAATAGCTTCATGCTTTAGCCGCTTAAAATAAAAAAAGGCCAGCCGCCGTTTTATTGCTCAAGGTCACAGCGCGGTTCCGATTAATCCATATCTTATGTTACTCTTCGATGGCGTATGACATGGCGGGCGAGGAACGATGGCGGACGCTATTGATGGCCTTGTGGCGGAAGCTCTCGAGGCGCATAGGGCCGGTGATTTCGACAGGGCTGAAAGGAATTACAAAGAATATCTGGATTCCAAGGAGCGCTCGGTCGATGTAATTTTTCTACTCGGACTGGTTAAATTGAATAAGGGGGAACCTGAAAACGCCCTTGGGTTATTCGATGAAGCGAGGCAAAAAGAGCCGGGCCAAGCCGAATATCATGCCGCCGCCGGTGATGCCCTGATGGCAATGGAGCGGGCGGAAGAGGCGGAAAAGGCATACCGCGAAACCATAAAATTATCAGCGCAAACGCCGGAGTACATGTTCCGATTGGGCCAAGCCCTATGGGCCCAAGGTCACCGGGACAAGGCCGAAAAAACACTTATTGCCGGACTGTCCTATGATACGGACGAAAACCAGCCCGAAATTCGGATCGCTCTTTCGAAGCTGCTTATAGAAAAGGCCGAGCACCTTTTAAAGCAAGGCCTAATCGATAACGCCATCAGGGAAGGTTTTAGGGCCGCCAATTTATCCCCCGATCATGGCGAAATAAAAAAGGCGACCGACGCGATCATAAATTTCAAAAGAAAAAACCATAAATTACTAACCTCGATATACAAAAGCAATGAACATACGTTCATTGATTATTCAGCGATATCGCCTGAATATCTGAACAGCGAGAGTATCACCAACATAAGATTCGCACTTCTCGATGGCGCCGGGCGTTTCGTCCGGGGACTTCTCGCCGCTGGCCGCGAGAACGATGTTTGCCTTCTCGCCAAACGTTTCGACCTTTCCAGTGAAGCGGTGAACATTCTTCAGGCCTGGTTGCATTGCATCCCGCATAGCCTCGTCGCCAAGGACGTTCTCGGCTCAATTCTCCGGCAACTCGAATCCCTTGAGCCCGGAAGCCTGGAAAACAAGGAGCGGGAAGAAAGGGTCTACTGCGCCCTCCGCTTCGTCGATTTGTCACCTAAGCCGTCCATTCATTTCGGATGGCTGTCGAAATATCTGGAGGCGATGTCCGAACCCGATCTGAAGAGATTGATTTCCCGTTGCCGAAAGGAAGAAGCAGGGTTTGCGATAGAACTTGCCGTTCGCGCCTTGGGCGAATCGGAAAATGCCCTGGAATTATTACGCCTGTGGCGCGAAGAGGAGCCGGATGATTCAGGGGTTGAGCTTGTCAGACGCTATTGGGAGGCAAAATCCACCAAACGAATGGAAACCCTCGAAAAAACCAAGGGAACCAAGCATGCCAGGGCTTTCGGCTATCGGCTTCTCGCGGCGGCGGGAGAATCGGTGGGAGCCCATGCGGCCATGGCCGAATTATCGGATCGGGGAACACCCCCGGAATTGACCGCCCATCATCGCCAGCGGGTCAAGAATTTGACCTTGAAGTCATTGATGTCTTCGGCCCCCGTCCTGGAACTCAAAGCCCTGCCAAAATGGCGGTCTTTTCTCATCGCCTTTCGCAACTCCGGGCGGGTGACGTTTGATATCAACGAACCGGACCGATCGATTGTTTTTGTTAACGCGGCGCGTAGCCAGGGAACGGCCATGAATATCAACTTCAGAAAACTATTCCCCAAGGACAGAATCTGGAAACCCGATCCGGCTTTTGAAATAAGAGAATTCCAGAAGATTGGAAGAAAGGGGCTGGCCCGAAAGATACAGGTATCGTTTCATGCCGCAATCCGCGCCACTCCCTGGTTCGATAACGAGACCGGGTATTTTACAATGATTCGCGACCCGGTTCGCCGTTTCATTAGCGCCTATTACAAACGCGTAAGAGAGATGCACTATGAGGCGCGGCGTAATGATTCCTTGAGCAATAACGTTGAAAAACTTCCTTCCAACGAGTTCGCCAATTTTGTTGTCGCCTTTTTCGAGTCTGCCGACGAGGATTGCGATGACCCGGTATGGGGCCAAAACCAGAATCTGAACGAGGGCCAGCTTTTCGATCTGGCTTACGAGGTTCTTTGTGAACAGTTTGCTTTTGTGGGCATTACAGAGCTTTACAATGAAACACTTGTCGCCTTTTCCCTGGCATTTGGGCTCAATCGGGTGCCTTTGCTAGGCGCGTCTTGGCTGAACGGAGAAAACGTATTTTCCCCCAAGGACGAGGATATTGCCCCCCGCATCCTTGAACAAATCCGCGAAAAAAACGCCGTCGATTGTGAACTATATCGGCGATTCCGGGAAAAGTTCGAAACTGAATTTGCGGATGTCATCGATTTCACCAATGCGGAATTCCCCATGTTGACGGAAGAAAAGGTGAATGAGTTGAAGGCGGTAGTCTTGGAGCAATAGATGCCCCGAACTCCAAAACACCGACGGCCCGAAATGTAACTATTCCTTCTTCAGCAGAAACTCCCGCCCGGCCTTGACCACCGGCTCGCCGCCGCAAGCGACGATGTCGGCGGTGGCGTATGTATCGTGCCAGGATTCGGGAAGATACGATCCGGTGCCGATGACGTCGATGGGGGCGCCGGCGGCGGCCATGACCCTGCATTTGTTAACGCCGAAACCGGACGAGGCGACGATTTTCACCCTTTTGAAGCCCGCTTGATCCAGCTTTTCGCGGAGGTGAAAAATGGCCGCCGCCGAAACGCCGGGGCCGCTCAGATATTCGCCTTCGCTCTCGCCGCCATCCCCTGTCACGAGGGCGGGCGGCGCATGGCGTCTCAAGACCGCTAAAGAGGCTTGCCGATCGAGTCCCTCGACATAACTCCCGCCGTGGGTATCGAGACGCAAGCCGACGCGTCCCTCGGCCGCCATCTCGGGGAACCGCCGGCAAACGGCAAGCGAGTCGGTAATCTCACGGCCGTAAAAGTCGACCAGCACGGTCAGATCCTGGTCGGGGAAGGTCTCGACGTACATCTCGGCGGCGCGGAGCGTCGATCCGGCATAGCCGATCAGCGCATGCGGCATGGTGCCCAGTCCCTTCTCCAGACCGAAGTAGTGGGCGGTGGCGTCGTTGGCGTTGCCGATAAAACCTTTGGCGCCCGTTGTTTTCCGAGCCGCCTCCGAGCCGACGGCCGCCGCGTAGGCCATCAGCTCGGCCATCTCGGTGCCGGCGCAGTGGCGCGCGTCCATGGCGATGAAGGCGACCGCGGGCAGAACCGAGCACATGTCGCGGGCATTCATGGCGGCGACGCAGGACGCCCCCAGTTTCTGCAAATAAAGCGTTTCCAGATCGACCAGATGATAGAAAGAGCCGGTAATGTGCATCAGCGGCTCGCCGCCGCCGACCCGCTCGCCTTCCCGGTAATGGCATTCGATCTCGAACTCGACGCCGCGCCGCGCCGCCACGGCGGTCAGCCAGTCGACCATCAGCTTCGGCGTGAAGATGACCGGGTGGTGCATGAAAACGGCGTAGGTCACGGTCTTGTCGCCGAAACGGCGGATGGTTTCCTTGGTCTTGAGGAAATAACGGTCGGTCCATCGGGTGATCTCGGCATCGTCCCAGGACGGAACCGGTCCGGCCGCTGTCTTTTTAGGCATATGGATGTTCCCGAATTCTCAAGAAGAGGCGGCAACGCGGCCGCCAAGCCGCATCCGCCCGTCTTTGAGCACTTCGGCCAAGAGAAAGGCCAGTTCCAGAGCCTGCTTGGCGTTCAGGCGAGGGTCGCAATGGGTATGGTAGCGGTCGCAAAGGTTGGCCTCGGTAATGGCGTGGGCGCCGCCGACGCATTCGGTGACGTCCTGGCCCGTCATCTCGAAATGAACACCGCCGGCATGCGTCCCTTCCGCCGCATGGACGGCGAAAAAGCCGCGCACCTCCTCGAGAATGCGGTCGAAGTGCCGGGTTTTATAACCGTTGAAGGTCTTCACCGTGTTGGCGTGCATGGGATCGCAGACCCAGACCACTTTGCGGCCATCGCTTTCGACGGCGCGGATCAGGGGCGGCAACATCCTCTCCACCTTGTCCGCCCCAAAGCGCGCGATCATGGTCAGCCGTCCCGGTTCTCCCGCCGGATTGAGCAGATCGACGAGGCGGATCAGTTCGTCGGCCTCGATGGTCGGGCCGATCTTGACCGCCACCGGATTGTTGATTCCGCGCAGAAACTCGATATGCGCCCCGTCGAGCGCGCGGGTGCGCTCGCCGGCCCACAACAGATGCGCCGAGGTGTCGTACCAATCGCCGCGGAGGCTGTCGATCCGGGTCATCGCCTGCTCGTAATTCAACAGCAGGGCCTCGTGCGAGGTGAAGTAATCGGTCTCGCGAATCTGCGGGGTAGTCTCCGAGGTCAGGCCGCAGGCCGCCATGAAGGCCAGCGTCTCGCCCAGCCGGTCGGCCAGGTCCCGGTAGCGTTCGCCCAAAGGGCTGGCGGCGACGAAGCCCAAGGTCCACTGATGGACCTTGTGCAAATCGGCATATCCGCCTTGCGCGAAGGCGCGCAGCAGGTTCAGCGTCGAGGCGGACTGATTGTAGGCTTGGATCAGCCGTTCCGGGTCCGGGGTCCGGGCTTGCGGCGTGAATTCCATGCCGTTGACCATGTCGCCGCGATAGCAGGGCAAGGTGACGCCGTCGACGGTTTCGGTTTTCTCGCTGCGGGGTTTGGCGAATTGGCCAGCCAAACGGCCCAACTTGATCACCGGGCAGGCGGCGCCGTAGGCCATCACCACCGCCATCTGCAAATGTACCCGGAAGGTGTCGCGGATATTGTCGGGATGGAACTCGGCGAAGCTCTCGGCGCAATCGCCGCCCTGAAGCAGGAACGCCTTGCCCTCGGCCACTTGCCCCAGTAGCGCCTTCAGGCGCCTGGCCTCGCCGGCGAAGACCAGGGGCGGAAAGACGCGCAGCCGTTCCTCGACCCGAACCAGGGCGTCGGCGTTCGGATACGCGGGTACCTGTTCTATGGGCTTGGAGCGCCAGGATTCGGGCGTCCATTTCTCGGCCATTTGGGGCCTCCAGCTATTCTGATAGGCTCTTAGCCTATACGCCGGAATCCGGGTCTTTTCCAGGAAAACCATCACCAACCAAATGGGGACCGGCTATACTGATAGCGGCAATGCCAGCAACAGCGGGAGGCGGAACGATGCCCATCGAGGAAACGGCGTTCGGCTCCATCACCATCGACGGCGCGCCCTACCCACACGACGTGGTGATCCGTCTTTCCGGCGAGATCGTCAAGCGCAAGAAAAACCTCTCCAAGAAATATTACGGCAACTCGCACACCATCTCCAAGGACGAGGCGAAGTTTGTTTTCGAGAAAGGCTGCGAGATCCTGGTCCTCGGCACCGGCCACCACGGTCTGGCGCGATTGTCACCGGAGGCCCAGGACTACTTCGAAAAGAAGGGCTGCGCGGTGGTCGCCGAGCCCACCCCCGAGGCTTTGCGCGTCTTCAACGAGCTGAAGGGCCGCAAGATCGGGCTGTTCCATGTTACTTGTTGAAGGTGGGAAGGCCCTAATCCGCTTCCCCGCCAGCCGCAACGACGAGATCGTCCATCATGACGTCAAGCGCCGCCGACAAGGACCGCGCGAGCGACAGTGACGGCCTCTTTCGTCCCGTCTCGATCTGCGAAAGATAGCCGGCATTGACGCCGACGGTCTCGGCAAGTTGGGCCTGCGTCAAACCCCTGTGCCGGCGCCATACCTTGATCGGATTATCGCCGTCCAACAGGCGCTTGACCATCTCCCAGGGCAGGTCCTCGTCATTTTCCGCGCCGCGGGCGGATTCGATGTCGGTGGCGTCCATGTCGCGTTTCACAAGCCGGCGGTATTCGTCGATGGGGAGTACGGCGAATTCATGCTCACCGTTGGCGTCGGTAAGATATTGAACGGGACTCATCTTTGCAGTCTCCTTCGGGTGTAGGCTTGGCCACGCGGTTCGATCGCTTCTACCGTGATCGTCTTGCTGGCGTCGTCGCGCCTGAAAATGGCACGAAATTTTCTGGCCCGCGACCGGAATTTCAGACGCCGGAGATCGCTTCCCGAGATGGGCCCGATATCAAGGTCGGGATCATCGGGATCGGATTCCAATTTATCCAACTCTATTCTCATCTGATTGCGGACATCGGCCGTTTGACCAAGCATGGGCTTTAGCGCCCGTTTCTTGATCCGCAAATTATACATGCAAAAAGTATATCTAATAAGGACATAAACTTCAATGAAACTATATCTTTTAGCTATACTAGCATTATTTGTTCATGCGCCCGTCCCCCGGCCGCTTCTCTCTGAGGGTGACGAATTCTTCCGCCGCCGTCGGGTGGATGCCGACGGTGGCGTCGAACTGCGCCTTCTTGGCCCCGCATTTCAAGGCGACGCCCAAGCCCTGGACGATCTCCGGGGAGTCCATGCCGACCATGTGACAGCCCAGCACCCGGTCGCTTCCGGCGTTGACCACCAGTTTCATGAAGGTCGTCTCGCCGCGGCCGGAGAGCGTGTGTTTCATTGATTTGAAGCGCGAGGCGTAGATGTCGATTTTTTTGTGTCTGGCCCGCGCTTGCGCTTCCGTCAGGCCGACCGTGGCCAGCGGCGGCTGGCTGAAAACGGCGGTCGGGACGCCTTGGCGATCGACTTTCGTCGGCTTGCCGTTGAACAGGGTCTCGGCGAGGGCCGCCCCTTCGGCGACGGCGACGGGGGTCAGGTTCAGCCGGTCGGTGACGTCGCCGACGGCGTGGATGGAGGCGACGGAAGAGCATGAGAATTCGTTGACCGCCACGGCGCCCTTTTCGTTGAGCTCGACGCCGGCTTCCCCGAGGCCCAGGCCGGCGCTGTTCGGCCGGCGGCCGGTGGCGTACATGACGAGATCGGTGTCGATGCCGCCGCCGCCGGCGAGGCGCAGGGAATAGCCGCTATCTTTTTTGTCGATGCCGGCGACGACGGTTTCACACCTGATATCAACGCCGCGTTTGATCATTTCGTCGGCCAGGATCGTCCGCAGGTCCTGATCGAATCCGCGCAGAACGGTATCGCCGCGAAGGATCTCGGTGACCTCGACGCCAAGGGATGAGAAAATGCCGGCGAACTCGACGGCGATGTAGCCGCCGCCGACAATGACCATGCGTTCGGGCAGTTGCATCAGGTCGAGGGCTTCGTTGGAGCTGATCACATGCTCGATGCCGGCAATGTCCGGCGTCGCTGGTTGGCCGCCGGTGGCGATGAGAACATGCCTTGAGGTCACGCTCCTGCCGCCGATCTCCACCGTATGGGGATCGGCGAGGACGGCCCGGCCCTCAAGGATTTCGACGCCGTTTTCGCGCAGAGCCCGCATATAGACGCCGTTCAAGCGCTTAATCTCGCGATTTTTTGCGGCGATCAGCGCCGCCCAATCGAAGCTGGTTTCCTTGACCGTCCAGCCATACCCCGCCGCGTCCTCGAAGTCGTCGGCGAAATGGGCGCCGATGACGAGAAGTTTTTTCGGCACGCAGCCGCGCAGTACACAGGTGCCGCCGACGCGGTCTTGCTCGCAGATGGCCACCCTGGCCCCGAACGCCGCCGCCATCCGCGCCGCCCGGACGCCACCCGAGCCGGCGCCGATGGCGACCAGGTCGTAATCGTATTTAGTGGCCCGTACCAACTTAAAGACCCCTCAGCCATTTCAAGATTTCCTCCTTGCCTTTCTTCGGTGTCGCCCCGTGGCCGCCGCCGATCACTTCATACTTGCTGTTGGGATGGGCCGGCACCTTGGCGTAGGCGTATTCCTCACCCCGGTCCGCCATGCCGTCAAGCTCGCCGACGATCCACATCAACGGCGTCCCCGGTTTCAAAATTGCCGCGTTCTTCGGCATGACGGCTTCGCCATCGGGGTCGTACCAGCTCAGGTAATACTTTGCCTTCATATTGAAAGTGGTTTCCTCGCCCTGATCGACGTTGTTGAAACCCGCCCTATCATCACCGTTTCCGGCTTCGACCATGGCGCGGGCCTTGGCGACGTCTTCGGCGAAACGGTCGCCCCAGATTTCCGGGACATGGCCGGGCGCCATGGCGATGACGCCGGCCAGGCCTTCACGGCGCGCGCCGTAGGCGATGGCCGCATTGGCGCCGAGGCTGTGACCGGCGACGATGATGCGGTCGGCGCCTTCAGATTTCAGTTTCTCGACGATTTCGTCGATTTCAGTCATGGTTTCCTCGACCGTCTTATCGAAAATACGGTCCGCCTGCCACGGCATATTCGGCGCCGAAACGATGAAACCTTTTTTTTGCAGAAACCGGGCAAGAATCTTGGTCGGGGTATTGCCCTTATTCTTGCCGCCCTTGCCGTGCATGATGACGATACCGATTTCGGCCTGGGCCGGTGACGGCGTGACTGTAAACACCAGTCCCAATACGAGGACAATGGTAACGGCGAATATCAGTTTTTTTATGATCGAGCCTCCCTGTCTGTCGATAGCAAGAATTTTTCCTCTTGCGAACGATTATTGTTATAACCCGCCGATGCAGAGATACTTGATCTCGACGAACTCGTCGATGCCGTGTCTCGACCCTTCCCGGCCGATGCCGGACTCCTTCATGCCGCCGAACGGGGCGGCCTCGGTCGAGATGAGGCCTTCGTTGATGCCGACGATGCCGTATTCCAGGGCCTCGGCGACGCGCCAGGCGCGGCCGATGTCGCGGCTATAAAAGTAGGCCGCCAAGCCGTATTCGGTGTCGTTGGCCATGGCTACCGCCGCCGCCTCGCCGGTAAAACGAAAGAGCGGAGCCACGGGTCCGAAGATCTCCTCGCGGGCAACGGCCATGTCAGGGGTGACGTCGGCCAGGATGGTCGGCTCGAAGAAGGTGCCGCCGAGCTCGTGGCGCTTGCCGCCGGCGACCAGGCGAGCGCCCTTGCCGAGGGCGTCGGCGATATGTCTTTCCACCTTCTCCACCGCCGCCATGTTGATCAGCGGTCCCTGCTCGGTCTCGCCCTTGAGGCCGTCGCCCACCCTCAGCCCGGAAACCGCCTGGGCCAGCCGGGCGGCGAACTCGTCATAGACCCGGTCATCGACGAGGATGCGGTTGGCGCAGACGCAGGTCTGACCGGTGTTGCGGTATTTCGACGCCATCGCGCCCCTCGCCGCCGCCTCCAGGTCGGCGTCGCCGAAAACGATAAAGGGGGCGTTGCCGCCCAGTTCCAGCGATACTTTTTTCACCGTCGACGAACACTGCTCCATCAGCAGCTTGCCGGTTTCGGTCGAGCCGGTGAACGAAAGCTTGCGCACCGTCGGGTTGGCGGTCAGCTCGCCGCCGATGGCGGCGGCCGGGCCGGTGACGACGTTGATGACGCCCTTGGGGATTGCCGCCCGCTCGGCCAATTCGGCCAGGGCCAGGGCCGAAAACGGCGTCGCGCTGGCCGGCTTGATCACCACCGGGCATCCGGCGGCCAGGGCCGGCGCGCATTTGCGGGTGATCATCGCCGACGGGAAGTTCCACGGCGTGATCGCGGCGACGACGCCGACCGGCTCCTTCAAGACGACGATGCGCTTGTCGGGGCCGTGCGAGGGGGTGGTCTCGCCATAGATCCGTTTGCCCTCCTCGGCGAACCACTCGACGAAGGCGGCGGCATAGAGGATTTCGCCTTTCGATTCGGCCAGCGGCTTGCCCTGTTCGGCGGTCATCAGGACCGCCAGGTCGGCGCTGTTGGCGATCATCAAGTCGTGCCATTGGCGCAACGCCCGGGCGCGCTCCTTGGCCGTTTTGGCGCGCCAGGGCTCCCAAGCCGCCGCCGCCGCCTCGATGGCGCGCCGGGTTTCCGCCGCCGCCATTCTGGGCACCCGCCCCAGCACCGAGACGTCGGCCGGATTGGTGACTTCGATGGTTTCGCCGCCGTCGGCGTCGACCCAGGCGCCGTCGATGTAACATTGCTGGCGGAGCAGTCGCGGATCGTTGAGCTGCATGGTGTCCTCGCGGGCTTAAATGGGGCGGGAGCGGGAGTATAATCCCGGCGGCCGCGACTGTTAATCGCTTCCGTGATTCCCCCGGATCATTGACTTTCCAGCGGATGGAACCCTTAAGAGCCAAGCAGTTATCCTAGTACACCCCGGCGGGATTCCTGACCCCATACGACGGGCTTCCGAGTTTCCCGGCTAGGCGTGTGGCGCGCCGTGATGTCAATCCATCACAAGCGCCGCGCAACGCCGTCCGGGAAGCTCGGAAGCCCGCCCTCCGGGTCGCTTTTCCCGCTCTCCCGGGGCGTCGAGAACGCTTGACGATGTACCCGCATCGGC
>PVBE011661432.1_pt1 | contig 17889 bp, 21 predicted proteins | sample 1631181 | NCBI WGS metagenome assembly PVBE01 (sample SAMN08397723, study PRJNA350692) | Marine metagenome, whole genome shotgun sequencing project. | isolation source: water | place: Pacific Ocean | collected 2012-04
TAATATTAAAATTTAGAGATCTTGGTCATAAAGTTTCACATATGCCAGTTATTCAAATTGAAAAAGTTGAATATGAAAAAATAAATTTTTTAGATTACAAAGCAATAATTTTTACAAGTGCCAATGCATTAAAATTCTTAGATACAAAACTGATTGATAAAAAAATTATTTGTTTTTGTGTTGGAAGCTCAACGGAGAAAAAGGCACTTAGTCTTGGATTTCAAAATGTTATACCAGCCGAAGGAAATGTAAGAACTTTAAAAGAATTAATATTACAAAACTTTAATTCTTCTTTAGGAAAAATGCTTTATGTAAGTGGAGAAATTATTTCTAATGACCTTGATAAAAATTTAGTATCACTAGGTTATAATGTAAAAAGAGTAATTAACTACACTTCAAAACCCAATCATAAATTGGATGAAGCATTTATTGAAAAACTAAGATCAAATATGCCCGATATTGTTTATATTTATTCTCAAAACAGCGCTTTAAGCTTCTTGAAATTAATAAATAATTATAAATTAAATGACTTTTGGATGAATACTAATTTGATGTGTATTAGCGAAAAATCCTCTTTAGTATTAAATAAAATTAAGTGGAAAAAAATTTTTATTTTTTGTCCTGGAGAAGAAGAATTTTTGCTATATAAAATTTAGATATGGAATTATTTAATAATTTTAAATCGTTGTTTCTTTCCGTCTGGGAAAGAGGAATTCTGGGCGTAGATATTCTTCAAATATTAATTGGTATTGGAATATTTTTAATTTTTTTAATATTTAGAGGAATAATCAGTAAATTAATTATCAAAAGATTAGAAAATATAGCAAAACGAACAACAAATAAATTTGATGATTCTTTTGTTTCTGCAATGGAAGGACCAGCAAGATTTTTGCCAATAGTTATTGGTTTCTTTATTGCAAGTTATTACATGTCATTTTCAGAAGATAGCAGAGTGATTGTTGATACAATAAATAGAACTTTAATAACTATTTTTATTTTTTGGGTAATTCATCAAATTATAGAGCCAATTTCTTATATCTTAAGTGGATTAGATAAAGTTTTAACCAGAGAGTTAATTGGTTGGATCATTAAATCATTAAAAATTTTAATTTTCATTTTAGGTTTAGCTGCAGTTCTTGAACTTTGGGGAATAAAAATTGGACCAATTATTGCAGGATTAGGTTTATTTGGTGTTGCAGTTGCTTTAGGTGCTCAAGATTTATTTAAAAATTTAATTTCTGGAATTTTAGTTTTAGTAGAAAAAAGATTTAAAATTGGAGATTGGATTTTAGTAGAAGGCATAATTGAAGGGATTGTTGAAAAAATAGGATTTAGATCAACCGTAATAAGAAAGTTTGACAAATCAATTGCCATTATTCCTAATTTTCAATTTGCTGAAAATGCAGTGATAAATATTAGTCAAACAACAAATTGGATTATTAGTTGGGTAATTAATTTACAGTACGACACAACAGTTGAACAACTAAAAACAATAAGAAATGAAATTGAAGATTATATAAAACAAAATGAAGACTATAAACCAGAACTTGGATACGCAGTTAGAGTAGATAAGTTTGCCGATAGTTCTATTGATATGTATATTCGTTGTTTTACAAAAACAGATGATTGGGACGAATGGTTAGTTGTTAAAGAAAAACTTGCAATTCAAATTAAACAGATAGTAGAAAAAAATGGTGCATCATTTGCATTTCCAAGCCAGTCAATTTATGTTGAAAAAAAATGATCGCAATTTTTTATTTGGTTCTTCAAATTCTAAAGATTTATTCTTATATAGTTATAGCCAATGTGATTATTAGTTGGCTGATTGCATTTAATATTTTGAATACACAAAATAGGTTTGTCTATTCTATTTTAGAATTAACCTATAGGTTAACAGAGCCATTTTTAAATAGAATTAGGCGTTTTTTACCAAACCTAGGTACATTGGATATATCTCCGATAATACTCCTTTTGTTGATTTGGTTCATAGAAATGTGTATGAAACTTTACGTAGCACCAATGATATTATAATTAATGATGTTGATAGATGGAAAAAAAGTAGCAGCTGAACTTAGAGAAGAATTAAAAAAAAAAGTAGCGGAACTTAAATCCAAATATAATACTGTTCCTGGATTAACCGTAATTTTAGTTGGAGAAGATTCAGCAAGTAAAATTTATGTAAAAAACAAAGAAAAATTTGCAAAAGAAGTTGGAATGAATTCTGAGGCAGTTAGATATCCAGCAGATCTAGAAGAAAAAGTATTATTAAACAAAATTAAAGAACTTAATAAAAATGACAAAGTTTCAGGTATATTAGTTCAACTACCTCTTCCAAAACATATTGATAAAAGAAAAGTTATAGAAACCATAGATCATAAAAAAGATGTTGATGGTTTTCACCCTATGAATGTTGGTAATTTATCTTCAGGCTATGATAGCAGCATTCCGTGCACTCCTCTTGGTTGCAGTCTATTACTTAAAAAAGTTGAAAAAAATTTAAATGGGAAACATGCGGTAGTAATTGGACGATCCAACTTAAATGGAAAGCCAATGACCCAATTGCTTTTAAAAGAAAATTGCACTGTAACTATTACACACTCGAAAACAAAAGACTTAAAAAAGGAATGTCTTAGAGCAGATATAATTATTGCAGCAGCAGGAATACCGGAATTAGTTAAGGGCGACTGGATAAAAAAAGGTGCAATAGTTATAGACGTTGGAATCAATAAAACAGAAAAAGGCATTATAGGAGATGTCGCATTTGATGAAGTTTCTAAAGTAGCAAGTGCACTCACACCAGTTCCTGGTGGTGTTGGTCCTATGACAATTGCTTGTTTATTAAATAATACTGTTGAATGTTTTAAAAAAATTCAATCTAAATAAACTAACGAAGTTTTTTCTTATGAAGATTAATAAATCTTTCAACATTTGATTTATTGAATGTCTTGTTTTCTTCAAAAGATACCTTTTTCATTGAATAAGCATTACTTTTTGTCTGTCTAGAAACAATTGTAATATTACCTTTGTATAATTTAAGTTTAACAGATCCATTTACTTTATTTCTTTTTAGATCAACAATTTTTTGAAGTTTAAATCTTGCTTTTGAGTACCAATATCCATTGTAAATGAGTTCTGCATATTTTGGCATTATCTCATCTTTTTTATGCATAGTTTTTTTATCCAAAGTAACAGACTCAATTGCTCTATGAGCGACCATTAATAGTGTTCCACCAGGAGTTTCATAAATACCTCTAGATTTTATTCCAATAAATCTATTTTCAACTAGATCAACTCTGCCAATTCCATTTTTGCCTGCAATTATATTTAGTTTTTGTAAAAGATTTCCTGGAGATAATTTTTTACCATTAACAGTTATTGGATCTCCATTTCTAAAACCTATTGAAACGAATGATGTTTTATTGGGTGCTTTTTCAGGCGAAGTTGTTCTTTGAAAAATAAATTCCGGAGCTGCATTTTTTGGATTTTCTAAAACTTTACCTTCAGTTGAAGTATGAAATAGATTATCATCAACAGAAAAAGGAGGAGCTCCTTTTTTGTCTTTTGGAATGGGAATTTCGTGTTTCTTTGCATACCTTATAAGATCAGATCTTGAATTAAACTTCCATAGTCTCCATGGTGCAATAATTTTAATTTTTGGACCAAAATAATGATAACCAAGTTCAAATCTAACTTGATCGTTACCTTTTCCAGTAGAACCATGAGAAACTGCAAACGCTTTGAATTTTTTAGCAATTCTTATTTGATCCTTAGCTATCAAAGGTCTTGCAATAGAAGTTCCAAGTAAATAAACACCCTCGTAAATTGCGTGTCCTCTTATCATGGGGTAAACGTAATTTTTAACAAAAGTATTTTTTAAATTTTTTATAATTATTTTTTTTGCACCAAGCCTCTTAGCATTATTAATGATTTTTTTTCTATTGATTTCCTGACCAATATCTGCCGTGTAAGCAATAACTTCAGTATTATAATTTTTTTGAAGCCATTTTAGAATTATAGAGGTGTCCAATCCACCCGAATAGGCGAGCACTATTTTCTTTTTTGATTTCATTTAAAAACTAACTACAATTTTTTTTTGCAGCCGTATAAGCTTTTGTAAATCCCAATAAAGAATAATGATCAATTGTTTGTGAACCCTTTTGGTTATAACCAGTTATCATAATTCTAGATCCTTTTTTCATTGTTTTAATCATTTTTTTTTCTTTTTTGTTATCTGCCATCCAGGCAAAGTTATCTTGAAATATATCAAATTTATACTTGCTTTTTCCAGATTTAGCGATTACAGAATTTTTATTATTAAATTCATATCCGGACGTAATACTTATTTCATCTATAATTTTTTCATTTGGTCTAAAAGTAACAAATAGCCTTGCCTCTCTCGGATTATTTTTTGGTGACTGTAAAACTGGTCTTGTCTGTGTAAAACAAACTAACTCAGAATCATTTTTTAAAATCATAGTTTCCCAATCTTTAAACTTTCCAATTTTTTTAACTTCCTCTGCGGTAGTCAAAGAATGAAACATTGAAAAAAAAATTAAAATTATAAAGTATCTAACTAAGGACATGGATTAGGATATAATTTTTGAATTTTATTAATTTCTGTAATATTTTCATCACTTAAATTTACATTTACACTTTCTATATTTATTTTCAACTGCTCCATTGTTGTGGCACCAATAATTACACTTGTCATAAATGGTTGAATTTCACAAAATTTAATTGACATTTGGGCAAAATCTATAGCAAATTTTTTTGCTATATTAAAATATTTTTCAATAACAAGAGAAGCATGAGGCTTATTATACCTAGTATAATAATTCCCAAATAGTTTTTGTCTCGAATTTTCTGGTAGATTGTTATTTCGGTATTTTCCTGTAAGAAAACCTCCTGCTAGTGGAGAATAAGCTAATAAACCACTTTTTTCTCTAATTGAAATTTCAGCCATACCAACTTCATAAGCTCTACTCAATAAATTATAAGCATTTTGAATTGACATCATTTTTGGAAGGGATTTTAATTTTGAAATTTCTAAAAATTTTGATAAACCCCAAGGAGTTTCATTTGATAATCCAATATATCGAATTTTTCCTTGTTTTATAAATTTTTCTAATGTTGTTAATATCTTTTTAAAATTAGTCCATTCTCCTTTAAAATTATAAGTCTCTTTTTCATTATAATTGTAGCCAAGTTTTCCAAAAAAATTAGTTTTTCTTTCTGGCCAATGTAGTTGATAAAGATCAATATAATCTGTTTGTAATCTTCTTAGACTATTTTCTAATGCACTTTCAATATTTTGTTCTGTATATTGTTGACCTCCACCACGGACCCATGACAAACCTGGTCCAGAAATTTTAGAAGCCAATATGATTTTATCCCTATTTTTTTTTTTATTTAGCCAATTTCCAATTATTTTTTCAGTAGAAGCATAAGTTTCTTTAAAACATGGCGAAGGATATATTTCTGCGGTATCAAAAAAATTAATACCTTGGTTTGATGCATAATCCATTTGTTCAAAACCATCCTCCTGAGAATTTTGCTCTCCCCAAGTCATAGTTCCTAAACAAATAGTGCTAACCTCAAGATCTGTATTGCCTAATTTTCTATAATTCATTGAATATTAAATATTTTTTAAGTTTTTTATGGTATCTTGAATAAATAGTAAAAGACTATTATATAAGTGCTATGGAATTTAATAAGGAAAACATTTTTAATAAAGTAAAAGCTGCCACGCAAACAACTATTGTAATGGATGAGGGCTTAAGAGCCTACATGCTTAAAGTTTATAATTACATGGCAACAGGAGTATTGTTGACAGGAATTGTTGCACTTATTTCATTTAAGATGTCAGTAGTAACAGATTCTAGTGGAGTAATAGCTGGTTTTACAAGTTTTGGTAATGCTTTATTCTTCTCAGGGTTAAAGTGGGTGGTGATGTTGGCTCCACTTGGTATAGTTTTTTATATGAGTTTTGGTATTAATAAAATGAGTGCAACAAAAGCACAAACTGTTTTTTGGGTATTTGCAGCACTAATGGGATTATCATTATCTTGGATATTATTAATTTATACTGGAGCAAGTGTTGCTAGAGTCTTTTTTATAACTTCAGCAACTTTTGGCGCAATGAGTATTTATGGATATACAACTAAAAGAGATCTAACAAAGCTCGGATCGTTTTTAATGATGGGTTTAATTGGAATAATTATTGCATCTTTAGTTAATATTTTTTTAAAATCTTCAATGATGTACTTTATAATTTCAATACTTGGAGTTCTAATTTTTGTGGGCCTTACTGCATATGATACTCAAAAAATAAAAAATATGTATCAATCAAGTGATACAGGTGAATTAATGGGTAAAAAAGCAGTAATGGGAGCATTAACTCTTTACTTAGATTTTATAAATTTGTTTATAATGTTATTGAGATTGTTTGGTCAACGAAGATAATTATTTAAATTCAAAGTTTTTTCCAATTTGTATTTTTTATTAGAAAAAATAAATCATGAGAATTTTTTAAAATTTTTCCCCTAGAATCTATTATTAAATATTTTAAGTTTTTATTAGAAGGTTTAAAGTTTTTACATATTTTATATTTTGCATTTTCTGCGGCATTTTTAAAAACACTAAATCCCACCTGTTTAGTTGAAATATTTAAACCATAATCTTTCCAAGAGCCTTCGGATACCATTTTAGCATATAAATCTAAAATAGTTTTTAATTCATGTTTTTCAAAAAAATATTTATCTTCTAATTTTTTTTTAACATTGTTTATAACTAGTTTTAAATTTCTATTCATCGAGTTTATATTTTGTAATTAGTGAAATTTGAAAAGCTGTGAAAACAAAAGTAATTGGTAATAAACCCCACACTTTAAAATTAACCCAAAACTCTTCTGATTGAGTTCTCCAAACCAATTCGTTTAATAAAGCTACTGAAAAGAAAAAAATTGTCCATCTTTTAGTAAGAATATTCCAGCCTTCATCTACTAGAATAATTGATTTTCCTAAAATCTTTTTTAAAATAGGCTCATTTGTAAAATATTTGCCAAACAATAAAGCTAAACCAAATAGAATATTTATTATTGTTGGTTTAATGTAAATGAATACTGGATTATCAAAATAAATTGTTAAACTTCCAAAAAATGTAATTAGTATACCGCCAATTAAAGGAATCATTGGTATTTTTTTTTCGAGTATCCAAACAATTGCTAATGCTATAATTGTAGCAATTATGAATGGTGGTATAGCTATTTTTAAATTTTTATCACCATTATAATAATAAAAAAAGAAAACTAATAATGGTCCAAAGTCTGTTATGAATTTTAAAAAAGATTTATTCATATAAAGATATTAACAGAAACATCAAACATTTATATTTTTTTATTGATTTTTTTTTTAAAATACATAGTTTTAATTTAATGAATCTTAAAAAAGCAAAATTTTCAATTGGTGATATAGTGAGACACAAGCACTTCGATTTTAGAGGTGTAATTTATGATGTTGATTTTGAATTTAATAATTCTGAAGAATGGTATCAATCAATACCTAAGAATGTTAGACCTAGAAAAGACCAACCATTTTATCATTTGCTTGCGGAGAATGATGAGATTACTTATGAAGCTTATGTTTCTCAGCAAAATTTATTAGCCGACAATTCCAACGAACCTATTAAGCATCCATTGATAAATGAAATTTTTTCTGGAAAAAGAGGTTCTACCTACTTTAAACCTTCTAATTAATAAAATTAGTCTTTTTTATAACACAATTAACCCAAAACTTGGACACATGTTGTTGATATTCATTCAATTGTATTTGATCAAGGATGCAAACATCTCCCTAGATTATCTCCCTCATCATCCTTGATCGAATAAATCTTCTTAAAAAAAATTAACAATCTTTAAATTGAGATATATATTGTTTTTATGTTTAAATTATTTGAACCAAATAAAATTTTTTCAATAAACTCAAGGATCACAAAATATATTTTATTATTGTTCATAATAGTTTTATCTATTGGTTTGGTTGAGGCTCTTTTTTTATCACCTGAAGATTATATTCAAAGTCACTCAGTTAGAATAATGTATGTTCATGTACCTTCGGCATGGATAGCCCTTGGTATTTTTTCATTAATGGCGTTACTTTCTATAATAAGTTTTATTTTTAAAAACAAAAATTTTTCTATTATTGCTAAAAGTTTAGCTCCATCAGGTTTTGTATTTAATATTGTAGCTTTGGTAACAGGATCTATTTGGGGAAAGCCAACATGGGGAAGTTGGTGGGCTTGGGACGCAAGAATAACTTCAATGCTAATTTTATTATTATTCTACGCCATGTATATTCTGGCTTGGAGAATTTTTGGTGAGAGAGAAAAGGCTATTAAAATTACGTCAATAATTGCAATTTTAGGAGCAATTAATGTCCCAATAATTAAGCTTTCAGTTGATTGGTGGTCAACATTACATCAAAATTCTTCAGTCAATATATTGTCAGAAAGCACTATACATCCATCTATGTTATTACCCTTATTAATGATGACCGCGGCATTTTCACTGTTTGCATTGCTAATTTTTTTGATGAAATATAATACAGAATTGATAAAAATTAAGAATAAAGGATTAGATAGATTATGATAAACGAAATACTTTTTATGAAGGGCTATGGTTTGTATGTTTGGTCAGCTTTTTCATTTACATTAATTAGTTTTGCTATTTTATATACATTAATTAAAATTAATTTAGTAAAGGAACAAAATAAATTTTCAACTAAATTTAGTTTATTAGATAAAGAAAAAGTTAAAGTAGCACAAATACAGTCGACGCATAGAGAAATTTTAGCAAGCGAAATAAGCTCAAAAATTTAACTTCTTCCAAACATGTATGGTAAAAAAGTTAAATTAAGAATTTTATTCATATCTTTATTGTTAATTTCAGTAATACTTTCCATGTTTTTAATTTTAAGGTCTTTAGAAGAAAATGTTGTATATTTTTTTTCTCCCACCGAAATTAAAAGTTTAACTGAAATTGAAAACAAAAAAATTAGAATTGGTGGTATGGTTAAGGACAATTCTATAGTTATAAAATCAGAAAATATTAACTTTATAATAACTGATTTTAAAAATGAAATTAATGTTAGTTATGTGGGTTCTGTACCGAATTTGTTTGCAGAAGGAAAAGGAGTTGTTGCGGAAGGTTTTTTAAAAGATAGTAGTTTTTTAATTGCAGAAAAAATTTTAGCAAAACATGACGAAAATTATATGCCGCCAGAAGTAAAAGAAGCCTTGGAAGGTAAATAAATTGTTTTTTAGTCAATTAGGATTTTATTCTTTAATTATTGGTCTTGTATTTTCAATTATTTTGTTTCCAGTAGCTTACAGAGATTTATTTACTGATAGTAATTCAATCAGCTCAAATATTTTTAGTATTTCATTTCTTAAATTATTTTTTGTTTTATTAAGTTTTATTTGCTTAATAATTTCCTTTATTAACTCTGATTTTAGTAATGAAATTGTTTATAACAACTCTCATACAACAAAACCTCTGCTTTATAAGATTTCTGGCACATGGGGAAATCATGAAGGAAGTTTCTTATTATGTTTATTAATTTTAGTTTTTTTTATTTTTATTTTTTTAATAACTTCAAGGAAAGAGCCAAAAAAATATCGAATTATTACTTTATTATTTCAAGAAATTATTATTATTGGTTTTTTTTTATTTCTTTTAATAACTTCAAATCCATTTAATCATTTATTTCCTATTCCTAAAGAAGGACTTGGTTTAAATCCAATTCTTCAAGACCCAATATTAGTTATACATCCGCCTATTTTATATTTAGGTTATATTGGTTCATCTATTATTTTATCTTCATCAATTGCAGCAATAATTCAAAATCAAGTGAATAGCGAGTGGGCAAAGAATTTAAAAATCTGGGTTATTATTTCTTGGATTTTTTTAACAATTGGAATAGTTCTCGGTTCAATTTGGGCCTACTATGAATTAGGCTGGGGAGGATTTTGGTTTTGGGATCCAGTTGAAAATATTTCTTTAATGCCCTGGTTGTGTTTAACTGCTTTAGTCCATTCAGTAATTGTACTAGAAAAAAGATCTTTATTTGCAACATGGACTTTAATTTTATCTATTTCTAGCTTTACATTAAGCATGTGTGGAACGTTTTTAGTTCGATCTGGAATATTAAATTCAGTACACACTTTTGCTAATGATCCAAGCAGAGGAATTTTTATTTTATTTTTTTTATTTTTTTTAATTTTAATTTCATTGATTATTTTTTTCTTTTTTTATAAAGAAAAAAAAATTAAACAAAAAAACTTTTTATTTAGCAAAGAAACTTCAATTTTAATAAATAACTGGTTTATGATGTATTTTCTTTCGGTTGTCCTAATAGGAACGGTATATCCAATATTTTTAGAAGTAATAACAAATGAAAAAATTTCGGTTGGTGCACCTTTCTATAGTAAATTATTAATTCCATTTTTAATTCCATTTTTGTTTTTAATGTCTATTGGACCAAAAATGGCATGGATTCGCCAAAATGTTAAATTATTTAATGTAAAGTTAATATTATTATTTTTTTTATCTATTTTTCTTTCTTGCTTAATTTTATTTAAAACAGAATTAGATACATTATTTGTAAGTGTTTTAGTTATATTTTCTGTATATTTATTTTTTGTAACAATAAGAGATTTTTTTATAAATAATCAAATTAATTTTTCACAAAAAATATCTCACTTTGGTTTTAGCTTATTAATTTTAAGTATTATTATGAATGGAATTTTTTCAAGAGAAGTTATAACCAATATTGGAGTTGGCGAAAAATATGAATTTAATAATGGAACTATTTATTTTGAAAATATAAATACTTCCGAGAAAAAAAATTATACATCAATAGTTGGAATCTTTAGAATTAAAGAAAATAATAATAACGAAATATATCTTGAACCAGAATTGAGAATATTTAATCAACCCTTAATAGTTACTAGTGAGGCTGATATAAAAACAAATTTCATTGCTGATAAATTTTTGGTTATGAATTTTGTAAAAGGTAATGATTATTATAATATTAAATATCAAACAAAACCTTTTATGATTTGGATATGGTTATCTGCTGTTTTAATGTGTGTTGGGGCACTGATAAATTTTTTTAAAAGAAGATAGAATTATGAATAAAACTTTACCAATATCTATACTAATTTTTTTAGTATTTTGTTTTTTTGTTTTTTTAAAAGGATTAAGTAATACAAATAATTACATACCCAACGAAAGTTTAGGAAAAAAAATTTCATCTTTTAATGCAAAAAATTTTTTTAATAAACAGGAAACTAATTCAGATGAATTATTTATTGAAAAAAAAATTTACTTGTTAAATATTTGGGCATCTTGGTGTGTGCCGTGCAGAAATGAACATAAAATTCTCATGCAATTAAGTCAAAATGATTCAATAAAAATTATTGGATTAAATTATAAAGATAATTTAGACAATGCTAAAAAATTTATTAATGATATGGGTAATCCTTATTCTAAAATATTAAGAGATCAAGATGGAACTATTTCTATTGACCTTGGAGCGTATGGTGTACCCGAAACCTTGGTTATTGATAATAATAAAATAATATTAAAGAAATTTGTTGGACCTCTTAATAACCAATCGTTAAAAGAAATAAAATCATTAATTAGATGAACTTTTATAAAATTGTAACTGTAATAATATTTTTCTTTTTTTCACAAATTGTTAATGCTCAAGATTCAAATAGTAAATTAATTAATAAAATATCAAAAAATATTCGCTGTCTTGTTTGCCAAGGCCAGTCGATTTATGATTCACAATCTGATTTTGCTATAAGCCTAAAATTAATTATAAATAAAAAAATAGAAGAAAATTATACTGAAGAACAAATTTATGATTATCTTATAAACCAGTATGGGGAATGGATATTGTATGATCCAAAATTTAATAAAAACACCTTTTTTCTTTGGTTGTTACCAATTTTAGTATTTTTTGGAGGAGGTTGGATAATTTTCAAGAAAACTAAGTTTTTTAAGTTATAACTTTGTTTGATTTAAAAATAAGGTATATTCTTAAAGTTATGAAATTTATTAGGTCTATATTATTGATATTTTTGTTGTTGTTTTTCCCCCATCACTTAAAATCTGATGAGACGAAAAAATTGCCTAACGAGCATGAATATAATTTTTATTCTGGGTTGTTTGATTTTAGTGACAAAGGAAAGAAATCTACAATAATTGGTTTGCAACATCAAAATGAAAATCTTACTAGAGAAAGTTTTTTAGGAACTTTATCTCCGGTTACAGGAGCCATGGTTACCACTGACAATGCAGCTTATTTTTATACTGGTATTCAGGCACAATATAAAATTGGAAAAATTAATTTTACTCCAAGCTTTACCCCGGGTATTTACCAGCAAGGAAATGGAAAAGATTTAGGTCATCTAATTGAATTCAAAAGTGAAGTGCAGTTATCATTAAATTTATTTGATGATAGCCAGTTGGGAATGTCTTATAATCATATATCTAATGCAAGTTTAGGAGATAAGAATCCTGGGGCAAATAGTTACATGTTTAATTTTCTTCAAAAGTTTTAATATAATTTTATGAATTTAAAAAACTGCCATAATTTTGATGATTTTAGGGAATTAGCAAGAAGGAAGTTACCATCTCCCATATATAACTATATCGATGGTGGTGCAGATGACGAAGTAACTCTAAAAAGGAATACAGCAGCATTTAATGATTGTGACTTAATTCCAAATGTTTTGGCCGATGTTGGCAATATAGATATTTCTACAACAGTTTTAGGACAAAAAATTGATTTTCCACTTTTTCTTTCAGCAACAGCTATGCATCGTCTTTACCATCACGAAGGAGAAAGAGCTACTGCAAGAGCTGCAGAAAAAATGGGTACAATGTTTGGCATATCAACCATGGCAACTGTTAGTATTGAAGAAATAGGAGAATTGACTAAAGGTCCAAAGTTATTTCAACTTTATATTCATAAAGACAGAGGTTTAACAGATAATTTAATAGAAAGATGTAAGCAAGTTGGGTTCAATAGTATGTGCTTAACTGTTGATACTGTTGTAGCAGGCAATAGGGAAAGAGATCATAGAACTGGATTTACAACACCTCCAAAATTAACATTGGCAAGTTTATTAAGTTTTGCATTACATCCTGGTTGGACCTTAAACAATTTGCTGCATGAAAAATTTACTTTGGCAAATATCAATCATATGACCGAAGAAGGAAGTAAAATTGATAAGTCAGTTATAGATTATATTAATAACCAATTTGATCCATCGATGAATTGGAAGGATGCTGAATATTGTGTAAAAAAATGGAATGGTCCTTTTGCTTTAAAAGGCGTTATGTCAGTTGAAGATGCTAAACGAGCTATCGATATTGGTTGCACAGCAATAATGATTTCTAATCATGGAGGAAGACAGCTAGATGGCTCTAGAGCACCCTTCGATCAATTGGCTGAAATAGTGGATGCCGTTGGAGATAAAATAGAAGTAATTTTAGATGGAGGAGTTAGAAGAGGAACTCATGTTTTAAAAGCTTTATCATTAGGAGCAAAAGCATGTAGTTTTGGCAAAGGTTATTTATTTGCATTAGGAGCAGCAGGACAAAAGGGCGTTGAAGCTATTTTGCAAAAAATGAAAGATGAAATTAAACGTGATATGACATTAATGGGTTGCAGATCAGTTAAAGAACTTAATAGATCAAAAGTTAAATTCAGAAATAAATAATTCTATTATTATATAAAAATACAGATTTATTATCTAAGAATGATAACAATTTATTTATTTTTAACTTATTTTTTTTTAAATTTGATGTTAATCAACTAATTATAATCAATTAAGAATTACAACAAATAAAATTGTTTATTGAATAATAATAAAATTTTTTCTATACGTTAAATCTAATATTTTTATTATCATTAATATTTATGAAAATTACCGAAAATATAAATAGACTTGGAACTGAGACAGCCTTTAAGGTTCTTGCGGAAGCAAAAAAATTGGAAAAAGAAGGAAAAGAAATTATTCATTTAAGTCTAGGACAACCCGATTTTAAGACACCAGGACACATAGTTGATGCTACGATTAAAGCTTTAAACGAAGGACATCACGGATATGTTTTGCCAAATGGAACAATTGAATGCAGAGAAGCAGTAAGTAGAAAAATTAATAATCTTTATAATGTTGATGTTAATCCGGAAAAAATAATTATTATGCCAGGCGGAAAACCAACGATGTATTATGCTATTACTTTGTTCGGTGAACCAGGAGCAGAAATTATATATCCAGATCCAGGTTTTCCTATTTATGAGTCCATGATTAATTATACTGGTGCAAAAGCAGTTCCTATAAACATGCTGGAAAATAAAGACTTTTCGATCAACCCTGAAAAAATTTTATCTTTGATAAACAATAACACAAGATTGATAATTTTGAACAATCCCAACAATCCAACTGGAAGTTTTACAGAAAAAAATAAAATTGATCAACTTGCAGAAGGTTTAAAAAAATTTCCACATGTTGCAATTTTAAGTGATGAAATTTACAGCAGACAAATTTTTGATGGTAAAAAAATGCCTACTTTCTTTAATTATCCTGATCTTTATAACAGATTAATTGTTCTTGAAGGGTGGAGTAAAGCTTATTCAATGACAGGATGGCGTTTGGGTTGGAGTGTATGGCCAGAAAATCTAGTAAACCATGTGATTAAATTTTGTGTAAATAATCATTCTTGTGTTAATGCCGCTATTCAATTTGGAGGAATTGCTGCATTAGACGGACCAGACGATTCAATAAATATGATGATGGACAAATTTACAAAAAGAAGAAAATTAATCTTCGATGGATTAAATAGTATTGAAGGAATTGAATGTGTTTTACCTGGCGGAGGGTTTTATGCTTTTCCGAAAATAATAGGAACCGGAATGAATGGCGGGGTTTTTGCAAAAAAATGTCTTCATGAAGCAGGAGTTGCAATAGTTCCAGGTATTGCGTTTGGAAAAAAAGCAGTTGATTATGTAAGGTTTAGTTTTGCAGCTTCCCAAGACAATATTTCTAAAGCTTTAGAAAAGATAAAAAAAATGTTAAGTTAATAGCTTAATGAGCAACATAGCATTACCTAAAATAGATCAGTCAATACTGGCAAAAAAAGCTACTATTGTTAGCAATTTAAAAAAAATTACTAATTCAGAAAATGTCTTAAGTGAAGATGATGAAGTTAAAGCCTATGAAACCGATTCTTTACTAGCTTACAAACAAAAACCATTGGCAGTAGTGTTGCCTGAAAATACTTTAGAAGTAAGCAAAATATTGAAATATTGTAATGAAAATAAAATAAAAGTTATTCCAAGAGGCGCTGGAACAGGACTTTCCGGAGGCGCTCTTCCTTTACAAGATGGAATTTTAGTATCGCTTGGTAAATTTAATAAAATCTTAGAAATAGATTTTGATAATAACTGCGTGGTAACTCAACCGGGAGTTACTAATTTATCAATAACACAATCAGTTCAGCATAAAGATCTTTACTATGCACCAGATCCATCGAGTCAAATAGTATGTTCAATTGGCGGAAATGTTGCAGAAAATTCAGGAGGAGTTCATTCATTAAAATATGGCACTACTTCAAATAATATTTTAGGTGTTGAAATTGTTCTTATGGATGGCACAATTTGTAAAATTGGAGGCAAAACCTTCGATTCAGAAGGATATGATATTCTTGGATTAATAGGTGGATCAGAAGGATTGTTAGGGATTATTACTGAAATAACAGTTAAAATACTAAAAAAAGCTCAAACAGTCAGGACAGCATTAATTGGTTTTCCCTCAGTAGAGGACGGAGGAAATTTTGTTTCAGATGTAATTTCAAATGGAATAATTCCAGCCGGAATGGAAATGATGGATAAAGCATTAACAGAAGCTACTGATAATTATTGCAAAGCAGGATACCCAAGAGATGCAGAATCTATGCTAATCGTTGAGCTTGACGGAACAAAGTCAGAAGTAGATGAATTAATTTTAAAAGTTGGTGATATTGCTAAGAAAAATAACTCATCAAGTTTGAGAATTAATAACAGCGAAGAAGAAAGATTTATATTTTGGGCAGGAAGAAAAGCAGCATTTCCTGCATGTGCCGCACTAGCACCAGATTATTATTGCATGGATGGAACTATCCCAAAAAGAAAATTATCTGAAGTATTGATGGAAATAGATAGATTATCAAAAAAATATAATTTACCAGTTGCAAACGCGTTTCACGCTGGTGATGGAAATCTTCATCCATTAATAATGTATAATGCTAATAGTGAAGGTGAATTAAAAAAAACAGAAGAGTTTGGTGCAGAAATACTAAAATATTGTGTTAAAGTAGGTGGCGTTTTAACAGGAGCGCATGGAGTTGGAGTCGAAACAAGAGAATTAATGTGTGAAATGTTTAATAACGAAGATATACAACAACAAATAAGAATAAAAAAATCTTTGGATAATAATAATCTGTTAAAACCTGGAAAAGTATATCCAATATTAAGAACCTGCGTAGAGGAAGGAAGGGCCCATGTCCATGGAGGAGAAGAAAAATTTCCCGATATCCCAAGATTCTAAAAATATTTTTAATCCAAAAAACGAAGATGAAGTTTCTCAGATTGTTAAAAAATTATATAAAAATAAAATTTCAGTTGAAATAATTGGATTGGGATCAAAAAAATTTATTGGAAATAAATTACAGTGTTCAAAAATCTTAAATCTTTCAAATTTAACTGGAATAATTGAATATTTTCCAGAGGAACTTTATATAAAAGTAAAAGCGTGTACGCCTATTAACGAAATTGAAAAAAAATTAAATGAGAACAACCAACTGTTAGCCTTTGAAACTTTAGATTTGGGCTATATTTTTTCAGGAAAAAGTAACAAAGGTACTGCTGCAGGTTCCGTTTCTTGTAATTTTGCAGGATCGAGAAGATTTAAAGTTGGTAGTGTTAGAGATTATGTTCTTGGATTTAGAGGAGTAAACGGTAAGGGCGATATAATTAAATCTGGAGGAACTGTAGTTAAAAATGTAACTGGATATGATTTGAGCAAACTTATTACAGGTTCTTTTGGAACTTTGGTGGCTTTAACAGAAATAACTTTTAAAGTACTTCCTAAAAAACCTTTTAATAAAACAATAGTTGTTCATGAAATTTTAAAAAAAGATGTAGCACAATTGTTTAATAAAATTATTAATTCAAGCAGCGAGGTATCCGGTTCAGTATATTTGCCTTCAGATTCAAACAATAAGAGTGGTGAGATATTCAAGTTTAATGATTTAAAATATAGTGGTCCTTATATAGCTATTAGAGTGGATGGTTCAAAAAAATCTATTGAAGAAAAAATCAATAATTTGTCAATTGAATTAGAATTGATTGATAAAAAATCTTCGATTTTAGATTATTATCAATCAGATTTATTTTGGAAAAAAGTAAATAATTTAGAATTATTTAATAACACTGAAAATTCAATATTCAGAGTGGTGATACCACAATCAAAATGTGTAAGTTTATTAGAATATTTTGATAAAAATTATAGATATATTGTAGATTGGTGTGGTTCTTTGGTTTGGCTTGAAGTTACTGGATTAACAGAGGAAAATTTTTTTTCATTAAGAAAATTCATTGTTGAACTGGGAGGCTATCTGACTGTGATCAAACATCAGGATAATGGTTTATATATTAAAGAAAATTTTACTGCGAACGAAACTATATTAAATATTTCAAAAAAGATAAAAGAAAGTTTTGATCCTAAAAAAATATTTAATCCTGGAAAAATGTATACAGAAATTTAAATGCAAACAAA
>PVBE011174912.1_pt1 | contig 17887 bp, 23 predicted proteins | sample 1631181 | NCBI WGS metagenome assembly PVBE01 (sample SAMN08397723, study PRJNA350692) | Marine metagenome, whole genome shotgun sequencing project. | isolation source: water | place: Pacific Ocean | collected 2012-04
CTTCGGGCGCGATACCGCCATCATTGAAAGGAGGAAGAAAATCAAAAAACTGACCATCCACAAGCGCCGCTTGAACCATCAACGCAAAGCGGCTTAACATCAATCCAAGATGAGACAGATCCTCTGTTACGAAACAGACCCAGGCGTCCCAAATGTTTCGATGACGGACAATGGGCGCTCTGGTGTTTGACAGAGGCCCCCCTCCCGAGAAGATTTCAACGCGGGTTATTGAACATGAGATTAACAAGGAGGGCCGCTACACTTACGAGAACGGACGATCCGCAGAGTTGGGCATGCGTTGCTATGGCTGCCTCGCCCCGCCGTCGTTAGAGGCGCCTGGGGATTCCGACACGCAATGGACCCGACAGCCCGATGATTCCGGCGCCACAATGATTTCCACCGAAACGTCGGGAGAGGACTTCAGGGGCGACTTCAGTATGGTCTGGCGGGTCGATCGCCAACTCGACCCCGGGTTTGTGGGCTACAACACCGAAGACCACCGCTTCTCCGTCCACTGGGAGCTCGCGAATAAGGGGCCCGGAATCTTCGTCGCCCAAGGTGCTGGGGAAGGAGTCCAACCGTAAACATGAAAAACCCACTCGCTGGCATGACGGTCCGGTGCGTCCTCGACGTCGGGGACGAACTGGGCGAAAGTATCGTCTGGTGCGCCGAGGAGGGTGCGCTCTATCGGGTCGATATTCTGGCCCCTGCGATCCATCGATTGGAAACGGCGACAGGTGCTGTTCGGTCGTGGTCCATGCCGTCGGCAATCGGATCGCTGGGCCTACGTGAAGGTGGTGGCGCGGTCGTTGCCTTGAAGAACGGCTTTCATCTGTTCGACTTCGAAAGCGGCTCGCTGACCTTCATCGTCGATCCAGAACCCGACAGGCCAGACAACCGCCTCAACGACGGCAAGGTCGGGCCCGACGGCCGGTTCTGGGCCGGCTCCATGGACGATCGCGCCGACAAGGAACCGGTGGCGGCGCTTTACCGCCTCGATGTGGACGGAACCTGCCACAAAATGGCCGACGGGCTCATCATTTCCAACGGCTTGGCTTGGAGCCAGGATGGCACGACGCTTTATCACTCCGATACACGCCTGTGTTTCATTCATGCCTATGACTACGACAAGGTCAGCGGCTCCCTGGGTGCACGACGGCTGATCGCGCAATTGACCGACGACGTTGGGCGACCCGACGGGGCGGCGGTAGATGTGGAGGGCTGTTATTGGAGTTGCGGCATTAGTGCCGGGCGGATCAATCGTTTCCGGCCCGACGGTGAGCTCGACGGGTGGATCGAGATGCCGGTGCCGGCGCCCACCATGTGCTGTTTTGGGGGGCCCGATCTCAAGACGCTCTACGTCACCACCAAGCGCGTCGGATTATCAGACGAGGTGTTGGCGGCCTATCCCCAATCGGGAGGCGTCTTTTCCGTCGACGTCGGCATCGAAGGCGTAGCGGTAAGCAGGTTCAAGGGCTAGAACGGGCGGGGACGGCACGGCGCCAGGAAAGAGATGACCGAGGTTCGCAAGCGCCTAGTGTTTTTCGAATCGTGGATGGACCCCGCGGCCGAGCGGTTGCTTGGGGAGCGCTCCGACATCGATCTCGTGCGTTTGCGTTTCGCCCGTCCGCCGGAAGAAAATTGGCCTGAATTGGAACGGGCCCACGGGTACCAAATCCTCCCCAACGCCGAACTGCACGAGCCGTTCTTCGGCGACCCGGGGCTCATCGCGCGCTGTTCGAACCTCCTCGCCATCACCGCGACCGGCGCCGGCTATGACATGATCGACGTCGACGCCTGTACCGAGGCCGGAATATTGGTCGCCAACCAGACCGGCGCCAACAAAGACGCCGTGGCGCAGCACGTGGTCGCCATGATGCTCGGGCTTACCAAGCGGATCATCCAGTCGGACCGGGCGTTGCGCCGCGACCGGCACTGGGACCGCATGGACTTCATGGGCCAAGAGCTCATCGGCAAGACGGTCGGCATCATTGGCGTCGGTAACATCGGAACTCAGGTCGCGCGCCTGTGCGGCGGACTTTTCGGAATGTCGGTCATGGGCTACGACCCCTACCTCACGGCCGCGCAATTCGCCGAAAGGGGCGCCGAACCCGTGGACTTCGACGTGCTCTTGCAGCGCGCCGACTTTGTCTCGGTGAACTGTCCTCTGAGCGGCGAGACTCGCGGCATGATCGACGCCGATACCTTCGCGCGCATGAAGCCCACGGCATATTTTATCAACACCGCCCGCGGCGGCATCCACGATGAGGCGGGATTGGCCGCGGCGCTCGCCGAGGGCGGCATCGCCGGCGCCGGGGTCGACGTCTGGCTCACCGAACCGCCGCCCTTGGATCATCCGCTGCTGGCCTTCGACAACGTGTTGGTCACCCCGCACATCGCCGGCATAACCGAAGAGGCGTGTACCAACATGGCCGTCGGCGCGGCCCGGCAGTGGATTGCCATCTTCCAAGGCCAACGGCCGCCGCGCCTGGTCAACCCCGAGGCCTGGCCGAAGTTTGCCGAACATTACGAGCGCCTGTTCGGAGCTTCGGTGGCGGACTGACAGGACCGCGGCCCCGCCGCCCATCGCCCGATGGTGGCCGGCTGGCGCCGGAACCGCGCTGCATGGTAGAAACAATCTGCGTCCACCTGTTTCCCGCAACGATTTGACAAGGATATACGGCGTGGAAGGCCTAGGCCTGGAAACCCTGTCGTTGGTATTCGCCCTCCTGGCGCTGGGCGGCGCCGTCAAGGGTGTCACCGGAATCGGCTTGCCCCTGATCGCGGTCTCCGGCGTTGCCAGCGTCACCGACGTGCAGACCGGCGTGACGGTGATCGTCATTCCCATCGTTGCAACCAATTTGTGGCAGGCGGTTCACGCGGGTTGGCCCGGCGTCCCGCTACGCCGTTTTTGGCCGGTCCTTGTCCCCCTGATTGCTGGACTTTGGTGGAGCACGGGCATGGTGGCGACATCGGGCGGGCGCACCCTAAACCTGATCTTGGGCACGACAGTCGTCGTCTTCTCGGTTGTCTTTGCTATCTCGCCCCGGCTGCGCGTACCGCGCCGGGCCGAGCGTTGGTCAGGAGTGCTGATCGGCACTATCGGAGGTATCATGGGAGGCTTCACGACCGTCTTTGGGCCGCCCATTTCCATGTATCTCCTGGCCCTCGATCTAAAGAAGGAGGAGTTCGTCCAGGCTGTCGGCATCCTCTTCTTCGCAGGCTCGGCGCCGATGATGGTTTTCTATTGGTTCCACGGGGTCTTGCGGCCCGACAACGTCGGTTGGTCGGCCCTTGCCTGCCTGCCGGTTTTTCTCGGTCTGGCTGTGGGCCAGTGGGTGCGCGGACGGGTTGATCAGGACACCTTTCGCAAGGTTCTTCTGGCGTTGCTCTTCGTGGTCGGCCTGAACCTTTTGCGCCGCGCTTTCCTCGTCTGAAGTCAGGTAAAGTTCAGCAGCAGGTAAACGCCGAGCAGGACAATCACCCACAGCACCATGCCGCCAACCGCTACGGTGCGGGCCAGCACGCTTTTGGGCCCGGTGCGCCGGAAGACGACGGCGATCAGGCGCTCGACGCTTTCTGTCGCCAGGCGCCGCGCCGCGCGGTCGACGGGCCCGAAGACGGCGAGGAAACGCCGCACCAGCCACGGCAACAGCTTTCGGTAGACGACGTCGCTGTCGAGGTTCGTCGAGCGCATCTCGGGCGGGTAGAGACCGGTCCGCATGAGCCAGGTGAAGGCCAGTGCCGAGAAGAAGAGAAGCTGAAGCTGGTTGATCACGTGGGCCGAGGTATAAGGCTGGAAGTCGACCGGGAAGGGCAGGATGGCGTAGAGCGGCCCCGGCCAGACACCGATGCCGATGCATAGCGCCGCCGCGATGCCCATCGCCAGCAGCATATTCCACGGCGCCTCCTGGACCCGCTTGCCGCTGTCGTGGGCGAAAAAGGCGAAGAACGGAATCTTGATGCCCGAGTGGTGGAAGACGCCGGCCGAGGCGAACAGCAGCACGGCCCAGATCAGCCAATAACCCTCGTTCGCCGCGGCGGTGATAATCAGCGCCTTGCTGATGAATCCGCTGAACAGCGGAAAGGCCGAGATTGACGCCGCGCCGACGATGCAGAACGTCGCCGTCAACGGCATGGACTTGTAAAGCCCGCCAAGCTCGCTGCCCTTGATGGTGCCGGTACGGAAAAGCACGGCGCCCATCGACATGAACAAAAGCGCCTTGTAGAGGATATGGGTGAAGGCGTGGGCCACGGTGCCGTTGACGGACATCTCGGTGCCGATGCCGATGCCCACCACCATGAAGCCGAGCTGGTTGTTGAGGCTGTAGGACAACACGCGCCTAAGGTCGTTCTCGATGACGGCGTAGAAGATGGGAAAGGCGGTCATGGTGGCGCCGATCCAGATCAGCATCTCGGTGCCGGCGTAGCCGCGCGCCAGGGCATAGACCGCAAGCTTGGTGGTGAATACGCTGAGGATGACCGTACCGCTCACCGTCGCTTCCGGGTAGGCGTCCTGCAGCCAGTTGTGCAAAAAAGGAAAGGCGCACTTGATACCGAAGGCGATGAAGATGAGGGCCGTGCCGGGGCTCGTCACGCCGAGGAGATCAAAGGCGATCGACCCGGTGTCGCGGACGTTGAGGATTAGCCCGGCCAGCAGCAGGACCCCAGAGCCAACCTGGATGATCAGGAACCGCATGCCGGCGCGATAGGCCCTCTCGGTACCGCGCGCCCAGATGAGAAACACCGACGAGACCGCCGTCAACTCCCAAAAGACAAACAGCGTGATCAGATCGCCCGCGAAGACGGCGCCGATGGCGCTGCCGGCGTAAACCTGGGCGGCGACCTGCTGCACCGGATCGTTGTCGTTCAGCGCGTAGAGGTTGCCCAGGAAGGCGGCGAAGAAGAAGATGTACGAGAACACCCGGCTCAGGCGGTCGACCCGGAGCAGCTCAAGACCGTAGCCCATGAAGTCGACCTGCCAGTGGAGGCCCGGCTCGAGCGCGAACGCGTACCCCAGGCCGACCAGCGGCAGGGCCAACAGGTAGGCGGTGCGCAGGCGCCCCTGCAGGAGTGGGATTGGCAGGGCGCCAAAAATGAGGATGAGCGCCGGGTTAGTCGTCATAATAGTCTTCCCCGCGCTTGATCACGATGCGCATCGCCTTAGCGGCCAGCACCAGCCCGACGCAGACGACGAATCCGAACAGGCCGAAGAAGCCGAAATAGGTTTCGGCGATGAAGTGGGGGTGCTTGTCGTAGAAGGCGTCGGCGACGAACAGCAAGGCGCACAGCGCAACCAGGCCCCACACCACTTTGGTAACGTTGCGCCGATCGTCGAGCCAGTACTTTCGTTCGTCTCGCATGGGACTCACTTGCCGAGCATGGGCTGGAGGAAGGCCAGGATCCGGTCGGCGTAGAAGAACAGCACGACACATCCGAGCGCGGTCAGCGACAGCGCGCCAACGCAGGGAAGCGGCGCTTCGCGGATGGGGGCGTCGCCCCCCGTCACCGATCCGTCGGTGCTCTCGGGGGCGAAGAAGAAGCCCCTGACGACCACCGGCATCAGATAGGCGATGTTGAGCAGAGACGAGATCATAAAGACGGCAACGAAGACCACTTGCTCGGTGCTTGCGGCGCCGAGCGCCAGGTACCACTTGCTCCACATGCCGCCCATCGGCGGCAGGCCGATGAGGCTAAGTGAGCCGATGAAGAAGGCGAAAGTGGTGACCGGCATGGTCCGCCCGATGCCACGCATCTGGCTGACCTCGGTCTTGTGGGTGGCGACCATGATGGCGCCGGCACAAAAGAACAGCGTGATCTTGCCGAAGGCGTGCATGGCGATGTGCATGCCGCCGCCGAGGACGCTCCAGGAATTGGCCAGCATTGCTCCGAGGACGATATAGGATAGTTGGCTGACCGTCGAATAGGCCAGCCGGAGCTTGAGGTTGTCCATCCTAAGCGCCACCAGCGAGGCGATGATGACCGTCGTCGCCGCCACATAGGCCAGCCACTGGTTGAAATCCAGGCCGTCCAGAAGGTCGAGGCCGAAGATGTAGATGGTCACCTTGAGCACCGTGAACACCCCCGCCTTGACCACGGCGACCGCATGCAGCAATGCGCTGACCGGCGTCGGCGCCACCATGGCGGCGGGCAGCCAGCGGTGGAACGGCATCAGCGCCACCTTGCCGATGCCGAACACGTAGAGGAAGAGAAGGATGCCGACTACCGGTCCCTCGACCCGTCCGGCGAGGATGCCGCCCGGCGTGAAGTCCAGGGTCCCGGCGGCGTTCCAGGTCCAAAGAATCGCCAACAACTGGAACGCGATCGAGGTGCCGAGCAAGAGGCCTAAGTAAACCCGCCCGGCGCGCATGGCCTCAGGCGTGCCGGCGTGGGTGACCAGGGGATAGGTAGAAAGCGTCAGCGACTCGTAGAAAATGAACAAGGTCAGCATATTGGCGGAAAACGCGATGCCCATGGTGCTGGCCAGGGCGACAGCGAAGCAGACGTAGAAGCGGGTCTGGTTGTGTTCGCCGTGGCCGCGCATGTAGCCGATGGAATAGACCGAGGTGACGATCCACAGGAAACTGGCGACGGCGGCGAACAGGGCGCCGAGGGGTTCGACCTCCAGGGCGATGGCGAGGCCCGGCATCATCTCGACCACGGTGACGGCGGGGCGCCCGCCCGCCGCGACCTCGGGCAGCAGCGAGGCGACCAGCGCGAACAGGGTGGCGGCGCTGACCAGGGTCACGGTCTCGCGCAGGTTGGGCCGCGATCCACATACCGCGATGAGCCCGGCGCCACCAAGCGGTACCGCCATCGAGAGCAAGATGGTGGTCTCGGCACTCATGGGCTTACACCCAGCAGGGTGGCCGCGGCGGCACGGGCGATGGTGACGGTCTGTTCGGCCCGTGCACCGAAATAGACGCAGGCGCCGGCCAGCACCCAAAGCGGGACCAGCATGGAAGCCGGGGCCTCGGCAATGTCGGCGGCGCCCTCGGGCACCGGCCGAAAGTAGCTCACTTCGACGATGCGCCAGACGTAGATCACGGCGAGGAGAGAGGTCAGCAAGATAATGACCGCCAGCGGCCACCAGCCCCGTTCCAGGGCCGCTTGGATTAAGGTCCACTTGCTGACGAAGCCGACCGTCAGCGGCACGCCGATCAGGCTCAAGCCGCCGAGAACGAAGGCCGCCATGGTCAGCGGCATGCGCCGGCCGATACCGTCGAGGTCGCGGACGTGGGCGGAGCCTAAGCGTAGGACGACACACCCGAGCGCGAGAAAGAGCGCGCCTTTCATGAGGGCGTGGTTGAACAAGTGAATAATGCCGCCACTCAGGCCCGTCACGCTGGCGATGGAGATGCCGAGCACCATGTAGCCGATTTGCGCGATCGACGAATAGGCCAACATGCGCTTCACGTTGTTCTGGTAAACGGCCACCAACGAACCGGCGAACATGGCGACGATGGCGAGGCCCATGAGAACCTCGCGGACCGCCATGGTCTCAAAAACGTCGATACCGCCGAAAATGGTGAAATAAATGCGGATCAAGGCATAGACCGCCACTTTGGTCGCCGTCGCGGCCAGGAACGCCGTCACCACCGACGGCGCGAAGGCGTAGGCGTTGGGAAGCCAAAGGTGAAGCGGAAAAAGGGCTAGTTTTAAGCTAATGCCGACGGTGAGGAAGGCCAGCGCCGTCAGGATGGTCCGCGTCTCGGCAACGGCCGGAAGGCGCTCGGCCAGGTCGGCCATATTGAGGGTGCCGGTCATCATGTAGAGAAGGCCGACACCGATGATATAGAAGGTGGCGCCGATAGTGCCCATGATGAGATATCGATAGGCCGCCATCAACGCCCTGCGGTCGGCGCCCATGCTGACCAAAACGTAGGACGACAGCGAGGCAATCTCGAGGAAAACGAACAGGTTGAAGGCGTCGCCGGTGATGGCGATACCGAGCATCCCGGTCAGGCACAGACAATACATGCAATAGAAAAGGTAGGCACGGTCCGAGGGCACCTCGCGCTCGACGCTGGCGCGGGCATAGGGTATGACCACGGCGCCGATGGTCGAGACGATGACGAGGACGAAGGCGCTCACCATATCGACCCGGTATTCGATGCCCCAAGGTGGCGCCCAGTCGCCGAGCGGATATGAAATGGGGCCGCCGGCCTGAACCTGTCCCAAGAGCGCCACAGCGACCGCGAAGCTGCACCAACTGGCCACCAGCGACACAAACCACGCCCCGGACGCACGGTGTAGAAGAATGCACAGAGGCGCCGCCATGAGCGGTATCACAACCTGCAAGGCCGGCAGGTGTTCGGCGATCAAGGTTCCTCCTCCTGGGCGTCGATGTCGTCCTCTTCAATGGTGCCGTAGGCATGGCGAATGCGCACCACCAACGCCAAGGCAAGCGCCATCGTAGCAACGCCGACGACGATCGCAGTGAGGATGAGGACGTGGGGCAGGGGATTGCCGTAAACCTGGATGCCAGGGTCAAGTATGGGCGCCGTGCCACCCTTGACCTTGCTCATGGATATATAAAAGACGAAGACCGAGACCTGGAAGATGTTGAGCCCCACTACCTTCTTGATCAGGTTGTTTTGGGCGATGACGACGTAGAATCCAGTCATCATCAGAACGACCACGATCCAATAGTTGTAGAGGCCGAGCACATTCATGGCTCAGCGTTCCTCGCCGGCGAAGACGTAGAAGACGGTGATCATGGCGGCGGCGACTGTAATGCCGACGCCAAGCTCGATAAGCGTGATGCCAAGGTGTTGGCCGGTGGTTGGAACCTCGGCCAGGACCGAATAATTGAGGTAGCGTCCGCCAAGGAACATCCCCGCCACGCCGACCCCGGCGTAAAGCAATAGGCCGAGCGCCAGCGCCACCCGGCTGACGACCGCCGGAACCGCCCGGCGTGCCGATTCAATATTGACGATGAGTGCATAGAGGATGAATGCGCTGCCGAAGATGACGCCGGCCTGGAAACCGCCGCCGGGCCCGAAGTCGCCGTGGAACTGTACGTAAAGGGCAAACAAAAGGATGCACGGAATGAGCAACTTGGAGGCGACCCTGAGAATAATGTTACCGCGCATCTTGGTCTCCACCCGTGGTCTGCGATCCTTTGCGGCGGCGGGTTCGGCGGCTGCGCCCGATGAGGGCAAGGACGCCGGCCGTGGCGGTGAAGATGACGGTGACCTCGCCCAGGGTGTCGTAGCCGCGATAGCTGGCCAGTACCGAGGTAACGATATTGGGGACGCCGACCTCGCGCCCGGACTCCTCGATGTAGCGCGGCGCCACGTGCTGGTGGATGGGCGCCCCGGGGTCCCCGTACCTTGGCATATCGAGCGTACCGTAGATGAGCACCGCGCCGGTCACCACGACCATAAGGAATGGCGCCAAGGAGCGTCGCCGGGTTACCTTCTCGCGGCCGGTGGTCAGGGCCAGGGTTTCCAACATGAGCACGGTGGCGATGCCGGCGCCGACGGCGGCCTCGGTGAAGGCGACGTCGACGGCGTCCATGACCACGTAGAGCGACGCCGCGGTAAGGGTGAACAGGCCCGACAGCATGACAACACCGAACAGGTCGCGCAATCGGACCAGCGCCACGCCGATCACTGCCATGAAAAGTAGAAGCGCTATATGGATCAGATCTTCGATGGGACGTCTTCCTCGTCGCTGTCGCCCTGGATTTTGGGGGTGAGGCCACTTTTCAGAGCCGCTTGGGCGAGGGCATGGGTGGCCGTCGGCGTTGTGTAGAACAAGAAGGCGAAAATCAGGAACAGCTTGACCGTTACCAAGGTAAAGCCGGACTGAACCATGAGGCCGGCCAGGATCATTCCTGCCCCCATGGTGTCGATAATGCCGCCGGCATGCATACGCGCGAAAACGTCGGGCAGGCGAATGATGCCGACGGCACCGATGAGCGCCAGAATTGACCCACCGGCGAGCAGCATTCCGCTAAGGATATCGACCAACAGATCCATCACAGGTCTCCTTTGTCATCTCCACGCCCCGGCCGCATGCCGGGTGTCATGGTGACGTATTTGGTTACCGCGATGACGCCGATGAAGGTGATCAGGGCATAGGCTAGGGCGATATCCAGGAATTCGGGTCGACCGGTGAGGAAGCCGTGAACGGCGATGAGAACCACGGTCAGGGTGCCGAAGGCATTGACCGAGACGATGCGGTCGTAAACAGTCGGCCCCATAAGCGCCCTGACCAGGGCAAGCGCCATGGTGACCAGGACGGCGGCAGTGGTAGCAGCGAGCATCATGACGTTTCCCCCGCTCCGTCTGAGAGACCTTCCATGATCATAGCTCGGCGGTTCATGTCGCCATTCAACAGACCCTCGGCGGCGCCCGGGGTCAATGCGTGGACCTCAATTGTCTCGCCTTCTACGGCCAGGGTCACAGTGCCCGGCGTAAGAGTGATGGAATTCGCGTAGATGACGCGGCCCAGGTCGCTCTTCTGGCCGGCCTTGAGGCGCAGCACGGTGGGGCGGATAGGCATCCGAGGTCGAACGATGGCTCGGGCAACGTCGATGTTTGCCTTGAAAATCTCGATAAGGAGCCACGCCCAATAGGGGATGGCCCTCCAAATCAGGTGGATGGGGTGGCCTTCGGGGTCGACAAGATCCATGCGCCAGGCGATGAGGACCACGGCGAGGACCGACACTAGCCCCAAACCGAGCAGCAGCAGTGCCGTGTGGCCCGACAACAACAACCAGAGAATTATAAGAACCAGCCCAAGACTGAAAGCGCGCAACACCCCCTGTCTCCTCGTTAGCCCAACAAGGCGTTAGTGAAATTGGTCTCCGTTAACCAGGAAATGAACCCAGATGCTGGCTCCGTAACCAAGCATGATCGCCCATGACCACTTGAGATGGGTAAAAAAGGTATAAATCCCGCGCGCCTGTCCCATCACCGCCACCCCGGCGGCCGAACCGATGGACAGCATCGAGCCGCCGACGCCGGCGGTGAGCGTTACCAAAAGCCACTGACCGTGGTCCATATCCGGTAGCACCGAAAGCACCGCGAACATGATCGGGATGTTGTCGACGATGGCCGAAAGAAATCCGACCAGCACGTTGGCCGTGGTCGGGCCCAAGTCGCCGTACATCAAGTTGGAACCGAGCGCCAAGTAGCCCAGCGTGCCCAGGCCGCCGACGGACAGAATAATGCCGTAGAAAAACATCAGCGTGTCCCATTCCGCCCGCTGCAGGGCCTTGAAGACGTTGAAGGCGGGCGGCCGGTCGGCGGTGCGGCGTTTGTCGGGGAGCGTCCCTTCCATCAATCCGCTTTGGCCTATGTCGTCCTCCGACGGTGCCGGAAAGAAATGATCGCGCCTTTCCAGGTAATAGCCATAAATCTTCAAAAGGCCTAATCCGCTCATCATGCCGATGACCGGAGGCAGGTGCAGGAAATTGTGGGCCGAGACCGCGAGGCCGATGGTAACGATGAACAGCCCCACCATCACCCAAGCCCCTTCCAACAGTTCCGCCTTCTCGTCAAGGGGTGGCGGTTTGCCGCCCGGCAACACCAGGGTCATGATGGCCGCCGGCACGATCCAGTTGACCAGCGACGGAAGGAACAGCACGAAGAATTCTTGGAACGCCACCAATCCCTTCTGCCACACCATCAGCGTCGTGATGTCGCCGAACGGACTGAATGCCCCGCCGGCGTTGGCGGCAACCACGATATTGATGCACGAGATGGCGATGAAGCGATGATCGGTGCCGCCGACGGCAATAACCACGGTGGCAATGAGAAGCGCCGTCGTCAGGTTGTCGGCGATTGGCGAGATGACGAAGGCCAGGCCACCGGTAATCCAGAATATAGCGCGAAACGAAAATCCCCTGGATACCAGCCAGGCCCTGAGCGAGCCAAAGATGCCGCGTTCATCCATGCTGTTGATGTAGGTCATGGCGGCGAGGAGGAAGAGGAATAGTTCGGCGAACTCCAACAGATTGTGCTTGATCGCCTGGTGCGCCGTCTCCGTGTCGCCGGCCTGGGTGAAGGCCCAGGCCACCAGTGCCCAGATGATGCCGGCGGCGACCATCACCGGTTTCGATTTTTTTAGGTGGATGGTCTCCTCACATATGACCAGCGTATAGGCAAAGAAAAAGACGGCGAGACACACAAAACCAACCCAGTGGTCGGTAAAATCGCTGCTTGCCGCGGCGCCGGTGGCTGCCGCCGCCGATTCGCCAAGCAAAAATGCCGCCAGGGCGAATACGATCAGGCACCTGATGCCAGTATTCACGGCCCTCATCATGGTCGACCTCACCTCGTCAATTCCAACTGCTTCGGTTCGGCTGCGAGGGATGTTTACCCGAGATTCGGCGATTGTGAAAGCGCACCTTGTGTTGTTCGCCTCAACGAATCTCCACGGCGTAGGTTTCGAGTGGCGGGATGGTGCTTATCAATCCTTGGTTCTTGAGAAAGGCGGCGAAGCGCTCGTAGCGGGCCCGATCGAGGGCCGCCGGGCGCAAGGCGAAGCGTGGCAACGTATCGCGCCAGGCACGGCGGTTAAGCTCGTCGTCCAGGTCTTTATGCGCCTTGATGAAGAGAGACCAGGCGGCGTCGGGGTGATTGACCAGATATTGAACGCCGCGTTCGAGGGCGTCGAGGAAGCCGCGCAGGCGTTCCTTGTCCAGTGATTGATTGTTCGCCACCACGATCAGCTCGTCATAGGGCGGCACGCCTTCTTCCTCGGGATAGAAGGCGCGGCCCGGTCGTCCGACCAAGTCCATCTGGTTAAGCTCAAAGTTGCGGAAGGCACCGATGACACCGGCCACCTGACCGGCGATGATGGCGGGCGAAAGCGAGAAGTTGACGTTGACCAAGGTAACGTCGGCGAGCGTCAAGCCGTGCCGGGATAACATGGCGGAGAGGAGGGCGTCTTCGAAACCGCCGATGGAAAAGCCGATTTTGCGCCCCTTTAGATCGGCAATTGTCTTCACCGGTCCGTCGGCCAGCACCACAAGGGCGTTCAAGGGCGTCGCTACCAAGGTACCGACGCGCACCAGGGGCAAGCCTTGGGCGACGTGAATGTGCAATTGCGGCTGATAGGAGACGGCAAGGTCCGCCTTGCCCGCCGCCACCAGCTTGGGCGGATCGTTGGGGTCGGCCGGCGCGATCAACGTCACATCAAGGCCGGCTTCGGCAAAAAATCCTTTTTCCTTGGCGACGATCAAGGGCGCGTGGTCCGGGTTGACGAACCAGTCCAAGAGGACCGTCATCTTTTCCGCCGCCAGAGAGGGCAGGGGAATCAGGATCGAACAAATAATCAGCAGGCTTGAATATCGGCAAAACGTGGTGTGCATGGTGTCCTCGTTATGGGCTTTCGTCGGTGTCGGGAACGCTATCGGGAAGCCACGGCATCGCCCGGCGCAAAACCGTGTCCATGGTGAAGTAAAGAGCCACCGCCAGCACCGCCAGGGTAAAGAGGGCGGCGAACATGACGTCGATCTGCATGCGCGCGTTGGCGTGCAACATCAGGTAACCAAGCCCGGCGCTGGACCCCACCCATTCGCCGACCACGGCACCGATCGGCGCAACCGCGGTGGCGACGCGAAGGCCTGAGGACAGTGCGGGCAGGGCGGCTGGGATGCGCACGTGGCGTAGGGTTGAGGCGCGCGAGGCGTTCATCGTGCGGGCCAGATCGAGCCAGCCGGGCTCGGTACGCCTGAGGCCGTCGTGGAACGCGGCTGTCACAGGGAAATAGATAATCAACGTCGCCATCGCCACCTTGGACGCGATGCCGTAACCGAACCACAGCACCAGAAGCGGCGCCAGAGCAAATACGGGAACCGCCTGGCTGATCACCAGGACCGGCAGCAGCCAGCGTCGCGCCGGGCGAAAATAGGCCATGCTCAACGCGCTGCATGCGCCAAAAACGGCACCCAGCGCCAGTCCCAGTAGGATCTCGGCGGCGGTCAAGGCGGCGTGTTCCATGATCACGTCGGCGCGCCGCCACCACGCCAGCGCCACCTCAAAGGGCGCCGGCAGGATATAGGGTGGTGCGCCGCTAAGGCTGACCACCGCCTGCCACAAGGCGATCAGCCCGGTAAGAATGATGAGAGGACGCCAGACCCTCATGACGAAGCCTCCGCCAGGCGGCGCAGCAGATCTCCCTGCATCTCCAGGAGCTTCCTGTCATCGACGTTGCGCGGCGGCATTCCGGCCGGTTCCAGGGCTTCATCGAGAAGCGCCGGTCGGCCCGCCATGACGTGGATGCGGTGTCCCAGGCGCAGGGCCTCCAGGGGATCGTGGGTGACTAAAAGGACCGTCCGGTCGCGCAGCAGCTCTGCGGCCAGATTCTGCAACCTGATCCGGGTGATGGCGTCGAGGGCCGAAAACGGCTCGTCCATAAGGACAACAGGCCGGTCCTCCATCAAAGTGCGGGCCAGGGCGACGCGTTGGCGCATGCCGCCAGACAGCGTTGCCGGCCGATCGCCGGCGTTCGCCGCCAGACCGACCCGGTCAAGGAGCGCCTGCGCATCACCGTTGCCTTCGTCTTCGGCGCCGCGCAGGCGGCGCCCCAAGTCGACATTGTCCAGCGCCGTGAGCCAGGGCAGAAGAAGGTCGGTCTGGGCCATGAAGGCGGCGCGCCCGGAAAGCGGCGATCCGTCCGAACACGTTACGGTTTCGCCGTCACCGTCGCGCCGTTCGGGAGTCTCGAGGCCGAGAATGAGGCGCAGCAGCGTACTTTTGCCAACGCCGCTGGGGCCGAGAAGACAGGTCCAGCGGCCGGCGGCCAGGGTGACGTCCAGACCGTCAAACAGAACCTCGCTGCCGTGCGCCACGCGGGCGGCGCGGACGGTGACGGATAACGGTGGCGGAGCGGCGCTTGGTGCCATGCTTTCACTCATCCCTACGCCGGCATTGTCCGGATCAGGTTCAAGGGGTCGTCTCGCGCGGTGGAGACCTCTCAGCCGGGACGTCCGGCTCCCCCTGGTGACGGGTCACCTATGGTTATGGCGCGCCCGGAGCCGATTGGCAAGATGCGGCCGGCGGTGTAAAAGGCTAGCCATGATCGCACGAGGGATCAAAAGGGTCGTATTCGCCGCCTTACTGGCCGGCGCTGTCTCGCCCGCCGTGGCTGACGAAGTCGAATTGAAGGTGGTTACCGACAAGGGCCGGTTTATCTTTTCCGTCGAAGTGGCCGAGACGGCGGCCCAGCGTCAACAGGGACTGCAACATCGCAAAAACCTCGCCGCCAGCGCCGGGATGCTGTTTGATTACAAGCGCGTCCAACCGGTCGCCATGTGGATGAAGAAAACCCTCATTCCGCTTGATATGCTGTTCATCGACGGTGCCGGGCGGATCGTCAACGTGGCCCGGGACACAGAACCTATGTCCTTGGCTACCATTCCCTCGGCTGCACCGGTGCTCGCCGTCCTCGAGGTTAACGCGGGCACCGCCCGGCGCCTTGGTATTCAACCCGGCGACCGGGTGCTGCACGCCATCTTCGGCAACGCGCGTTAGGACCCAAATTCGCGGCTCATGACGACGCGGGGTTCCGGCCCATAACCCAGCGATTTATAAAATTGGAGTACGGCCAGGTTGGTTTCGCTGATCATCAGCTCAACCTTCACCGCGCCCCGCCCGGCAAGCCACTTCTCGGCGTGGGCGACCATGTGACGCCCCAGTCCGGTTCCGTGGTGGTCGGGATCGACGGCGACGTAATGGAACCAGCCGCGATGACCGTCCAGGCCTGCCATGATGGTCGCGGCGATTCGCGGGCCGCGAAGCCCGACGAACAAGGCATTGTCCGCCGAGGCTTGGCAGAATTCGAGGTCGCGCTGGGCGCGGTCAGGAGCGGCCATGACGCCGCTGGCCTCCCACAACGCCCAGACGGCGGCGTGGTCCGAATCCCGGTATTCACGCACGGCGAGGGGCGGAGAACTCTTTTCGTCGGGCATGGCGCGATGGTCCGTTGCTGAGCCAGGGCGGGATTAAGATAGCACCCATAAGTATGACGCGTCATACACCGGTTGGCGGGGACGGCTAAACTGGAACCTTGCGCGAAGGGGCGAAAGACCATAAATACCATAAGGTTTCACGGCATTCGGGGAGTGGCGCAGCCTGGTAGCGCACCTGCTTTGGGAGCAGGGGGTCGCTGGTTCGAATCCAGTCTCCCCGACCAATCGGATGAGCTGATGGCGCCAAGGAGGAGAGATGACCGAGGCACGCATCTACCAACCGACTAAGACCGCCATGCAGTCGGGACACGCCAATACCCGGCGCTGGGTCCTGGAATTTGAGCCGTCCGGCCGCAAGGACCACGACCTCTTGATGGGATGGGTCGGCTCGGCCGACACATTGGGCCAAGTCCGCGTCAAGTTCGAGAGCAAGGACGAAGCCATCGCGTTCGCCACGAAAAAGGGCCTAGATTTTAAGGTGCATGAACCCACGCGAAGACGCATCCGGCCTAAGGCTTACGCTGACAACTTCCGCTATCAGCGCCCGTCTTGAGGCGCCAGGGCGCCCGTAGCTCAGCCGGATAGAGCATCTGCCTTCTAAGCAGAATGTCGCAGGTTCGAGTCCTGCCGGGCGCACCAACTCCTTCAAAGGGTTATGAGGAATAATAGATTCTTTTTTCATCTGAAATCCTTTGAGGGTGACACTCAGGGTGACAAATCTCCCGCATTTATAAACTTTGGCCAGGCGGGCATGTCACGTTGAGTTGATGCCCCCGTTTCCCTGTGGCGCATCCTACTCGTCAGTTCGCTCCGCGCGATGGATCGCACCCGTGAGGTACGTCTCTTCCAAACTAGCGGGAGCCTCTTTCGATACCCTCAATTGCTCGCGCAACATTTTCGCTGACGGACTGTCCATGCCGTACTTCTGGACCGCGTACTCCAGTTCCTGTTCCAAGGTACGCATCATAGTTCTCCTTGCTTTGGGGGTTTGAGCGATTCAACGAGAGGTGCTTTCACTCTGGCATTCAAGCGACTTCCGGGGTTACAACGAGGTTAAGACCCGATCGCATCAATTCCTCGTTCTGCTCTTCTAAGTCCCCCGTGAACTGTGCACCTACGAACGAGCTGCCAGGGTGGTCGCCTTCGACAATACCCACGCCTAGACGCGCTAAGGTCTCCTTCTCCATGATTCCAAATATGTCGACGCCGGGCGCATATGGGCTCAAACTGGCGACTTGCCAGTCTGACAGGTCTTCGACATCCATATGTTCGTCTAGCCATAGTTCAATCTCGAAGTCAGACAACTTGCAGGCGCTTTCAGGGTCGTCCACGTCTTCGCCCTTTGAGGCAATGTAAATCTCGTCCTGCATTTCATCTCGCACGAAATCATACTGGTCGACTTTGTCCATCTGATTGAGATCGTGTTGGTCATTTAACCACTCCCGCCATGTAGGGATTGGTCCCCAATCCAATTCTGGGTCGTAGATGTAGCCGCCTACATCAAGTGCGAGACGTAATGGCTCCGCTACAGGTCGATCCTGGGCCTCCACCGGCCACACAGGAGATATTAGAGCCGCACTGGAGATAGTTCCAAAGACGATCTTAAGGAAGTCACGACGATTAATCTCAATATCTGAGATCCCCTCAGCTACTGATTCGGTGCCAGTAGTTGCGACGTTACTGTGGGATTTTATGACAGTGACGGAACTGGCGTTCTTGGGGTTGGTAGTAGGCATTAGAAAACCCTCCTTCGGTTGGTTACCGAGGAGGGCTGACGCTTGACGGCTGTGGACCCCTTGGTTGCCAGGTCGTTGGCCGCATCTCCCTTTCGGGAATCCACCTTGCCGGGTCGGGCAGGTTGGCGAGGGCGTCAGCCCTACTCTTGATGCAAGTGCAATTATACGACGACGCTGTCGTCACGACAAATCAATTCGTTTAGCTCCCCACCCTCGGTGCTTC
>PVBE011366475.1_pt1 | contig 17887 bp, 13 predicted proteins | sample 1631181 | NCBI WGS metagenome assembly PVBE01 (sample SAMN08397723, study PRJNA350692) | Marine metagenome, whole genome shotgun sequencing project. | isolation source: water | place: Pacific Ocean | collected 2012-04
AAAGGTTGACCGTTGAACTCGTTGATAATCGGTCTGCCGCTGCTCTTCACGACGCCCGGTATGTCGACCCTCGCGGTTCTGAGCTCGAAGTTCGCCTCGAGATCAATCGGCAGGAACAGTGTCTCGCAAAATTCCGAGCATGTGGACGCGAAGACGGAGAAAAAACTGCTCAAGGGGGCGCATGCCTCGCCGGAGACAATTGTTTCGAGAGCGGTCCGTTGAGCTTGGTTCGCACGCTCGTCGATAACGATCTGACGCTTGCCGTTTCCGTCCGCGATTTCGCCGGGCCACCTGAAAAGGCCCGCCCAGTTCAGGCCCGCGAGCGGCGTATTGTTGAAGTGACCTTCGACGACGGTGCCGACGAAGGCCGACTGACAAAAGCCGTACGTACTAGGCAAGTTGAACTGGCAGCCGCAATTCACAGCGCAATTGCAGTTATCATACGTTTCGCTCTTGAATACCCATTGATCCGTCATCCTCGTGACCCTCCCTTTGTCGGATGCTCTTTTAGCGCGAAATTCTAATCGCGAATGATGAGGGTGTCCATCAAGGCTTGGCGACCCCATACCCGTGATCCCATGCCTGCGGGACCGGTGCGTCGCGAAACCCAGGGATCGAGAATGGACGGCTGGATTTCCCTCCAGTAGCTGTCCTAGGGCAGCGTAAATGGCCCTTGTGCAGATGGCTCGGGGTCGAGTCTTGCATTGCCGTATTTGGAAAGCGGCATGCCGTGTCGCGTTGCAGTCAAAGTATTTGCTCACCATGGACGCGAGCCGCCGCCTAGACGTTGTTTGCCGGTAGGGCCCGCGTTGTCGATGGCCGTGACCGATCGGACCGATGGCAGACCGCAGCGTTCTGACGGTAGTGCGGTCGCAACTACCTCGCCGCCGCAGGGGCTCCGCCCCTGCACCCCGGTTTTTGGCGCTGGTGCGGCTGAGCGGGTTGGGCGTCTTCGTATTCACAGTCCCGCATAAGGGGGGCAGGGGCGACGCCCCGCGGCGGCGGGGTGGTCATCGGAGCCCCGGTGTTCGATCGCTGCGGTCTCCCACCCGTCGGGGCGGCCTCTGCGGTGAGAGACGCGAGACTAGGTCTTGGTCCGTTGCGAGACGGTTGCTCGCGGCCATGCCAAGCAATGATAAAGGCGTCACTAAACTTTATTGAAATTTCAAGGCGGCAATATCGCATTCTTGTTCTTGTGAACGGTCCGCAACCGGCGCGAAACCCCAGCCTAAGCCCCCGCGTCCTCGCGCGGCACCAGCATGTCGTACCACGGCTTTTTGTCGCGGGTCTTGGCGTCGTCGACGTGGAGCGACTTGACCTCGGTGTATTCGTTGAGGCCTTCCTCGCCGAACTCGCGGCCGACGCCGGACTGCTTGTAGCCGCCGAACGGCATGCGTTCGGACAACAGGTGCCAGTCGTTGATCCACACCGTGCCGGTCCGCATGCGCGCCGCCACCTGTTTCGCGTGGTCGATGTCCTCGGACCACACGCCGCCGCCGAGGCCGAAGATCGAATCGTTGGCGATGGCGACCGCCTCGTCGTCCGACTCGTAGGCCATGACGCACAGCACGGGGCCGAAGATCTCCTCTTGCGCGATCCGCATGTCGTTGGTGACGCCGGTGAAAATGGTCGGCTTGACGAAATAGCCGTTGGCGAGGTCGCCGTCGGTCGCGCGCTCGCCGCCACAGGCGAGCACCGCCCCCTCGCCCTTGCCGATCTCGATGTAGTCGAGCACGGTCTGCATCTGGCGCTCGGAGACCACGGGCCCGACCTTGGTTGCCGGATCGAGCGGATCGCCCATCGGCAGCGATTCGAGCTTTCGCACCATCTCGGCGACGAAGTCGTCGAGCTGGTCCTTGGGCAGCAGGAGCCGCGTTCCCGACTCGCAGACCTGGCCCTGGTGGTAGAACGAGGCGAAGATCGAGCCGTCGATGGCGATGTCCCAGTTGGCGTCGTGCAACACGATGTTGGCCGACTTGCCGCCGCATTCGAGGGTCACCTTCTTCAAGGTGCCGGCGGCCTTGGACATAATGTCGCGGCCGACCTCGGTGGAGCCGGTGAACGCCACCTTGTCGACCAGCGGGCTCGTCGTCAGCACCTCGCCGATCACCCCACCGGGGCCCGATATGATGTTGACGACGCCCGGCGGAAAGCCGATCTCGTCGACGATGCGGGCGAGCTCGAGCGCGTTCAGCGGCGTGTCCGAAGCGGGTTTCAGGATGATGGTGTTGCCCGTCGCCAGCGCCGGCCCGAGCTTCCAGACCGCCATCAACAGAGGAAAATTCCACGGGATGATGGAGGCGCAGACGCCGATCGGCTCGCGGATCGTGTAGTTATACGACCGGCCCTCGCGGGACATGCCCTCGATCTCCTTGGCCTCGGCGTTGTAGTTGGCGGCCATCTGGCCGAAATAGGCCATCTGGCGCTGGGCGAGATAGGCGTCGGCCCCGCATTTGACGATGGTGCCGCCCGAATCGCGCGATTCATTTGCCGCGAGCTCCTTCGAGCGCTCCTTCATGATCGCCGACAGCTTGCCGATCAGCTCGCCCCGCTCGGCGCCCGGCATCGACGGCCACGGACCCTCGTCGAAGGCCTTGCGGGCGGCGGCGATGGCGCGCTCGGCATCGGCCACGCTGGCCACCGGAATGTCGGCGACCGGCTCGCCGTTGTAGGGGTTGATCGTCGGCGCTGTCGCGCCGCCTTCGGCATCGCTGAACGCGCCGTCGATATAGAGCTGATAGGTCTCCATCTTTCCCACCGTCCTGAATATGAATTCGTTGCCTGTGATATAGCGCACGGCCGAAACCCGGTCCACCGGGGCGGCGAGCGGAAATCGGGCGCGAGAACGAGGCGACAGAGGTCGGGATCGGAAGCCGGACGGGGCCGGACCCGGCTAGGCCGGCTTTTGGATCATGATGGTGAGCACCTCGCCGTCCCTCGACCAGTCGAGCAACTCATTCGCGGTCTCGGCGCAGAACGCCTCGAAGTCCTTGACCGCGTCCGGGTCGGTGGCGAGGACGCGGAGCGTGCCGCCGGGCGGGACGTCCTTGAGCCGCTTCTTCGCCCTGAGCACCGGCAAGGGACATCTGAGCCCGGTCGCGTCGAGTTCGCTGGTCATGCTCCGGCCGTCATGTGCTTGACGAGGTTTCCGTTGGCTGCGCGGCCAGTCAGTCGCGCTTTAGCCGCGCGTTCACCCGCCGTTTCATTTCCGCGCTCTGCCAGGCCACAAAGATCGATTCGATGGCTTCATCGTAGTACGGCTCTCGGGCGTGCACCACGGACAAGAGCACTTTTTTTGCGCTGCGAATGGAGAGTGGCGCCTTCCTGGCGACGGTCTCCCCGAGCTCGGTGGAGCGCACGAAAAGCTGGTCCCGGGGCACCACCTCGTTCACGAGGCCCATGGCCAGCGCCTCGGCCGCGTCGTACATCCGGCTGAATAGCAGCATCTCCCGGGTGCGCGTGACACCCACGATCGCCAAGAAGCGGGCGATGTCCGCGTAGGCTATCCCGAGCCCGAAGTCGGCGCTGGGCACGCCGAACTTGCTCCCCTCCACGGCAATCCGGTAATCGCAGGCGCAGGCCAGCTCCAGCCCGCCGCCGATGGCCGGGCCGTTGATCTCGGCGATCACCGGGACGTCGAGGGCCTCCAGCTGGTCGCAGGCCCGGGACACCATGCCCAGGTATGCCGCGATGTTGTCCCGGCTTTCGAGGACCTTCGGAAACTCCGTCACGTCGGCCCCGGCCATGAAGGCTCGCTCGCCGGCGTCGGTGACGAACAGCACTCGGATATCGGGATCGTCCGCGAGCCGGGCCACTTCATCGCCGAACAACCGCCACGTGGCCATGTCGGCGGCGTTGCTCATGCGCGGCCGGTTGACGGTGACCCGAGCCCAGTAGTCCTGGCGCTCTACCAATACCGGCGCGTCGCCGGCGCCGGGTTCGCTTTTCGCTTCGGCCACCAGCGTCACTCCTCTTCTTCGGGAAGCTGCCAGCCTGACGCACCGTAGAGGCCGCGGGCGATCTCCAGGCGGTCACGCTGGGCGCCGCCCAGCCATAGTTTGACGATGGGGTAATCCCGGGCATATTTTTCGACCTGGTTGCCAAACGTGTAGCCGTAGGCGCCCATGAACTCCATGGCGGTCTTGGTAATCTTGTCCGCCGCATCGGCCGCGAAGGAGCGGGCGGCGGAGAACTTGGCCATCATCTCCGGAGACCAGGGCCGGCCGTGTTTGCGGCTGCCGGCCTGCCATGTGACGCTGAGGTAGTACTGCCGGGAAATGTCGATGAGCCGCCACAAGTCGCCGAAGGCCATGGCGAACGCGGAGTGCTCTCGCACCGGTACGCCGGCGATATATCGATCCGCCGTCCAGTCGAGCGCTGTCTCCAGCACGCCTTCGGCGAGCCCCGTCAGGCACGGCCCGCCGGATAGGCGCCCGTAGCCGATGACGTAGCCTTGCAGCACCTGGGCGGCCTGGCCGGGCTCCGTGTCGATGCGGTAACGCTTATTGATGCGCACGTTGTCGTACCAGAGCTCGGCGTTCTCGTCCGTCCAGCTCATCCCCATTTTCTCGATGGGCTTGGAGAAGGTGAGCCCCGGAGCGTCCGGCGGCACCCAGAAGACGCCCACGCCCTGGTCACCGGCTTCCGGGTCCACGGTCGCCACCGTCCAGTAGCCCATGTGACCCGCGAGGTCCTTGCTCTTGAAATGGTCGGCCGGGCCGGCGGGTCCGGGCCAGATCTTGTGGCCGTTGATGACGTAATCGTCACCATCCGGCTTGGCTATGGTGCGCAGCGTCTTGAATTTGAAGGCCGGGTCCTCGATGTTGGCGCCGCCGCTCGGTTCACTGATCGCCACGCAGGCCGCGTAGGGAGGATCGGCGACGATTTGCGGGGCGAACTCCTTCATCAGGTCTTCGCGCCGGCACGCCAGCATGATCGATGACACCCACGCCATCTTGGCCACCATGTTGGCAAGACCGATGTCGCCTCGGGACAGCTCATCGAGAACGATCATCCTGGCGGAGGCGCTGGCGTTCACGCCGCCCATGGCTTCCGGCACGCTCATTTTCGTGATGCCGAGTTCGCCGCAGGCGCGGTAGAGGTGGTGCAACGCGTCGAGGGCACGTTCCTCGTCGCGGTGAAAGCCGCCCTCCAAGTCGTCGCGCCGGGGCATCACCTCGCGGCTCACGAAACTGCGCACCGTCTCGGCGATGGCGATGTCCTCGGGGGTACAGAAGGCCCCGGGATACTTCTGCTGGGGTTCGAACAGCGGGTAGTTCTGCGTCGTGGCGGTCATGAGCGTGGCTCCCCTCGATGCTTGCAGGACGAAATCGGATCGGCGCTGCGTATTGCCAGATGCCCCGGGGAGGGGGCCAGCAGATCGGCGAACCGCGCCGGGTCGTGTCGTGTCGACAATTAGAAATGCTCCAAATTACTACTGAATCATGATGGGTAAGCACTTTGATATAGATCATGATTTGGGTGCAGCCTGAGCGCTCGATCCGGTCGTCCAAGAAGCCACCAACCTGGTGTGATGGCTGCGCGAAGCGTTGGCCGAGTCGACGCAGGTCGGTATGAGCCCATTCGCCGAGCCGCCGGGGCCGGGGGTGGTGCCTTGACGCGCCGCCGCCCGGCCCCGACATATCTCGTGATGGGAACTCGAACCAGCCGGCGTCGGGATCCGCCATGCGCGCCCTGATCATCGAGGATGACGCGGAGACCGCGGGCTACGTGGCCAAGGGGCTCGGCGAGGCCGGCTTCGTCGTCGACGTGGTGACCGACGGCAAGGACGGGCTGATCCGCGCCATGGCGGAGGACTACGACGTCGCGGTGATCGACCGCATGCTGCCCGGGCTCGACGGGCTGTCGATCGTCGAAGCGCTGCGCCGCGCGGGCAACGAGACACCGGTGCTGTTCCTGACCGCCATGGGCGCGGTCGAGGACCGGGTGGCGGGGCTTCGCGGCGGCGCCGACGACTATCTGGTCAAGCCGTTCGCGTTCTCCGAGCTGCACGCGCGGATCGATGCGCTGCTGCGTCGGGGTGCGGCGAGCGACGCCGCGGCGACGACCCTGAAGGTCGCCGATCTCGAGATGGATCTGCTCGCCCGCACCGTGATCCGCGCCGGCCGGCCGGTCGAGCTCCAGCCGCGCGAGTTCAGGCTGCTCGAGGCCCTGATGCGCAATGCCGGCCACGTCGTCACCCGGACCATGCTGCTGGAGCAGGTGTGGGACTACAACTTCGATCCCCAGACCAACGTGATCGACGTCCATATCAGCCGCCTCCGGCGCAAGATCGACCGTGGCTTCGAGGCGCCGCTGCTGCACACGGTGCGCGGCGCGGGGTATTCATTGCGTGCCCCCGGTTAGATTTCTGCGCTCGACGACGGCGCGGCTCGCGCTGATCTACCTGGCGCTGTTCGGCGCTTCGGTAATGGTGCTGCTGGGGTTCCTCTACTGGTCGACGGCGGGCTTCATGTCGCGCCAGACCGACGCCACGATCGACGCCGAGATCACCGGCCTCGCCGAGCAGTACGGCCAGTTCGGCACCGTCGGCCTGGTGCGCGCGATCGAGCGGCGGACGGCCGACGCCAGGGCGAGCCGGGGGCTCTATCTGGTGACCGGACCGGGCGGGCTCACGCCGATCGCCGGCAATCTGAGCCAATGGCCCGCCGAGGCGCCCGATGCCGAGGGCTGGCTCACCTTCACGCTCGAATACGCGAGCCCATCCGCGAGAACCGGCGGCGGCGATGTCGATCTCGGCCGGGCGCGGGTGTTCGCGCTCGCGGGTGGGCTCCGCCTGCTGGTCGGACGCGACATCCGCGAGCGGCTCGAGATCGCCGGCCGCATCCGCCAATCGCTCGCCTGGGGCATGGCGATCACGATTGCGCTGGCGGCGCTCGGCGGGATCTTCATCAGCCGATCCATGCTGCGCCGCATCGAGGCGATCAACAAGACCAGCCGCGACATCATGGCGGGCTCGCTGAGCCGGCGCGTCCCGGTCCGCGGCAGCGGCGACGAGTTCGACCGCCTGGCCGACAGCCTGAACCAGATGCTCGACCGCATCGAGGCGCTGCTCGCCGGCATGAAGGAGGTCTCGGACAACATCGCCCACGACCTTCGAAGCCCGCTCGCGCGTCTCCGCACCCGCCTCGAGGCGACGCTGATGGACGACAGCGACGCGAATGCCTACCGCGGCGCCATCGAGGCGACCATCGCCGAGACCGACGGGCTGCTCGCGACATTCAACGCGCTACTCGGTATCGCCAAGGCCGAGGCCGGGACGCCGCGCGAGAGATTCGCCGACTTCGACGCGGCGACGCTGCTCGCCGACGTCGCCGATCTCTATGCCCCGGTCGCCGAAGAACGCGGCCTCGGCTTCGCGGCCGAGGCCTCGAGCGACGCCGTGATACGGGGCGACCGCGATCTCGTGTTCCAGGCGCTCGCCAACCTCGCCGACAACGCGATCAAGTTCTCCGCGCAAGGAGGCACCGTCCGGCTCGGCCTCGACCGCGCCGATGGCCGGGCGCGTTTCACGGTCGCCGACGACGGCCCCGGAATCCCGGCCGCGATGCGCGACGAGGTTCGCCGCCGGTTCGTCCGTCTCGATCAGAGCCGCACCACGCCGGGAAGCGGCCTCGGGCTCAGCCTCGCCGACGCGGTCGCCGGTCTGCACGACGGTGAACTGGTGCTCGACGACAACGCGCCAGGGCTCCGGGCGGTGCTGGAGCTTCCGTGCTGAACGGCGGGTTCCCGGCGCGTCCGCATTGGACATCGTCCCTGCGTTGACACATGATGGTGCGCGGGGGCACGAGAATTGGCCAAGACGAGTGGTGCCGAAACCATCGAGCCGGAAGAGCTGATCGCCCGCGCACGGGCGCTGCGCCCGGTGCTGCGGGAGCGCCAGGAGACGGCCGAGCGCAACCGCCGCATATCCGACGAGACCATCGCCGACATCCGCGACGCCGGCCTGTTCCGGTCGCTCCAGCCGAGCTATCACGGCGGGCTCGAGGTCGCACTCGACGATGCCCTGCGCGTCATCATGGAGATCGCCGCCGGCTGCGGCTCGACCGGCTGGGTGTTCGCCGTCATGGCGATGCACCAGTGGATGATCGGCATGTTCCCACCCGCATGCCAGGACGACGTCTGGGGCGACGGAAGGGGCGCCGTGAGCGCGTCCTCGTTCCCGCCAGTGGGCGAGGCGGTGGCGGTCGACGGCGGCTGGCGGCTCGACGGATCGTGGCCGTTCACCAGCGGCTGCGACAACGCCGACTGGATCATCCTCGGAGTGCGCATGTTTCCCGCGCCGGGCGCCGAGCCGACCGGCCAGGGCTACGTGATCATCCCCAAGGGTGATTATGCGATCGAGGACAAGTGGCACGTCGTCGGTCTCGCCGGCACCGGATCGAAGGACATCGTCGTCGACGGCGCGTTCGTTCCCGGCCATCGCCTGCTGACGCTGGCCGACGCACTGTCAGGCGCGCCGCCGGGGGCCGCGCGCAATACCGGGCCGCTTTACCGCATCCCGTTCTTCGCCGCCATTTCGTCCGGTCTGTGCGCGCCGGTGCTGGGCATGGCTCAGGGCGTGCTCGACGACTACGTCGCCGAGACCACCGGCCGCATGACCAAGGGCGCGGCCATCGCCCAGCCGATGCCCATGGCCGAGCTTCCCACCATTCATCTCCGCGTCGCCGAGGCGGCGGCGGCGATCGATGCGGCGCGGCTCCTGCTGCTGCGCGATTGCGCCGAGCTGATGGAGACCGTCGCCGAGCGCCGCCCGCTGACCGAGCTTCATCGCGCGCGCAACAAGGGCGATCTGGGCTACGCCGTCCGCCTCGCCAAGCAGGCCACCGATTCGCTGTTTGAATCGGCCGGTGGCCACGCGCTCTATTCTTCGGGCCGGCTGCAGCGGGCGTGGCGCGACCTGCATGCCGGCACCATGCACATCAGCCTCAACTGGGACGCCACCGGCGCGCTCTACGGTCGCGTGATGCTGGGCCAGCCGGCCGGGCCGGCGCAGTTTTAGAGCACTATCCGACCAAATGGAATCATTTGACCGGGATTATTTTGCCCCGTGGCAAGGCGCGCTTCGCATGGCGATGCCGGGCCATCGGCAAAGAAGCGCAACGCCGCCACGGGGCAAAATAACCCGGCCTTCGGTGGGGCAGATCGGCTTCCCGGGTGCGTTGCGGCGCTTGCCCGATGCCAAGGCATCGCGCAGCGCGCCGCGCCTGCCCGGGAAGCCGATCTGCCGCCATCAAATGGTTCCATTTGGTCGGATAGTGCTCTAAGTCCCGGGCTCGTCGCGGTGGACGGTCCCGGGATCGAACGCCGGCGCGCACACGGCTATGTATTCGGCACCGCCGTCTCGCGGGCTGCTGTAACGCACCCATTCCCCCTTGGGCGCGACGATCGCCTGGCCGGCCGCGACCTCGATGGTGCCGTCCCTGGTCTCGACGCACAGAGTGCCGGCGATCACGACGGTGTATTCGTTGAACTTGGGTGTTTGGCCCGGCTCCTGCCATCCTGCCGGGCTCCGCATCCGCGCGACGCTCACCTCCGTGGTGGCCGAGTTCACGCGGCCGACGAACTCCTCGATCAGCTTGGGCTTGTTGCCGGCGGCTTCGATTACGGTGGGCGCGTCTATTCGTGTAACCATCTGTGGTTCCCTCCCGGATGTGGCCTTCTATACAGCACAAACCGCCGGCCCGCCGTTGCCACCGTCACGCCAAGCTGATAGGTTCCGCCGCCTAGAAACAACCCCCGATCAGCGCGGTTCATCGCCATGAAGGTCCAGGCCAATACCATCCGCCCCGGCCATGTCATCGAGCACGACGGCAAGCAGTGGAGCGTGCTCAAGATCAATATCCTGCAGCCCGGCAAGGGTGGTGCATTCGTCCAGGTCGAGATGCGCGACGTGAAGTCGGGACTCAAGTCGAACGATCGCTTCCGCACCCAGGAAACGGTCGAGAAGCTGATGGTAGACGAGAAGGCGTGCACCTATCTCTATCGCGACGACACCAAGCTCACGCTGATGGATACTGAAACCTACGAGCAGTTCGAGGTCGCCGCCGCCATGGCCGGCGCGTCCGGCGTCTATCTGCAGGACGGCATGACGGTCACGGTCGACCTGATCGAGGGCAGCGCGGTCTCGCTCAAGCTGCCGCCTCACGTGGTGATGGAGGTGACCGAGGCCGAGCCCGTGGTCAAGGGCCAGACGGCGTCGTCGTCCTACAAGCCGGCCATCGTCGACAATGGCGAGCGCGTCATGGTGCCGCCCCATATCGAGGTCGGCACCCGGATCGTCGTTCATACCGAAGACGGCAGCTACGTCGAGCGCGCCAAGGATTAGAGCATTTTCATGATGACCGGAACCGCGCCGGCCCACTCCCCCACCCGGCCACCCAACGACAGTATGCTGGTATGGGTGGCCCGGTGGGGGAGTGGGCCGGCGCGGTCATCATGAAAATTCTCTAGAAACAACACGCCGCGCCCCGGCGGCGCGGCCACGGTGAATGGAAATGGCGTTAAAATCGGCCACGATCAACGTTATGGAGGCGGCCGCGCGCAAGGCGGGGCGCGGCTTGATTCGCGACTTCGGCGAGGTCGAGCAGCTCCAGGTCTCGCGCAAGGGACCGGCCGACTTCGTTTCGGAAGCCGACCGGCGGGCGGACCGGATCCTACGCGCCGAGCTGAGCAAGGCGCGGCCGTCGTTCGGCCTGTTGATGGAGGAATCGGGATCCACCCCGGGATCGGACGACGAGCGGCTGTGGATCGTCGATCCGCTCGACGGGACGACCAATTTCCTTCACGGCATTCCCCATTTCGCCATCTCGATCGGGCTCGAGGAGCGCGGCGAGATTACCGCCGGGGTGATCTACGAGCCGGTGCGCGACGAGCTGTTCTGGGCCGAAAAGGGCATCGGCGCCTATCTTAATCGTCGGCGCATCCGGGTGTCGTCACGCGGTAGCTTCCAGGACGCGGTGCTGGCGACCGGAATTCCAGTCGGCGCGCGCCCGGGCAAGGACGCGTTTCTCGCCGTCATGAAGCCGTTGATGGAGCAGACCGCCGGGGTGCGCCGGTTCGGCTCCGCCGCGCTCGACCTGGCCTATGTCGCGGCCGGGCGCTACGAGGGTTTCTGGGAATTCGGGCTTTCTCCTTGGGATGTCGCGGCGGGAATCGTCATCGTCCGCGAGGCCGGCGGACTGGTCAGCGATATCGATGGCGGCGCCGACATGCTGCGGGGCGGCTCGATCGTCGCCGCCAACGGCGAGCTGCATATGCGAATGCAGAAATTGATTCGGGACGTGTCGCGCCGGTCTCAGCCGGCCTGAACCGACGGATCGTTGAAATTTCAAGGGGTTGAACGGCGCGCTTCCGCACCCAAATTTGTTGTTGTTGGCCTTGCCGTGGTCTATTGTGCCGGCCTTGCCAGGCGCGGTCGCAACCACAATCGAACCGACCTTGAAGGAGGCTCATGGCGCACCGCCACGATCGGGTAAGCACAGCGTGCCGCGTGCGGTCTCCGGCGGCGATTTTCGTCGTCGCATGCCTGGTGGCCGCCGTCGCTATGCCGTCGCAAGCGCAGCGCCGCACGACGACGCCGCGTAACCCGAGCGTGACGATCGACTACGGCGTTCTCAATTCACTCGGTCCCGCGCAATCGGTGCCGAGTCTGCTGCTGCCCACCACGCCACGCCCGCAGCTCCCGATGGGAAGCGCCGTTACGCGGCGCCTGCCCGCCGGACGCGCCGTCACCACTTCTCGGCCTGTCGTCCTCAGGCCGCCGGGGAGGGCCAAGGCCGAACGACTTCCCAAGCGCAGCCGGCCGGCCCGGCGCGCGATCGCCAGGGCCAAACCCAACCTGCGATCGCGGACCCAGAAGCCTCGAAAATTGGTGCCTCGGCCCGCGCCGGCCCGGCGAAAGGCGGCGTCCGTGAAGCGGCCGCGCAAACTCGCCGCCAGACCCGCGATACCGCGCCCGCCCATTGCCTCGGTGCCTCTCGAACCGGCCGTGCCGGCGCGGAAATCGGCGTCCGTGTTGCCGCCGACCCCCAAGATTCGCAGTCGTCCGAAGCCGTTGACCGCGACAGCCCCGCCGCCGCCGCCACCGGCCACGCGCGCGCCGGCTCCGCCGTCGATCGCGCGAAGCCCTGCCGTGCCGCGCTCGGCCAAACCGCCGCCGACGCAGACCGCGGCGATTACGCCGGCGCGGCAAGCCTTCGGGGTTGGCCGTTCGTACCGTCTCGGGTTTGCGCCGGAGACGTCCAAGCTCGGTGCCGTATCCACCGAGCGGCTTGATGAGATCGCGGCCGGGGCCAAGACCGACACCGCGATCCGGCTCAAGCTGCTCGCCTACGCCGGCGCGGCCGGTCAGACGGCGAGCCAATCGCGCCGACTGTCGCTGTCGCGGGCGCTCGCGGTGCGGTCGTATCTGATCGACAAAGGGGTGCGGAGCGTCCAGTTCGAGGTCCACGCCCGGGGCAAGAAGCTTGAGGGCGGACCGCCCGATCGTGTTGATGTCATCGTAACCAAGCGCTGACCAGAGTGCGCCAGCCGCACCGGCCGAACCGATCGGCGCAGCGCATCGAAAAGAGCCGATGAATGACTAATCCCCGCCGCTATCTGACACGGATGCTGGTCTTCGTGGTCGCGGTCGCGGTCGTCGTCATCGCGCTATGGCCGACGCTGATCGGCGCGTTCATGGCCAATCCGCAACTGAATAGCTTCATCCTTGCTGTGCTGGCGCTCGGCATCGGCTACATATTCCATCAGGTCTGGTCGTTGAATCGCGAAGTCAACTGGATCCAGAGCTTCCGCACCGGCCGGCCCGGCATGTCGGTGCAGGCCTCGCCCCGGCTGCTGGCGCCGATGGCGGCGATGCTGGGCGAGCGCGGCCAGAAGTTCAGCCTGTCGGCGATGTCGATGCGCTCCGTGCTCGATGGCATCTCGGCCCGGCTCGACGAGAAGCGTGACATCTCGCGCTACCTGATCGGCCTGCTGATCTTCCTCGGCCTGCTCGGCACGTTCTACGGCCTTCTCCTGACCATCGATTCGGTTGCCGAAGTCATCGGCGGACTGAGCATGCAGACCGGTGATCTGGGGGCCGTGTTCAACGACCTCAAGCGCGGCCTCGGGCAACCGCTCAAAGGCATGGGCACGGCATTCTCGACGTCGCTGTTCGGGCTCGCGGGGTCGCTGGTTCTCGGCTTTCTCGAGCTGCAGGCGGGCCAGGCCCAGAACATCTTCTACAACGATCTCGAGGACTGGCTGTCGAGCCAGACACGGCTGGCCAGCGGCACCCTGTCGGGCGACAGCGACAGCGTCGGCGTGCCGGCCTACGTCCAGGCGCTCCTCGAACAAACCGCCGACAGCCTCGAAAGCCTGCAACGCACCATCGATCGCGGCGAGGAGAGCAGGATCACCGCGAACACCAACATCACCACGCTGGCCGAGAAGCTGTCGACGCTGACCGATCAGATGCGCACCGAACAATCGCTGATGATGAAGCTCGCGGAAAGCCAGCTCGAGCTCAAGCCGATCCTGTCCCGGCTCGCCGACGTCCAGTTCGGCGGCGGCCTCGGCGACGACGGCGTGCGTTCGCACGTGCGCAACATCGACGTCCATCTCGCCCGTCTGCACGAAGAGCTGGCGACCGGCCGCGCGGAGACGGTGCAGGAGCTGCGCACCGAAATCCGGGTTCTGTCCCGCACCCTCGCCGCGATCGCCGAGAAGGCGGCGCGCTGATGGCGACGGCGGGCTAGCGGGCGCCCATGGCTGTCGGCACAAGACGCCAACGCGCCGCCCCTGATATTTGGCCGGGGTTCGTCGACGCGATCTCGGCGCTGCTGATCATCATGATCTTCGTGCTGATCGTCTTCGCGCTGGCGCAGTTCCTCCTCACCGCCGACCTGTCGAGCCGCACCGATGCGATGCAGCGGCTCAACCGCGAGATCGCGGAGCTGGCCGATATGCTGAGCATCGAACGTAGCGCCAACACGGATTTGCGCGATAACCTGTCGCAGATGTCTGCCCAGCTGACGACTTCGATCTCCGAGCGCGACCGGTTGTCGAACCAGCTCGGCGAGCTACTGCCCGAGCGCGACGCTCTGTCGACGATGCTGGCCGAGCGCACCAAGGAGTCCGAGAGTTTCTCGGCGCTGTTGTCCGAGCGCACCATCGAGCGTGACAAGCTGATCGAGGAGCTGACCAAGAGGGCCTCGGAGCGCGACGCGCTGACCGTGCAAATGGCCGAGGTCACCGACACGGCCGAGAAGGCGGCCGTCCAGGCGGCCAAGGTCAGTGGCGATCTCGAGGACGCCTACAAGACGATCGGCGCGGACAAGGAGAAGATCGAGCTCCAGCTTCGACGCATCGCCTCGATGGAGCGCGATATCCTGACGCTTCGCGACGTGCGCCAGAAGCTCGAATCCCAGGTCGCCGATCTCGCCCAGACGCTGAAGGCGCGTGACCAGACGGTGGCCGAGAGCCGCGCCGATCTCGAGGCCCGCGCCAAGGCGCTTGCCGAGCGCGACAAACGGCTCGCGGAGCGCAACAAACGGCTCGCGGAGCGCGACAAGGAGCTCGGCGCCGCCCGCGATCGCTCGAAGGAACTGACCGCCGAGCTGTCGAGCGAGCGCGAGCGCACGGTTCTCGCCCAGAAGGAGATCGACGAACGCGACGTCCGCTTGAAGGACCTGCTCGGCCGCGCGAGCAAGTCGGAAGCGGCGTTGAGCGAGGAGCAGAAGCTGTCGGTGCGGTCCCGCAAACAGGTTCAAGCCCTCAATCTGCAGCTCGTGGCGTTGCGCCGCCAGCTCGCCCGTCTCGCCACAGCGCTCAACGCATCCGAGGCGAAGTCGAAGAGCCAGAACGTGCAGATCGCCAATCTCGGCAAGCGTCTCAATGCCGCGCTCGCCAGCAAGGTACAGGAGCTCGCGCGCTACCGCTCCGAGTTCTTCGGTCGGCTGCGCGAGGTGCTCGGCGACCGCAGGGACATCCAGGTCGTCGGCGACCGCTTCGTGTTCCAGTCCGAGGTGCTGTTTCCGTCTGGCTCGTCCGATCTGCAACCTCTCGGCCGCGATCAGATCGCCCAGCTCGCCCGGACCCTGAAGGAAATCTCCGTTAAGATCCCGAAGGAGATCAACTGGGTTCTCAGGGTCGATGGCCACACTGACGTCATTCCGATCGCGACCCCCCAGTTTCCGTCCAATTGGGAGCTGTCGACCTCGCGCGCGATCTCCGTCGTCAAGCAGCTGGTCGAGGCCGGCGTGCCCGAGCATCGTCTCGCCGCTACCGGCTTCGGCCAGTTCCAGCCGCTCGACGGCCGCAGCGACGAGATCGCCTTTCGCCGCAACCGGCGCATCGAGTTCAAGCTGACCGAACGATAAATCGACGGCCGAAGCACGGTCGCGATTTTCATTCCCACCGGCATGGGGTATATCGGCCCGTGCCGACACCCCTGATCGAAATTGCAGCCGCCACATGCCGAAACGCGACGACATCCACTCCATCCTGATTATCGGCGCCGGTCCGATCGTCATCGGCCAGGCCTGCGAGTTCGACTATTCGGGCACCCAGGCGTGCAAGGCGCTCAAGGACGAGGGCTACCGGATTGTGCTGGTCAATTCCAATCCGGCGACGATCATGACCGATCCGAGCCTGGCCGACGCGACCTATATCGAACCCGTGACGCCCGAGATGGTGGCCCGCGTCATTGCCGCCGAAAAACCCGATGCGCTGCTGCCGACGATGGGCGGGCAGACCGGGCTCAACACCGCGCTCGCGCTTGCCCAGGACGGCGTGCTGGAGCGCCACGGCGTCGAGCTGATCGGCGCTCGGCGCGAGGCCATCGACAAGGCCGAGGACCGCGAGAAATTCCGCAACGCGATGGCCCGGATCGGGCTCGCGACGCCGCGCGGCATGCTCGCCCACGATATGGCCGACGCCGAGCGCGCGCTCGAGATTACCGGCCTGCCGGCGATCATCCGGCCGAGCTTCACCCTGGGGGGCACCGGTGGCGGCGTCGCCTACAATTCCGAGGAGTTCACCAGCATCGTCGCGCGCGGTCTCGATGCGTCGCCGACCGGCGAGGTGCTGGTCGAGGAATCGGTGCTCGGTTGGAAGGAGTACGAGATGGAAGTCGTCCGCGACCGCGCGGACAACTGCATCATCGTTTGCTCGATCGAGAACGTCGATCCGATGGGCGTGCATACCGGCGATTCGATCACCGTCGCGCCGGCGCTCACGCTGACCGACAAAGAGTACCAGATCATGCGCAACGCCTCGATCGCGGTGCTGCGCGAGATCGGCGTCGATACCGGCGGCTCCAACGTGCAGTTCGCGGTCGATCCCGCCGACGGACGCATGGTGGTGATCGAGATGAACCCCCGGGTATCGCGATCCTCGGCGCTGGCCTCCAAGGCGACCGGGTTCCCGATCGCCAAGGTCGCGGCCAAGCTTGCCGTCGGCTACACGCTGGACGAGCTCGATAACGACATCACCGGCGTCACGCCGGCATCGTTCGAGCCGACCATAGATTACGTCGTCACCAAGGTGCCGCGGTTCACCTTCGAGAAGTTTCCCGATGCCGATCCCTATCTGAATACGTCGATGAAGTCGGTCGGCGAGGCGATGGCGATCGGGCGGACCTTCGCCGAATCGCTGCAGAAGGCGCTACGCTCCATGGAGACCGGGCTGACCGGCCTGAACGAAGTCGGGATCGAGAGCCTCAAGGGCGAAGGCCCGCCCGACCGTGGCGCCGTCAGGGCCGCGATCGCGCTCCCGGCCTTCGATCGGATCCTCAAGGTCGCTCAGGCGATTCGCCAAGGGCTGTCGGTCGAGGAGATTCACGAGGCGAGCAATTACGATCCGTGGTTCCTCCATCGCATCCGCGAGATCGTCGAGACCGAGGAGGAGATTCGAGCCCACGGACTGCCCGATGACGCGCACGGATTGCGCCGCATAAAGGCGATGGGGTTCTGTGACGCGCGTCTCGCCGAGCTGACGGCGACCACCGAGGATGCCGTGCGCCGCCTGCGTGACGGCGTGCGCCCAGTATTCAAGCGTATCGATACCTGCGCGGCGGAGTTCGCCTCGCTCACGCCGTACATGTACTCGTGCTACGAGGGCGACGGGCTCGCCGCCGGCGAATGCGAGGCCGATCCCTCCGACCGGGCCAAGGTCATCATCCTCGGCGGCGGACCCAACCGGATCGGGCAGGGGATCGAATTCGATTACTGCTGTGTGCATGCGGTCTACGCGCTCGATGAAGCGGGCTACGAGACCATCATGATCAACTGCAATCCGGAGACCGTATCGACCGACTACGACACCTCGGATCGTCTCTACTTCGAGCCGTTGACGGCCGAGGACGTCCTGGAGATCGTGCGCGTCGAGCAATCGACCGGCGATCTCAGGGGCGTGATCGTGCAGTTCGGCGGTCAGACGCCGCTCAAGCTCGCCCACGCTCTGGAGGAAGCCGGCGTGCCGATTCTCGGGACGCCGCCGGATGCGATCGATCTGGCCGAGGACCGTCGCCGGTTTCAGGAACTGCTGCGGCGTCTCGACCTGCGCCAGCCGGACAATGGCACCGCGACCGACGAGGCCGAGGCCGTGGCCATCGCCGAGAGGATCGGCTATCCCGTGGTCATCCGCCCGTCATACGTGCTCGGCGGCCGGGCGATGGAGATCGTCCATGCCGTGGGCGAGCTACGACGCTACATGAAGGAGGCCGTCCGTGTTTCGGGCGACAATCCCGTCCTCGTCGATTCCTATCTCAGCGACGCGATCGAGGTCGATGTCGATGCCATCGCCGACGCCGACGGCGCGGTCGAGGTTGCCGGCATCATGGAGCATATCGAGGAAGCCGGGATCCATTCGGGCGATTCGGCCT
>PVBE010422904.1_pt1 | contig 17882 bp, 19 predicted proteins | sample 1631181 | NCBI WGS metagenome assembly PVBE01 (sample SAMN08397723, study PRJNA350692) | Marine metagenome, whole genome shotgun sequencing project. | isolation source: water | place: Pacific Ocean | collected 2012-04
CTTCCAGATAAGTCTGCAGCGCAGTGCCTTCGGTGTTGGACACCCATTGCCGGAAGGCCTCCTCGCGCTGGGCGACAAGCTCGGCGGAAACGGCGGGGTGGGGGCGATGATGGGAGCGCCGCTGCGCGAAGCCCGCGAGAATTTCGAGCGCGAGTATCTCACTGTCCAGATCCGTCGCTTTTCAGGCAATATTTCCAAGACCGCGACCTTCATCGGGATGGAGCGCTCCGCGCTGCACCGCAAGCTGAAGCTGCTGGGAATGGTCGAACGCAAGCCGAGCGAGCCGAAAAAGTAGGAGCGATCGGGAAAGTTGCGCGTTGTGCGACAGAATAAGGAATGCATTGCGCACGACGGTGCGATGTCCCACATTAATGGCGTTCGCAAAGAGTTGCGGATGCACACACGGGCGTCGCGGGCGCCCAGATTGCGGCTCGGTGGAGGGCCGCCAAGAAACGGGAAAAGACATGTCCGGCGAAAAGACACTCTCGGCACGACCGCGTCCGAAACCCCCTGAAACTGCATCGGGCGGCCGTCCCGTGAACCTGCAGGATGCCTTCCTCAACCTGCTGCGCAAGAACAAGTCCCCGGTGACCATGTTCCTGGTCAAGGGCGTGAAGCTGCAAGGCATTGTCACCTGGTTCGATAATTTCTCGATCCTGTTGCGCCGCGATGGCCAGTCGCAGCTGGTCTACAAGCACGCGATCAGCACGATCATGCCCGCGCAGCCGGTCGATACCGAGCAATTTACGAGCCAGGGTTCGGGGGCCAAGCAGCGGCTGTTGCAGGACGTGTTCCTGAGCCGGGTCCGTCAGGCGGAAGCGCAGGTCACCATGTTCCTCGTCAACGGGGTGATGCTGCAGGGCCGGATCGCGTCCTACGATCTGTTCTGCATGTTGCTCGAGCGTGACGGTTACGTCCAGCTTGCCTACAAACATGCCGTATCGACGATCCAGCCCGCAACACCGGTCGATCTGACCGAAGACTGGGAAGAGGACGACAACTGAGTTTCGATGACGACTTGATGGGCGAGGTCTCTCGCGGAGCACGGGCGCTCGTGGTGTGCCCGGACATTCGCGGGATGGCCTATGATCTCGACGCGCAGTCGCGGCTTGCAGAAGCCGAGGGGCTTGCTCTGGCGATCGGCGTGGTCATCGCCGAGAGTTTCGTGCTGCCCGTTCGCGAGGTGCGCCCGAACCTGCTGTTCGGCGCCGGTCAGGTCGATAACATCCGCATCGCCTGCGAACAGGACGAGGTCGAACTGGTCGTGGTCGACGGCGCGCTCACGCCGATCCAGCAGCGCAATCTGGAAGACAAGCTGGCGCGCAAGGTCATTGACCGCACTGGCCTGATCCTCGAGATCTTCGGCGAACGTGCGGCCACTGCCGAGGGTCGTCTGCAAGTCGAACTCGCCCATCTCGATTACCAGCAGAGCCGGCTCGTGCGCAGCTGGACCCACCTCGAACGGCAGCGCGGCGGGTTCGGCTTCCTCGGCGGTCCGGGTGAAACCCAGATCGAGGCCGACCGCCGGATGATCCGGCAGCGGATGGGGCGGCTGCGCAAGGAACTCGAACAGGTGCGCAAGACCCGCGGCCTGCACCGCGAACGGCGCGAACGCGCGCCGTGGCCGGTTGTCGCGCTGGTCGGCTACACCAATGCGGGCAAGTCGACGCTGTTCAACCGGTTGACCGGGGCGGGGGTGATGGCGGAAGACCTGCTGTTCGCCACGCTCGACCCGACGATGCGCGCAATTGCATTGCCCGGGGTCGAAAAGGCGATCCTGTCCGATACGGTCGGGTTCATTTCCGACCTGCCGACGCAGCTCGTGGCCGCGTTCCGCGCAACGCTGGAAGAAGTCACCGCGGCCGACGTGATCTGTCACGTTCGCGATATCTCGAACCCGTCGACCGGCGCGCAGAAGGCGCAGGTGCTGCAGGTTCTCCGCGATCTCGGGGTGGCCGACGAGGAAGGCGAAGAGCCTTCGATCCCCGTCCTGGAAGTGTGGAACAAGTGGGACCAGTTGTCCCCAGAAGATGCCGAAGAACTGGCCGAACAGGTCGTCGGCAATGACGATGTGGTAGCGATGTCGGCGCTGACGGGTGAGGGGGTCGATACCCTGCTCGAACGGCTCGGCGAGATGCTGACCCGCAATGCCTCGCTCCGCACTTTCGAGGTTCCCGCTGGCGATGGCCGGCGGATTGCCTGGCTGCATGCGCATGGCGAGGTGATCGACGATGTCGCCGAAGAAGAGGGCGGCGCAAACCGGCTGATCACGGTGCGGCTCAACCCCAAGGAACTGGGGCAATACGAGGCGCTCGACTAACCGATTGTGCGCTTGGCGCGCTGCCAGTAGGTTTCCTTGCCATCGAGGTCGAGCGCGGCGAAATCCTCGCCCTCGTTCTGCGAAAGTTCTTCCATCTTCCTGAAACGACGTTCGAATTTGGCGTTCGAAGCGCGCAAGGCTTGTTCGGGATCGACTCCGTAGCGGCGCACGATGTTGACGACGGAAAACAGCACGTCGCCCGCCTCCATCAGTTTTTCGTCATCGGTCTGTGCCTGCGCGAGTTCGTCCAGTTCCTCGCGCAGTTTGTCTATCGGGCCGGTGACATCGGGCCATTCGAAACCGACCCGTGCTGCACGCTTCTGCAATTTGTGCGAGCGCAGCAAGGCGGGAAGCGCGTTTGCGACGCCGTCCATCGCGCTGCTTTGTCCCGATCGCGACCGTTCTGCAGCCTTGATATCCTCCCACCGGCCGTCTTCCATGATGCCGCCTTCATCGCCAAAGATATGCGGATGGCGCGCCTCCATTTTGTCGGCGATGCTACGTGCGACGTCTTCGAAGGCAAAATCTCCGGCTTCTTCGGCCATGCGCGCATGGAACACGACCTGGAAAAGCAAATCACCGAGTTCGCCGCGCAAATCGTCCATGTCGCTGCGTTCGATGGCGTCGGCGACCTCGTAGGCTTCTTCGATCGTATACGGTGCAATGGAGGCAAAGTCCTGCGCCGTGTCCCATTCACAGCCGCTGACGGGATCACGAAGGCGTGCCATGATGCGGAGCAAGCGGTCGGTCTGATCGGACATGGTTGTCTTCTAACGCCAAGGCTGCGGAAGGGTAAGGCTGTTTGGCAGCGGCTTATCCCTCTCGTATGGAATGATAATATATATTATGTTAAATACCGTCGTTGAGCGAAGGGGAGCTTCTGCGTGCTGTCCTACCGCATCAGATCGATGAACAGGACGACGATTGCGAAGATGCCCGCCCATGCTGCGGCCATGTAGAAACCCTTTTTCACGTTCACACGGTGTGACCGGAATGCGCCGGTCACCAGGATCAGGAAACCCAGCAGCGATATCAGCGAGACAATCTGGTATTCGTTCATGCGGTCATCGTCAGGCCATCGTAACCGACCGTTACGTGATCAGGCACTTCGTCGCACAGGCTGCGGTAGTCCATGCTCTTGTCCATATGCGTCAGGACCGTGCGGCCAACCTTGGCCCGCCGAGCGAGATCAAGCGCCATGTCGAGATGCGCATGCGTGGGATGCGGCCGCTTGCGAAGACAGTCGACGACGAGAATGTCGGCCCGGTCGAAGCATTTGAGCATGCCAGCTGTAATCTCACTGAAGTCGGTGGCGTAAACGATTGATTTTCCATCCGCTTCGAACCGGAACCCGGTACTGGTCACAGGTCCGTGCGGCATTTCGACATGGTCGAAGGAAAAACCGGCAACGAGCCTGGCGTCCGCGATATCCTTGAGCGACATCAACGTGGGATAGCCGTGCTGTCCTTCGAATATGTAATCGAACCGGCGACGCAGATTGTCGCAGGTCTTGCTGCTGGCATAGCCTGGCAGCGGGTTGCTGCGATCGTAGCGCATGACGCGCAGATCATCGATGCCATGGCAGTGATCGGCATGGTCATGCGTCCAGAAGACCGCATCCACCTTGCCGATCCCGTTCGCCAGCAATTGCGCGCGCAGGTCGGTCGACGTGTCGATCAGAATCCGCTGTCCCGCCTGGTTCTCGACGATGATCGAAACGCGCGTACGCCGGTTGCGCGGTTCGTGCGGGTCGCATTCGCCCCAGTCGTTGCCGATCCGCGGCACGCCGGTCGACGTGCCGGAGCCGAGCATGAGCAGCTTCACGCGGCGGCCTTGCTGAACAGACTGTAGAAGTTGCGCGTGGTATAGGCGGCCAGATTCGCGAGCGGTTCCTCGCGAAGGTCGGCGAGGAACTGCGCGGTGTCGCGGACGTAGCCGGGTTCGCATGGCTTGCCTCGATGCGGAACCGGCGCGAGAAACGGGCTGTCGGTTTCGACCAGCAGCCGGTCCTGCGGGATGTCGCGCGCGAACGCCTGAAGATCTTTTGCGTTCTTGAAGGTAACGATGCCCGAAATCGAGACCGACAGTCCCAGATCGATGACCGCCCTCCCGAACTCGGCCGACGCGGTGAAGCAGTGGATCAGCGCGGGGAAAACCCCCTTCCCCAGCTCGTCTTCGAGGATCGCGAGCGTATCATCTTCTGCGTCGCGGGTGTGGATGATAACCGGAAGCTGGACCTCGCGGGCCACATCAATGTGCAGGCGGAACAGGTCCTGTTGCACGGCGCGGTCCGAATGGTCGTAATAGTAATCAAGTCCGGTTTCGCCGATCCCGATGACCTTAGCGTCGTGCGTTGCCGCGAGCAGTTCTTCGCGTGTCAACTCGGCGTGATCGTCGGCATTGTGTGGATGGATGCCGACGCTGGCATAGACGTCGCGTTTGGCCTTCGCGGTACCGACGACCTGGTCCCACTCCGCGCGCTTGGTCGAAATGTTGAGGAAGGCCTCGATCCCGGCTCCGCGCGCCCGATCGAGCGCTGCGTCCTGGTCTTCGACGAGGCCTTCATATTCAAGGTGGCAATGGCTGTCGACGAGCATCAGGCCGGCTCCTCTTCGGGCAATTCGAGCCGCGGGAAAACCGGGGTCGGCTTGTCGATAGCATGGCCGCTCGCCGCCAAAGCGCTGAACCAGTCCGCATCGCCAAGGTTGGCATAGGACCTGCGATCCGCCGGGATACCCAGCTGGTCGAGCACCGCCGCGGCCTTTTCGGGGACGACGGGCTGGATCGCGATGGCGAGGTCGCGGATGGCGATGAACAGCGTTTGCAGCACCGCCTTCATCCGTTCGGGATCGGTCTTCTTGAGCCCCCACGGCGCCTGTTCGTCGACATAGGCATTGCAGGCATACACGGCTCGCAGCCAGGCTTCGATCCCGACCGAGAAATTAAGCGCTTCGAATTCTTGCGGCAGCGTTTCGGCGCAGGCCTTCCCAACTGTGGCCAGGAGCGTATCGTCTTCGCTGGCTGCCGAAAACGGTTCGAGCTTGCCGTCCATGTTCTTGGCGATCATCGAAAGCGTGCGCTGGGCAAGGTTGCCGAAACTGTTGGCTAGTTCAGCATTTACCTTGTTAACAAGCGCTTGCGCCGAATAGCTGCCATCCTGCCCAAAGGTAACCTCGGCCATGAGGAAGTACCGGAGCGCATCGACGCCGAACTTGTCCGCCAGCTCCAACGGATCGGTGACATTGCCCGTTGACTTGGATTCCTTGACCCCGCGATTGAGCAGGAAGCCATGCCCGAAGACCTTTTTCGGGAGCGGCAGGTCCGCGCTCATCAGGAAGGCCGGCCAGTAGATCGTATGGAAGCGGACGATGTCCTTTCCGATCAGGTGGAGATCGGCGGGCCAAAACTTGTCCCACAATTCGCCGCCATCGGGATAGCCGACGCCGGTGATGTAATTGGTCAGCGCGTCGACCCAGACATACATGACGTGGCCATCGCCGCTGGGCACCTTGACGCCCCAGTCGAAACTGGTGCGGCTGACCGACAGGTCCTGCAAGCCGCGTTCGATGAACGCGACCATCTCGTTGCGCCGGCTCACCGGTTCCAGGAAGCCGGGCGTCTTGAGCAGTTCGAGCAGGGGCTCGGCATAGTTGGACAGGCGGAAGAACCAACTTTCCTCCTCGGTCCATTCGACCGGAGTGCCCTGCGGCGAGAGCTTGGCCCCGCCCTCGCCTTCGACCAGTTCGCCTTCGTCGTAATAGGCTTCGTCGCGAACCGAGTACCAGCCTTCGTAGCGATCGAGATAGAGGTCGCCCTTCTTCTCCATCGCCTCCCAGATCGCCTGGCTCGCGCGGTGGTGATCGGGATCGGTGGTGCGGATAAAACGGTCGTAGGAAATGTTCAGAACATCAAACAGTTCCTTGAAGTGGCCCGACATTTCATCCGCTAGCTCACGCGGCGTGCTGCCGATGTCGCGGGCTTTCTGGGCCATCTTCAAACCGTGTTCGTCGGTCCCCGTCTGGAAGCGGACTTCACGGCCGCGCAGGCGCTGGAAGCGGGCGATAACATCAGCCGCGATCGTCTCGTAGGCATGGCCGATATGCGGCTTGCCATTGGGATAGTGGATCGCGGTGGTCAGGTAATAGGGTTCAGCCATCGGCTCGCTCGCTAGCGGTAGCCGCCTTGGCGAGCAAGGTGCCGATTTCCATCGCCAGCAGTCCCGCATCGAAATTGTAGGTTGGTTGCTCGCCGGTCAGGCGGACCAGTTCGCTATGCGTGTCGATGACGAGTCGCGGATCGGCCATCGCCCCGTCGAGCCGTTGCGCCACTGCCGAGCGGGCCAGTTCGAGCACCGCGCGGATCCGCTCGCGGTCGGGCCGCGCACCGATCAGCCCCGCGAGCGTGCCGCGCAGCTGGAAATCGGGATCGCCGCGGGCCAGGATTGCATCCATCGCCTGACGCACCTTGCCCAGTTCCATGTCGACGAACTGGAGCGCGGCGCCGGGCGAACCACCCGCCGCCGCAATCGCCGCCGCGCGTGTGGCAGGGTCCGCCCCCGGCGAGAGATCAGCCAGCAGCCGGTCCATCTCGGCATCGGATACGGTGGGAAAGCGCAACACGCGGCAGCGCGAGCGGATGGTCGGCAGCAGGCGGGCCGGACTGTGCGCGACCAGCAGGAAATAAGTGCCGATCGGCGGTTCTTCGAGGCTCTTGAGCAGCGCGTTGGCGGCATTGCGCTCGAGATCGTCGGCCGGATCGATGATGATCGCGCGCTTGTCGCCGAGTGTCGGGCGGGTTCCGAGCCGCGCCTGCATGCCGCGCACCTGCGCTATACGGATGCTGCGCGCGACCTCGTATGGCTTGCCGTCGGCGCGCTTGCGTTCTTCCTTGTCGTCCTTGGGAGCGTAGGTGAGAGTCAGTATGTCGGGATGGTTCTGGGCATCAGCGGGATCCACACCGACCAGTTCGCAGGCGGCGGCGAAGGCAAAGCTGCCCTTGCCCACGCCGCGTCGTCCGGCCAGCAGCCAGGCGTGGTGCATGCGTTCCCCGCCCAGGGCCTTGCGCCATTCGCGCCAGGCAGTCTCGTGGCCGAGCAGCATCAGCCCGCCCCAACACCGAAGCGCGTGGCGATTTCCGCCAGGATGCGCCTATGCACATCCTCGACGCTGCCGCTGCCGTCGACCACCGCGAACCGACCGGGTTCGGCACGCGCGAAGGCGAGGAAGGCTGCGTTGACGCGCGCATGGTAATCGGCTGCACGCCCGCCGATGGCGTCGCTGACGCCGCCATCGCGCTGCGCAAGACGTCCCGCCACCGCCTGCGCGGGCGCATCGATGACGATTGTGAGATCGGGCAATAGCCCCGCGCTGCCCAGCGAATGCAGCGCCATCACGGGGTCATCACCCAGCGCCCCGGCCTCGCCCTGATAGGCCCTGCTCGAATCGATGAAGCGATCGCAGACAACCCAGTTGCCCGCGTCGAGCGCAGGCCGGATCAGCCGCGCCACGTGATCCGCGCGCGCTGCGGCGAACAGCAGCGCCTCGGCCTCGAGCGTCCAGCCATCAGCTGGCGGATCGAGCAGCAACGTACGGATCGCTTCCGCGCCCGGCGTACCGCCCGGCTCGCGCGTGAGTTCGACCCCGAGACCGCGCTTGCGCAAGTGGTCCGCCAGCAGGCGCGCCTGGGTGGACTTGCCCATGCCCTCCCCGCCTTCGAAGGCGATGAAGCGGCCCGCGCTCACCCGAGCCAGCTCTGGAATGCGTTGAAGACGCGGCGGACGATCGAGGCTTCGGACACCTCTTCGGCCGCGACCAGCGGCACGCGGTGCTCGGGCATGCCGGCGATCGACACCACCAGTTCGGCCACTTCTTCACCCTTCGCGACCGGAGCCTGCAGTGGTCCTTCATAGCTGATTGTCAGCGATATCTCGGGATCTCTGCCGCGGGGCACGGCTATGCGCAACGGCCGGGGCGTGGTCAGCCCGACCGTGCCTGCCCCGCCCTCCTGCACGCGCGCCGTGCCGATGCGCGCGTTCTGCGCGAACAGCACGCCGCTGTCGAAATTGCGAAATCCCCATTCGATGAACTGCCGCGCGGCGCGGCGCCGCTCGCGTCCGCCCGGGCTGCCCGCCACCACCATCACGAGGCGCTGGCCGTCGCGTTCGGCGGACCCGAGGAACCCGAACCCCGCCTGGTTGGTATAGCCGGTCTTGATCCCGTCGGCACCGGGCACGACACCGGTTATCGGATCGTGGTTGCGCTGTTCGATCCCGTTGTACTCGAGACCTTGCGCGCCGACGAAGTGCCGGTATTTCGTCGGGTGCCTCACCACCATGGCTTGCGCCAGCGTGCCGAGATCGCGCGCGGTGACGAACGTCCTGCCTTCGTCCATCCAGCCATTGGGATTGCCGAAATGGCTGTTGGCCATGCCGATCTCGCGCGCCTTGGCATTCATCGCAGCGACCCAGTCCTCGACCGATCCGGCCGCGCCTTCGGCCAGCACCACCGCGCCGTCATTTGCGGAGACGGTGGTCACGCCGTGAAGCAGGTCGTCCACCGATACGCGCGCGTCTTCGGCGAGGAACATGGTCGAGCCCTTGCGGTGCCACTGGCGGAAAGTCTCCGGCCGCACACCGAAGATCCGTTCACGCAGGAGGCGGCCCTCGTCGATCCATTCGAAAGCGAGGAAAGTCGTCATCACCTTGGTGATCGACGCAGGCATGAACCGCCGGTCTATCTCCCGCTGATAGAGAATCTGGCCGCTTGTGGCATCGAGCAGATAGGCGATCGGCGCATCGGCCTCGCTGGGAATGGCGGCGTCCGGCACACGCTGCGCGCCAAGCGGCGCAGCAATGCAGGCCATTGCCATGCTAGCCAGTAAAGTGAGGCGGTTGCGCAAGTGTGCTCCCGTCGCCGGGCAGGAGCCGCGGCGGATCAATCGAGTGGTCGTATCAGCGCGTCGCTATAACCGCGTGAGCGAAGCTTGGCGAGCGCCTCCTCCGCCTGTCCACGGGTTGCGAAGGGTCCCACGCGAACGATTGCCAAGGCACCGCTGTCTTCAACATAGCCCTGCACTTCGCGCGCCAGCTTCTGCGCATTGGCCCTGACCGAAAAGGCGCCGAGCTGGACCGCGAACTTCCCGTCCGGATCGGTCGGCACCATGACCGGGGCCCGGGCAGGACCGCCTTCGACTGCATTGCGCAACTGCGGCCGTCCGGCCGGCGGTTCGGCCGGCGTGAGCGCGGGCTCTTCCGCTTCATTCGAAGCGTCTTCCACCAGCGCCTCCTCGTTCGGGTCGCGGGTTTCGATGACCTCGGGCGTCGGCGCGAAACCGCTCACCTCGGCTTGCCGCGGATCGCCGAGCGGCGCCGAGCCGCGCGGCGGCAGCCTGCGCTTGAGGACTTCGAGCAGGCCCTGCGGCGTGTCCATCCGCGGGGGTGCTTCGCGCCCGGCGCGCAGTTCCGCACGCTGTTCCTCGGGCGGGTTCACCCGCCGCATGCGGATGGGGGCGCCCTCCCCGATCCCCAACTGCTCGATAGCGTTGGGGGCCAGTGCGATAAGCCGGTCGTTGGTCATCGGTCCGCGCCGTTCGAGCCGGACAAGGATGGTCCGCCCGGTGTCGAGCGAGGTCACCTCGACATAGCTCGGCAAGGGGAGTGTCCGATGCGCGCCGGTCACCCCCGTCACGCCGGCCTCTTCGCGCCCCGCATAGCCGACCTGGTCGTAATTCATCGTATCGACCGGGGTATAGGTTACGCCGTCGATGGTGAACGGATCGCCGACCACGACGGGGTAATCGGCGGCGGGGCCGTTGCCCGCTTCGGGCACGGTGCTTGCGGCCGGGGCTTGCGCGTTCGAAGCGCAGGCACCGAGGCCGAGCAGGCCCAGCCCGGCGCTCGCAGCAAGAAGTATCCTATTCGGCGATTTCATCTGCGAGCAGCCCCACACTCATGGCGTAATAGTTCGAACAGTTGTATTCGAGGATCACCCGATAATTCGAGGTTAACAGCCAAGCCGGCGTGCCGGGACCGTCGGGCTGGAACAGCGTGACCAGCACGTCGTCGCCGATCGCGCGCTGGGGCTGGATGCCGAGTGCGCGCCATTCCGACATCGGCTTGTAGACGCTGTGCCGTTCGTGGACGCGCGAACACACCGGGGCCGCGATCGGCGTGCGGTAGGCCGCGACGTCGAAGCCGAAGGGAACATAGGCGCCCACGCCCCAGGGCTGGCCTTCGCGCCAGCCCGCGTCGCGGAAATAGTTGGCGATCGAGGCCAGCGCATCGGCGCTGTCGTTCATGATGTCGGCGCGGCCGTCGCCATTGCCGTCGGCGGCGAGCCGCAGGTAGACCGAAGGAAGGAACTGCGGATTCCCGAAGGCGCCCGCCCAACTGCCCTGCAGTTCGCCGCGGGAGTAGCCCTTGTCGGCCACCTTCATCAGCGCGACCCACTCGCTGGCGAAGAGGTCGCGGCGGCGGCCCTCCCAAGCGAGCGTGGCAAGCGCCTGCGACAGGTCGAACCCGCCTTTGACCGCGCCATAGGCGGTTTCATGTCCCCAGATGGCGACCACGATTTCGCCCGGCACGCCGTAATCGCGTTCGATGGCGCGCAGCGTGCCCGACCACTCGGCCCGGGCGCTGCGTCCCCCGCGGATGCGCGCGGCATCGACGTGTCGCGCGATATAGGGCGCAAGAGCCGGATAGCCGGACGAGGTCGGCGATCCCGGCTGCGCACGGTCGAGCCGGATCACACGGTCGTTTGGCTCCAGTCCCGCGGTCATGCGCGCCAGAGTCGCTTCGCTGACCCCTTCGGCGCGTGCCATGGCGATCAGCAGCTGGACATAGGCATCGAAGCTCAGGTCCTGCTGGGCGGTGGCGGGAACGGCGGGCAATGCGAGCGCAAATGCCCCGGCGGCGGCGAGAAGGGGTTTGAATTTCATCCGGCGATTGTCGCAGAGCGAAGCTTAACGGCAAGTGTCATTTGGCGTTTACGGGGCACGGCCCGTCCTCCTTGCAGGTAAATGCGTGACAAGCCCGGCCGAAGTGACTAGCTAGCCCGCGCTCGCGGAGAGGTGGCAGAGCGGTTGAATGCACCGGTCTTGAAAACCGGCAAGGGTGCAAGCCCTTCGTGGGTTCGAATCCCACCCTCTCCGCCACGATCCCCGATCAGTCCTTGTCGCCCGGCCTGCGGACCAGCGATTGCGCGCTGCGATCGCCCTTGGGGTAGTCCTGCGGGTCGATCGAAGACTGGTTCTGCAGGGCCTTGTGGTCCTTGATGGTCCTGCTGTCCTCGGCGTCCTGCGCCGCGTCGTCCTGGGCCTGGGGGGTATCGCGCTTCGGGATTGTCATGGTGTTCTCCTTTCCTCCCCCAACGCGCGGCATGCTGACTGGTTGCGTCTAGCGTCCGCGCGCGGCGATTTCGTCCATCGCCTCGCGCAGCTTGGGATCCCATTCGGCCTTGAGCTCCCTGATCTTGGCGAGCAGTTCCTCGTTCTCGTAAGACGGCGTATCGAGCCGGAAGACATCGGCAATCTCGCGCATCGAGGTGCGATCCATCTCCTCCCACGCTTCGACCATGGCGGTGGCCGACTGGCGGTCGTGACCCAGCGCCTCGTAGACCGAACGGCCCATCCGCAGGCTGCTGTCGTAGGTTTCGCGGACGATGTCGCGGCAGCCCATCGCCCACAGGTGATAGACATGGTCGCGGTCCTTAGCGCGTGCGACGACGTGCAGGCCCGGGAAGTTGGCACAGGCATAGCGTACCAGCCGGTCGATCTGCTCGCGCTCGTCGAGCGCCACGACGAGGATCCGCGCGCGGTCGATCCCCGCGCTGGCGAGCAGGTCGGGCCGCGTCGCGTCGCCGTAATAGGTCGTGACGCCGAACTTCTTGAGCACTTCTAAATGCTCGCTGTTGTAGTCGATCACCGTCGCGCGGTGTCCGGCGGCATCAAGCATGCGGTCGACGATCCCGCCGACGCGCCCGCGCCCCGCGATGATGATCGGGTTGTCCTCGTCGATGGCATCGGCCTCGCGGCCGCCCTGCCCGGTCGAATAGGCATGCGCGATGAGCTTGTCGTAGAGGATGAACAGCAGCGGGGTGACCAGCATGGTCAGCGCGACGATCAGCAGCAACTGATCGGCGAAGGCGGGTTCGAACACCGCATTGGCGACGCCGAAGGCGATCAGGACGAACGCGAACTCGCCCGCCTGCGGCAGGCTCAGGCAGAACAGCCACAGCGCCTGCCGCCGCAGGCCGTAGAACCAGCCGACCAGCAGCAGCACTGCCATCTTGGCAGCCACCGTCACCGCGGCCCAGAACACCACCGAATCCCAGATCGTGCTGGCGAGCGCGAAGTCGATCCCGGCGCCGACAGTGATGAAGAACAGCCCCAGCAGCAGGCCCTTGAACGGGTTGATGTCGCTTTCGAGCTCATGGCGGTATTCGCTGGTGGCAAGCACTACGCCCGCGATGAAGGCGCCGAGCGCGGGAGAGAGGCCGACCAGCGACATCAGCAGCGCGATCCCGATCACCACGAGCAATGCTGCGGCGGTGAACAGTTCGCGCAGGTTGGCGCGCGCGATGTAGCGGAACAGCGGGCGGATCGCGAAGATGCCGATCGCGATCACTGCGGCGACCGCACCGATCCGTGTGCCTGCAGCCAGCCAGCCCGACATGTGTGCAGTAAAGTCGATCCCGCCATGCGCGCCCCCGCCCGTGTGGTCCGCAGCCGCACCGGCGAGTTCGGGCAGCGCAAGCAGCGGCACCAGCGCGAGGATCGGGATGACCGCGACGTCCTGCACCAGCAGCACCGAGAAGCTCGCTTCGCCGCCCTCGGTCCTGAGCAGGCCCTTCTCGGTCAGCGTCTGAACGATGATTGCGGTCGAGCTCAGCGCCAGCACCATGCCGACCGCCAGCGCGGTCTGCCAGCGCTGGTCGGCCAGCAGCGCGATGCCGGTCAGCGCGAACGTGGTCAGCAGCACTTGTCCGCCGCCCAGCCAGGTGAGTTTGCCGCGCATCGCCCACAGGCGCCGCGGCTCCATTTCCAGCCCGATGATGAACAGCATCATCACCACGCCGAATTCGGCGAAGACCTGCAGCGCCTCGACATCGACCGACAACGCGGCGAGCAGCGGTGATATCGCCATCCCTGCGAGCAGGTAGCCAAGCACCGAGCCGAGCCCGATCCGCGTGGCGAGCGGAACGGCCAGTACCCCCGCGATCAGGATCAGGAAGGCGAGGATCAGGAAACCGGTCACGCTGTCATTCCCCTCGCGCTGTGGCGCGTGTCAGGCCTCAGATATGGAGCGCGCGGCCATAGCTCGCAAGCACGCTCTCATGCATCGATTCGCTGATCGTGGGATGCGGGAACACCGTCTGCATCAGCTCGGCCTCGGTGGTCTCGAGCGTCTTGCCCACGACGAAGCCCTGGATCATCTCGGTCACCTCCGCGCCGACCATATGCGCGCCGAGCAGCTCGCCGGTCTTGGCGTCGAACACGGTCTTCACGAAGCCTTCCGCCTCGTCCAGCGCGATGGCCTTGCCGTTGCCGATGAAGGGGAAGGTGCCCGCTTTGACGTCGTGGCCCGCTTCCTTCGCCTTGGCCTCGGTCAGGCCGACGCTGGCGATCTGCGGATGGCAATAGGTGCAGCCCGGGATGTTGGCGCGGTCGAGCGGGTGCGGGTGGACCTCCTTGTTGCCCAGTTCCTTCGCAATCGCCTCGGCCGTAGTGACGCCCTCGTGGCTCGCCTTGTGCGCCAGCCACGGCCCCGGCGTGCAGTCGCCGATCGCCCACAGCCCCTTCGATTTGGTGCGGCCGTAATCGTCGATCTGGATGAAGCCGCGATCCATTTCCACCAGCTTTTCCAGCCCGACATTCTCGGTGTTGGGCACGATGCCGATCGCTGTGATGCAATGGCTGAACTCGGTCTCGGTTACCTTGCCCTTGCTGTCCTTGATCTTGGCTTTGACGCCCATGGCAGTGACCTTGAGGTCCTCGACGCCCGCGCCGGTCATGATCGTCATGCCCTGCTTGGTCAGGCTCTTCTCGAGGAAGGCGGAGACATCCGCATCCTCGACCGGCACCACGCGGTCGAGCATCTCGACCACAGTCACATCGACGCCCATGTCGTTGTAGAAGCTGGCGAACTCGATCCCGATTGCCCCGCTGCCGATCACCAGCAGCTTCTTCGGCATTTCCTTGGGCGTCATCGCGTGACGGTAGGTCCATACGCGATCGCCGTCCGCCGGGGCGAAGGGCAGGTCGCGCGCGCGCGCGCCGGTGGCGACGATCACATGCTTGGCGGTCAGCTTCTCCTCGCCCTTCTCGCCCTTCACGGTCAGGCTGGTCGGGCCGGTCAGCGTGCCCTCGCCCATGTGCACCGCGATCTTGTTCTTCTTCATCAGGTGCGTGACGCCCTGGTTGAGCTGCTTCGCCACGCCGCGGCTGCGCTTGACCACCGCCTCAAGGTCGGCCTCGATCGCGCCCGCGATCTTGAGCCCGTAATCCTTGGCATGCTGCGCATAATGCAGGATCTCGGCCGACCGCAGCAGCGCCTTGGTCGGGATGCAGCCCCAGTTGAGGCAGATCCCGCCGAGCAGTTCGCGCTCGACGATGGCGGTCTTGAGCCCCAGCTGCGCGCAGCGGATCGCCGCGACATAGCCGCCCGGGCCGCTGCCGAGCACGATGACGTCATAATTGGTGTCAGCCATGATTCGTCTCTGTAGTCTCTCGTTTGGTCGCAGACATGGACCGGGTGTTACACGGTGCAAGCGAAGAAAATCTGGGGCGCGCGGGCCCGTGAATTGCGGCGGTCCGGAGCGGAGAATGCGTGCAGGTCATGCGGGTGCATATCGCATGGTGAGCGGGCTGTAGGACAGCGCTCATAGCCCCTCTCCCCTCGCGGGAGAGGGGTTGGGGAGAGGGGGCCGAAGCGCAGCATGGATCGCCTCGCCCACCGCATCGGTGTCGCGCAGGATATCGTCATTCCAGAACCGCAGAATGCGAAAGCCCTGCGATTTCAGCCAGGCATCGCGCGCCTGATCCGCAGCGTTCTCGACATGCTGCGATCCGTCCGCCTCGACGATCAGCCTCTCGGCAAAGCACACGAAGTCGACGATGTAGTCGCCGATCTGCTCCTGCCGCTTGAACTTTGCGCCGTCCATCCTTCCTGCGCGCAGGATCGACCACAGGCGGGTTTCTGCTTCGGTCGGTTCGCGGCGCATGCGTTTGGCGAGAGGAAGAAGGTCGCGCTTGCCCCCTCTCCTTCCCACCGCTGCGCGGCGGGCCCCTTCCTCTCCCGCAAGGGGAGAGGAGTTCACCGTCCCCCTCTCCCCTTGCGGGAGAGGGTCGGGGAGAGGGGGCTGCGACATTCCTATCAAGCCCACCGCTCCGCAACCGCGCGGGGACGGTCGTTGTCGTCGAGCAGGACGAATTTGAACGTGCCTTGCGCGACCTTGGTCTCGGCCTCGCCATTGCGTTCGCGGCCGATCGCCTCGGCGGTGATGGTGAGCGAGGTGGTGCCGGTCGCCGCGATTGCGCAATAGACCGACAGCTCGTCACCCACCTGCATCGCGCCGGGAAAGGCGAAGTCCGTGGCCGAGACGACCACCGCCTTGCCCTGCCCTTCGCGGCTCGCAAGCGATCCCGCGCCGAGCGCCATTTGTGCCATCAGCCAGCCGCCGAACACCCCGCCATAGGGGTTGAGATCGGTCGGCATGGCCGTGACGCGGATGAGAGGAGGACGGTCAGGCATCGGTCAATCGCGGCTTCGCTTCGAATTGCCAGTATCCGAGGCTAAGAAGTAGACCAGTCTGTGCTGCGGGGATGACGAGTTCCCACCAGCCGATTGCAGCGGGCAGCGACGCGGCGAGAACAGTGCCAGCCAAAGCGTAAGTCATCCGGCTTTCAAGACAGCGCCCCCTCATTAAGTGCGCGAGTCCCAAGCCTAAAGGCACACCGATCATCGCTGTGATACCGAGAGCGATAAACCAGCCTATCAATACGAAGAAGGCAAATCCCCATTCGAGTGACGCGTTGTCGAACTGTCCGATGAGCCAAAGGTAGCAAACCACACCTACCAAAGGTGCGAACAAAATCGTCAAGAAGCTCCCGTGGACTCTGTTCACACCACCAGCCCCATCGGGTTCTCGCACAGCTGTTTGAAGGCTTCCATCAGCTGCGCGCCGTCGGCGCCGTCGATGGCGCGGTGGTCGAAGCTGCCGCTGGCGGTCATCACGCTGGCGACCTGCAGTTCACCGTCGACGACATAGGGACGCTGCTCGCCCGCGCCGACAGCCATGATCATGCCCTGCGGCGGGTTGATGACCGCGTCGAACTGCTTGATCCCGAACATGCCGAGATTGGACAGGCTGGCGGTGCCGCCCTGGTATTCATGCGGCTGCAGCTTGCCGTCGCGTGCCTTCTCCGCGAGCGTTTTCATCTGCTTGCTGATCGCGGCAAGGCCCTTGGTATCGGCTTCGGTGATGATCGGCGTGATCAGGCCAGTGGGCGCTGCTACCGCGACCGACACGTCGGCGCGGGTGTAGCGGTGCAGCGTGTCGCCCTGGAAGCTGACATTGCACTGCGGCACGCGCATCAGCGCGCGGGCCAGCGCCTTGATCAGCAGGTCGTTGACGCTCAGCTTGACCCCATCGGCCTCCAGCCCGGCATTGAGCTGCTTGCGCAGGTCGAGCAGTGCATCGAGCCGCACGTCCACGGCGAGGTAGTAATGCGGGACCTGCTGCTTGCTCTCGGTCAGGCGGCGGGCGATGACCTTGCGGACGTTGGTGAGCTTTTCTTCCTCGTAAGGCGCGCCATATTCGCTCTCGGCCGGCGTCTTGCTGGGCACACGCGGTTCGGCCATTTCGGCGGTAGCGTCTTGCCTGGCGGGAGCGGCTGCCTTGCCAGTTTCCGCGCCTTCGACATCGGCCTTCACGATGCGTCCGCGCGGGCCGGAGCCGGTGACGCTGGCGAGGTCGATACCCTTCTGCTCGGCAATGCGGCGCGCGAGCGGTGAGGCGATGATGCGCTCTCCGCTGTCGTCCTTCGGTGCTGCGGGGGCTTCTGCGCCGTTCGTCACCCCAGCGGAAGCTGGGGTCGCTTTCTGTTGCGCGGCTTCGTTAGCGGTCCCAACTTTCGCTGGGACGCCGCTCTCTTTATCGGACCCAGCATCAGCGGAAGTGGGTTCGGGTACTTCACCGTCACCTTCGGGAGCAGCTGCAGCGGCCTCGTCGAGGTCCTCGCCCTCTTCGGCGAGCATCGCGATCACGGTGCCGACCTTTACGCCCTCGCTGCCTTCATCGACCGCGATGCTGGCGATGGTGCCTTCGTCCACCGCCTCGAATTCCATCGTTGCCTTGTCGGTTTCGATCTCGGCCATGATGTCGCCGGCTTCCACCTTGTCGCCCGGCTTCACCAGCCATTTGGCGAGCGTGCCCTCCTCCAGGGTGGGCGACAGGGCGGGTATCTTGATCGGCGTGGGCATGGTCTGACGTTACGTCCTCGCTGGGGAGAGAGTTGTGCCGCGACCTCTGCCGAAGATGCCCCTGCGCCGCAAGGTCCTTGCACA